>Ga0193953_1001660_pt1 | contig 10075 bp, 5 predicted proteins | sample BB_4_MG_FD_140325 | JGI IMG/M metagenome (GOLD analysis project Ga0193953, IMG submission 140325) | Microbial mat bacterial communities from the Broadkill River, Lewes, Delaware, United States - BB_4_MG | ecosystem: Environmental > Aquatic > Freshwater > River > Microbial mats | place: USA... | reverse complement strand
GCGTAATTAAATCCTTTGTGCAAACTGTACGCACCGGTTTCGCCCTGTTTATTCACTGCCAAATAACCGATCTGGAAATCCTGATAACCCGGAATCTTTTTAACAATACGATAAATCGCTTCTTCAACGGCTTCTTGCGGAGTAGCCCCCTGATTCATTAACTCAACTACCAGAAACGATCCCAAAGTCTTCATCACCAACTCGCCCATTCCGGTAGCTACAGCTCCACCGACCTCATTATCACAATACATGCCGGCACCAATAATGGGACTATCGCCTACCCGACCGTGCATTTTATAGGCCAAGCCACTGGTGGTACAGGCCCCTGATATATGACCTGCTTGGTCCAAGGCCAACATGCCAATAGTATCATGATTTTCAATATTTATGACCGGTTTATAGTCTGACGTTTTTCGCCATTCTACATATTGCTTGCGAGCTTTCTCCGTTAAAATATTTTCTTTTGGAAAACCTTCTTCAACCGCAAATTGCAGGGCACCTTCACCTGCCAGCATCACATGCGGTGTTTTTTCCATTACCCGACGTGCTACCGAAATGGGATGTTTTATATTTTCCAGTGCACAAACAGATCCGGCATTTCCCGTTTCATCCATGATACATGCATCCAAAGTCACAATACCATCCCGATCCGGCCGACCACCATACCCGACGCTCATATCATTAGGATCGGCTTCTACCACCATAACCCCTTGCTCCACTGCATCCAAAGCCCGCCCCCCGGTCGAAAGTACCTTCCAGGCAGCCGCATTGGCCTGCATCCCATTTTTCCAGGTCGAAATAGCCAAGGGCTTCACTGGTTCAACAATGCGTTTACTCTTTTTACCAGTATCTGTTGATTGACAAGCCGAGGCTGCTAACATGCTTATGGAAGCCAATCCGGTTGTTTTCAAAAATTTTCTTCTTGAATTCATTGCAATGTTATTAGTTTACTATCGTACCTATTTATAATTTTATCAGTAAATCGTATCACAGGTTTCACGAGACCGCTATAATATCTATTTTTACGGCCTCAAATCAAATTTAACCAAATTAACTTGATAAAGTATTGACTTGTGAATAGAACACCCCATACTGAACATTTTTACGACATAATAGGCGATGTTCACGGCCATGCGCAGGAGCTGGAAGGACTTCTTAAACTGATGGATTATTCCAACGAAACAGGTGTATGGAGTCACAGTTACCGAAGAGCTATATTTGTTGGCGATTTTATAAATCGAGGTCCCAATAGCCGGGAGGTGATCCGCCTAATTCGTGACATGGTGAAAGCAGGCAGCGCATTGGCTATTTTAGGCAATCATGAAATCAATGCCATCCTTTATTTTACACGCAACAAAGATGGCAAGTCATTACGAGTGCCCAGTTCGAGCAATCGAAAACTACTGGATCAGTTATCTTTCGAGTATCACAATCAATATGAATGGTTGGAAAAAGATATTAAATGGTTGCGTTCCTTACCCATTTATCTAAAATTAAATGGCATCCGGGTTGTGCATGCCTATTGGAATGACGTTTATATCCGGTTCATTGATAAATTATACGAAGATGGCCGTCTTCGAAAAAAAACACTGAAGGAAATAATAAAAAAAGAATCGCCATATTACCTACCATTCAACCAAACCATTAAAGGCATTGAATTCAATCTGCCTAAAGACTTAATTTTGAAAGATGATAAGAACATCCAACGAACCTCATTCCGGGTTAAGTGGTGGGAAAATCCTTTTGGACAAACCTTTAAAAGCTTGAGCTATGAAAGTAAGTTTCAATTACCTGCTTACTCCATTCCCAAGCAAATCATCACACCCTATCATGTTTATCAGGAAAGTGATCCCCTTGTTTTCATTGGTCATTATTGCATGGGAAATGGTCCGATGATTCCTGCTCCAAATATCTGTTGCGTGGATGCTTGTATTAGCAGCAGTGGCAGATTGGCCGCTTATCGATACAATGGGGAAAGTAAATTAAATGAAGATAATTTTATCTTTATAAAAAAGATCCCTACACGACTTTAAAGATCGTGTAGGGATCTTTTTTATAACTTAAAAAATGAAATTACTTTCTTAAGGCTTTCCGCCTGAGCCGACAACTCCTCCGCACTGGATGCCAATTCCTCACTGGCGGCGGCCGTTTGTTGGGTGACATGCCCCAATTCCTGAATGGCATTATTAACCTGTTCCGCTCCAGTTGCCTGTTCATTAGAAGAGGCGGATATTTCCATCACCAATTTGGCGGTTTGTGACATTTGCGGCACTATGGACTCCATGATCTCACCATTGCGCTCCACGGTAACCTGACTTTTTTTGGTTAGATCATCAATCACAATAGAAGCGGAAGATGTATGCTCTGCTAATTTTCGCACCTCCGCAGCCACGACCGCAAACCCTTTTCCGTGTTCACCTGAACGTGCCGCTTCAACAGCTGCATTGAGTGCCAAAATATTGGTTTGAAAAGCAATATCTTTAATAAATGAGATTTTTTCGATGATATCATGCATGGCTTTGACGGAGACTAAGGCTGATTCTGCGCCCTCTTCAATACCTTTGGCCACCACATCTGTTATTTTCTCTGTTTGCCCCGCATTATCCCGATTTTGATTGATATTGGAAGTAATTTCTTCCATGGTTGACGAAACCTGCTCAGTAGCAGAAGCTTGCTCCGAAGCACCTTGAGATAATGACATACTGGTCGCACTCATCTGCACACTGGCTCCTGCAATTTGATCGGCTCCATCCTTGATTTGATTGACAATCTCGATGATCTTTGTTTTCATCGTACCAAAAGCCAAAATCAATTCACCAATTTCATCATTCGTAATTTTAATATCAACCGTTGTTTTCAAATCACCTTCTGCCATGGCATTGGCAACGCGTACCATGCCATCAATAGGTTTAATTAATCGTGATACGTACCAAACAACCAGTCCTATACCTAATAATACCAATACCAATCCAATGCCAATTTGGCTCCACATCAACTCATTGGCATGCTTTGTAATGAGTGAATAAGGGACTGAAAAACGCACTTGCCATGGTGTGCCGGTACGGGCTATTTGCAGGGGAACATATACATTTAAATATTCTTTATCTGAAAGAATCACCGATTCACCAGCTTTAATGACTTTCATCTGACTTTCAAAATCATCCGAAACATATTCGCGAATACTTGTATTTACGCGCTCCGGATTGTTTTTATTGGCAGCGTACACCCCTTCATTGGACACGATACTCATCTGGAATTGTCCTTCATAATAATCACCGGCAGTAGCTTGTTCCTGCATAAAATCAATGGGGTAATCGATACCGGTAACACCCAGAAATGATTCCCTATAAATTACCGGCGTCATGCAGGATACCATTGTTACATCCACCCCCTGCACAGGATACACCACCGGCTCTGTCAAAAAATCCGTCATGCGTTGTTTGGGCATCCAATACCAGGGCCCTTTATCTGCTGTCTCATAATCAATTAAAGCATCTACAACAGCTCTTCCATCTTCCCCTTTGGTTAAATAGGATATAAAACGGCCAGTGGCATCATGTGCCGGGGCATTGATGAATTCTTCATCCTTTGAATCAAAGGCCTGGGGCTCAAAACCCAATGTAAATCCCAAAAAATCAGGATTGGAGAAAAGTACTTTTTCTGCCATAGCTACAGCTTCAGTACGGCTAATTTGGCCATGTAGCTCATTTTCTCCAACAGCAGATAATGCATTGCCCATAGCCCGGGAAGCGTCCATGGCTTCCTCCAATATAATTTGAATATCGGCTGAAAACTCACTGGCAATAGCCACCGCCTGATGACTTGCCGCCATAATGGCTTCTTTTCGTGCCTGATATGCTCCATAAAAAATCAGAATAAAGGCCGTTAGAAAGATCCCTATCCCGATAATAATGCCAATTTTCTGTTTCAATGAAACCTGTCTGTTTTTCAACATAATCCACCAATTTAAAATGAGACACCAACTACAAAAAACACATCTTTATTATAGGGATGAAAAATGAGTGACATATTTACAGGAAGGGAAAACGAATCGGTTACTTTGATGGGATAACTGGCATTGAATCCTAAGTTTACGATGGCTGCATCATTGGCATAATAACCTTCAGACAGCGTACCTCCGATAAAAACTGCCATATCATATGCGTTGTAAGTAAAGGGGTATTTTACCTCAAAATAAGTAGAATAATTCTGGTTTAAATCGCTATCCAGGTCAGCTCCATAAATAAATGTACTAGCCGTTAACTCAAGTGGAAATCCATCTGACGGAAGCTGATAAATTAAGGAAGCCTCAATCAAATGACTGGTTAATTCTCTATCCCATTCAGAAATATCATAAGACACAATATTACCTTCCTCATCTTCGTATTCCTGGGTATAATAATCATTCAAATTGATAGTTAAGCCCCCTGTGGTATATGAAAGAAACAAATCGACTTCTCCATAATGCATTTTTGAAGTCGCATAGGAAGCCCAGGTCATCGCAGTAAACCCTTTCCAGGTAATGGACATATAGGGCTGAACATTGGGTGCCGCACTAAAGAGGAGACCTCGCCAAACATATCGATTATAAAAATCAACACCGGCATCAAATGATGCCTCTGACTTCTCCTGGCCAATTGATCCGAAAGAGATCAGGCACAACGAAAACAAAAGAACTAATTTTTTCATGTGGTTCAATTTAAATTTCTACACCTCCCAATACTTCTTCACTTATCTCCTTGACGCTGGGTTCATCAAAGGATTATCAAAAATCCCATTCCGACAACTACAGTAAATTGCTTAGAAACAAAACCTCCAAAGAATAATCTACCTGACAATATATACCGTACCCATCTAAAAGTCCAGATAGTTGATCAATATTATGCAATACTCAGTCACTTTAAGTTAGGGTAATACAGAAAAAAAATTTATTTACTCAATGTATTATTTTCAATCACAGGAAAGTCCACAGAAAAAGTGGAACCTTTCCCCTTTTGGGAATTCACAACAATTTCGCCATCCAGGAGCCTCACCAAATCCAATGCTATGGAAAGGCCCATCCCAACACCTTCATATAATACAGACGCATCGGATACATATTTATAGAATTTTTTAAATATCAGACTTTGATATTCTTCCGGAATACCTACGCCGGAATCACGAACTGAAAACCCCCATTTCTGATCTTCCATAAAAGTGGTTAACAGGACCTTTCCCTGGTGGGTAAATTTTAAAGCATTATCCATTAAAATATGAACTACTTTTGATAATAAATTAGAATCAGAAAGAACCGTAGTAGAATTACCTATGTCCGATAACTCAAAAAGCACTTCAACGTTAGGGTTGGTACTCTTTAGGTTTGCCTGTACATCTTCAATAATCGTTTTCCACAAGGATTGGAAATCAATGTTTATTTTTTTACAATGAACCAACCCTTGTTCCAGTTGCGAAAAGATTAAGATATCATCAATAAACTTCAATAACTTATCGTTATTTTTCTGAATAACATCTACAAAATGGGCTCTTTCTTCATCCCCATACCCTTGTTCCCTCAACAACTCTGAATAGCCTACGATACCGTACAAAGGCGTTCTGATCTCATGACTGAGATTTCCCAAAAAGGCTGTTTTAAGCCGGTCAGATTCTTCGGCCCGATCCCGCTCTATTATCAACTCCTGCTCCTGATCCTTTAACCGTTTAATCATTCCCTGCATCTCATTCATAAAAAAATTAAACCGTTTACCAAGCTCTTCGAGCTCATCATTAGTCTGTATATCTGAACGAATGGATAAATTTCCTTTCTCAGCAGTATTGAACAGATCAACTAAAACTTGAATTGGACGAGTTATTTTATTGCTAAACAAGAATGCAATTAATATGGTAATAACTAAAACCGATACAAGGATTATTAATAGAGAATTGGCAATATCGTCTATCGGTTCATAAATTTCATCAATTGGCGCCACTCCCATCAAAATCCATTTATTAGATAGCTGCTGATAGGCCAACACCCGATCCTGTCCCTGGTAATTGTAATGAAAAAAGCCGTTGCCTTGCTGTTTCAAGGTTTGCTGAAAAGCTTCTACTACCGCCGGATCATGGGTATCACGTGCATTCTCACCTTCAAAAAGAGGATGCATGATAAAATTCAGGTTTTCATTCATTAAACACACAAAACCCGTTGAATACAGCTTTGTATCCGTCCATTTGCGCCTCATTTGCGAAAAGTCAAAATCAGATCCTAAGCAACCTAAAAAAATCGAATCTTTATAAATCGCTTTAGAATAAGAGATCAACTCCATATCCCAATTCTCCCAATAATAAGGTTCCGTCCAAATCTCTCCCTTTTCAATAGCACCGGTCCACCACCGCATAGAAGATGATGATAGATCCAAATCATTAATATTTTGTAACTCTGATTGCTTAAAAATCCCATCCCTGTTCCTATCAAAAAATCCGACATTATGTGGCCCTGTCGGAATTAAGTCAGGATTAAAGGCCATCCACATACTTAAAATATTCATTTGCTTGCCAAATAGAAGATAATGCTTCTCTAATTCTGCTCTAAACCCCTGAAACGTTGATGGATTTATTCCATCAGTTGGCATGTCTGAATACAGTATGGATTCAATGCCGTTGGATGTTGAACGAAGTTTTTGCAGATCTTTTTCAAATCCTTCACTTAGAAATTGGGTTTGAAACATCATTTTTTGAATAGCCTCCTCTTCCACTATTTTTCGACTGCGCCAAAGTGTCAACACAGCTATTAAAACAGCTGAAAAAAGAGCGATAAAAATAAATAAACCCGCAATTTTACTTCTGATTCTTGCCATCCCTACATTTCCTTGCCCGTCAATATATGATACACTCTATTAAAAGTCCAGTTGTTTGTCAAAAAAAATACTGATCAGCCATTTATCACAATAGAGAGTCACAAAACTAGGATTGAGCGTGGCGTATTATTGCAATAATAGAATCAGTTCTTCGATAAAAACTTAACAAACCATTACTATTAAAACTTAAATTCAAGTGGTAAATGCAGACCTGGTAAAGTTTGGAAATTAATCAGATGAATCCGTTCTAATGATCGGAAATTCCACTGTAAATGTTGAGCCCTCTCCCTTCCTAGAATCCACGATAATTTCTCCCTGCAGAAGCTGAACCAGGTCTAGTGCAATGGAAAGTCCCATCCCCACGCCTTCATACAATACCGATGAATCAGAAACATATTTATAGAATTTTTTAAAAATAAGATTCTGATATTCAGTGGGGATGCCAACACCCGAATCATGCACATAAAACCCCCATTTTCCATCCTGCACAAAAGCATTTAATACAATTTGACCCTGAGGGGTGAATTTATAAGCGTTATCCATTAAAATATGCACCACTTTTGTCATTATATTAGGATCAGTAGAAATAGTGACTGAATTTTGAAGATTTGAAATTTGAAACAAAACCTCCACATTAGGATTATCATTTTTTGAATTCGTCCTTACATCATCAAAAATATTATCCCAAAGTAGTGAAAAGTCAATATCTAATTTTTCACAATGAACCAGCCCTTGCTCCAGTTGTGAAAAGATTAAAATATCATCAATAAACTTCAATAACTTATCATTATTTTGCTGAATGATTTCTACAAAATGCGCTCTTTCCTCATCCCCATACCCTTGTTCACTTAATAATTCGGAATAGCCTACAATACCATATAAAGGCGTTCTGATCTCATGACTGAGATTTCCCAGAAAAGCTGTTTTTAAACGATCCGATTCCTCAGCACGATCCCGTTCTTTTATCAACTCCTGCTCCTGATTCTTTAACTGTTTAATCATCCGCTGCATCTCATTCATAAAGAAATTAAACCGGTCTCCAAGCTCTTCGAGTTCATCATTGGTTTGTATGCCCGATCGAACGGATAAATTTCCTTTCTCAGCTGTATTGAAAAGATCAACTAAAACGCGAATTGGACGCGTTATTTTATTGCTAAAAAGAGATGCAATTAAGATGGTAAACACCAAAACCGAGAAGAGTATAATTAAAAGAGAATTGGCAATATCGTCTACAGGTCCATAAATTTCATCGATTGGTGCCACTCCCAATAATATCCATTTATTGGATAACTGTTGATAGGCCAATACCCGATCCTGTCCCTGGTAAGTATAATGAAAGAATCCCTTGCTTTGCTGTTTTAAGGTTTGCTGAAAAGCTTCTACTACCGCTGGCTCATGTGTATTGTGTGCGTTTTCACCTTCAAAAAGAGGGTGTATGATAAAATTCAAATCTTCATTCATTAAACTCACAAAACCGGTTGAATAGAGCTTTGTATTGGTCCATTTTTGGCGCATTGCTGAAAAGTCAAAATCAGAACCTAAACATCCCAAAAAAATCGAATCTTTGTAAACTGCTTTTGAAAAGGAAATTAACTCCATATCCCAATTCTTCCAATAATAGGGCTCTGTCCATATTTCACCTTGCTCAACAGCACCAGTCCACCACCTCATAGAAGATGATGATAGATCCATATCATGAATACTGTAAGGCTCTTCCTTGTTAAAAATACCATCCCTGTTCTGATCAAAAAAACTAACTGTATGTGCCCCCTCAATTAAGTCCGGATTGAAGATCATCCACATACTTAAAACATTCAATTGCTTGCCAAATATGAGGTAATGTTTCTCTAATTCAGCTTTGAATTCCTGAATGGTTGATGAATTTATCCCGTCTACTGGCATGTCTGAATAAAGTATGGATTCGATCCCGTTAGCTGTCGAACGCAGTTTCTGCAGATCTTTTTCAAACCCTTCACTTAGAAATTGGGTTTGAAACATCATTTTTTGAATGGCCTCTTCCTCCACTATTTCCCGACTACGCCAAAGCGTCAACACAGCTATTAAAGCAGCTGAAAAAAGAGCTATAAAAGTAAATAAACCCGTTATTTTACTTCTGATTCTTGCCATCCCGATCGATTACTGTTATTAGTAAAACGACGAAAAAACACCATTGTTCCTTCGCATAGCAAATAAATGACATTGTTACCAACGCCAAATGTTCCCGAACAACGAAGATAGGAAGAAATATTGAGTGATGCCTATTATTTTTGATCACGACATCAAATAGATGATTGCTTATCCCTGTTTCACAAATCACTTGATATGACGGGACTACAACAAATAGAAAACCCCGAAAAAATATCCGCTATTAGGAATTATTCTACATTTAGGTAATACAGAGCTCAAATAATTCTAATTTTGTGTTTTCAATTTATGTCCTATGCAGTTTTGGCGAAAATATCACCGGTGGGCCGGATTAGTTTTAAGTCTATTTTTCTTTCTATTGGCTTTTTCGGGCATTGTCTTGAATCACCGTGCGTTTTTTTCTGATTTTTCGATATCAAGAAGCATACTTTCAAAAAGTTATAAATATTCCAATTGGAATAATAGCGCTATTCGCAATGGATTATCGATCACCGAAGATTCCACCCTGTTTTATGGCAACGTTGGTTGTTGGCTGAAAACCAATGACTCAGATGACTTTTTGGATTTCAATCAGGGATTTCCCAGTGGGATTGATAATCGAAAAATCACAAAACTCTTCCAAACCAATCAAAACAGAATCTTCGCCGGCACGTTATTCGGCTTGTACGAGCGACAATGTAACAATTGGTCAAAAATTAAACTACCGACTGATCATCAGCGCATCACCGATATAATCGAACATCAGGATACACTCATGATTCTAACGCGTAGTGAACTATGTCTGTTACCGCTCAATCAATCTTCAGAGGTCGAAATGGAGTACCTGCCAGTTCCGGATGATTATGACCATAAAGAGAGTCTTTTCAAAACCTTATGGGTTATTCATAGTGGAGAAATTTTAGGATTAACCGGAAAACTCCTGGTAGATGTCATTGGATTGCTTTTTCTCTTCTTCGCCATTACCGGAATTGTCTGGTTTATCTCGCCAGAATTAATCAAGCGGGCAAAAAAACGATTAAAACCCGTTATTCGAAAGAAAAAGATCTTTCGATTCTCTGTCAAATGGCACAACCGACTGGGCATTTATGTGGTCTTTT
>Ga0193953_1001658_pt1 | contig 10078 bp, 12 predicted proteins | sample BB_4_MG_FD_140325 | JGI IMG/M metagenome (GOLD analysis project Ga0193953, IMG submission 140325) | Microbial mat bacterial communities from the Broadkill River, Lewes, Delaware, United States - BB_4_MG | ecosystem: Environmental > Aquatic > Freshwater > River > Microbial mats | place: USA... | reverse complement strand
TGTACAATTCCGGTACCATCTTCAGTAGTTACAAAATCACCAGCAATTACTCTAAATGCATTTTCAACATTTTCATATGGCTGAGCAAATGGTAATAATTGTTCGTATTTAGATTCTAATATATCAGCTCCTTTAAATTCTTTTACTACTATAAAAGGAATCTTTTTATCATTGGCTTTATATTCTGAAAGTGCTTCTTCATTTTCAACAGCAAAGAACTTTTTACCAAATTGTTTCCCAACTAAGTTTTTAGCCAAAACAACAGAAATAGGTTCAAAAGTATATTGATTGAAAGATTTTGCTAAAACATAATCTATCTTTTTACCAACAGTTAAAGCTGTGTTTGAAGGCAAGGTCCATGGAGTAGTTGTCCAAGCTAAAAAGTGAACATCTCCATCAACTTCTTGTAAAAATTCAGGCAAGGTATTTTTTATGGCTTTGAACTGAGCCACAGCAGTAGTATCAGTTACATCCTGATAAGTTCCTGGCTGATTTAATTCGTGAGAACTTAATCCAGTACCTGCTTTTGGTGAATATGGTTGAATTGTATATCCTTTATAAATCAATCCTTTATTATACAGTTCTGATAATAAATACCAAACTGATTCCATATATTTTGGCTTGTAAGTTACATATGGATCTTCCATATCTACCCAGTGCCCCATTTTTAGTGTCAAGTTTTCCCAAATATCAGTATAACGCATTACTGCTTTTCTACAAGCATCATTATATTCTTCAACAGTAATTTTTTTACCAATATCTTCTTTGGTAATACCTAATTCTTTTTCAACACCTAATTCAATTGGTAATCCATGAGTATCCCAACCAGCTTTTCTTTTTACCTGAAAACCTTGAAGTGTTTTATAACGACAAAAAATATCCTTAATAGCACGCCCCATAACATGGTGAATACCAGGCAAACCATTTGCTGAAGGTGGTCCTTCAAAAAATATGAATGGTTTATTTTCATCTCTTGTAGTTATACTTTTTTCGAAAATATTCTCTTTTTCCCATACCGCCAAAGTTTCTTCTGCTACCTTAGTGAGGTTCAAACCTTTATATTCTCTAAATTTTTTACTCATTTTATCCCTTTAAATCAATTAGTTTGCGAAATTACGTATTTTATTGAAAATATCATTTCATATACGATAAAATATTTACACCATAAACACTTGAAATAAATAGTTTTATTTTAAGTTTACATATGGTTCAGAAAATTATTTCAAAATCTTACAAAAAGGCCAGGTCTCTTGATCTAAAATGTGATTCAAAATTTGTGTTTTTTAGCGATGTTCATAGGGGTGACAATAGTTATGCAGATGATTTCACACATAACCGAAATATATATAATCATGCCTTAAGAAATTACTATGAAAACGACTTTACGTATATTGAATTAGGTGACGGAATTGAACTCTGGGAAAATCGTGATTTTACGGAAATATTTCAAGCTCATAAAGATGTGTTTTTATTGCTTCAAAAATTTCATTTAAAAAACAAATTACACATGATTTGGGGAAATCATGACAGGGTTTTAAAAAACCCTAAAAGAACTAACAAACTTCTAGGATCATATTTTGATGAAATAACAGGAACTCGAAAGGAGTTACTAAAAGGCCTAACTTTTGACGAAGGAATTGTATTAAACATTGATGGTTTTGAGAAAAACATACTTTTAATACATGGACACCAAGCTGATTTTTTCAATTATGTTTTGTGGAAATGGAGTCGGTTTTTAGTACGTGTTTTATGGAAGCCTCTTCAAATTATTGGAGTAAAAGACCCAACAAGTCCGGCAAAAAACTACAAAGAACTTATTAGAGTAGAAAGACGTTTGAAAAAATGGATTTTAGCAAACAATAATCAAATGATTATTGCTGGTCATACCCACAGACCTCGTTTTCCAAACCATGATGAGTTGCCCTATTTTAACGATGGTAGTTGTGTACATCCAAGATCTATAACAGGAATTGAAATTGAAGACCTTCAAATCTCCTTAATAAAATGGCATACTATTAGTCAAAAAGACGGAACATTACAAATAATCAAAACGGTTTTAGAAGGGCCAGAGGATATTGCAACCTATTTAAAATAGAAAGACGTCTCAATAGAATTGAGACGTCCCTCTTACTAAGGGTTTAAACGCCTAACTCTTTAAAAAAGTATCTTGTTATAGATTTATCAGCGTCTTGAAAATGTTAGTCTATAAATTCCTTAAAACCTTACATTCCACGCTCCTTTTGAATTTGTTCATATGCTTTTTGAACTTGCTTAAACTTATCTTCGGCACCTTTCACATGTTCTTCACCTAAATGCTGTAATTTATCTGGGTGGTATTTTTTGGCCATTTTTCTATAAGCTTTTTTAACCTCATCGTTAGAAGCTGACTTCTCAATTTCTAAAATCTTATAAGAAGCATCAACACCATTATAAAACATTGCTTTTATAGATTCAAAATCATGCTGACTTATATATAAATATCCTGCAATTGTTTTAATTGAATTTACTTCAGCCTCATTAACAGCTCCATCTGATTTTGCAATTCCGAATAAAAAATGAATTAATTGCAAACGTGATGCATGCGTTAAATTCCTTCTAATTTGTTCACAAACCTGTCTTGTTGATATTTTATTATTTTTAATAAAACTTTTAAATAAACTAAAGGCATTATTGGCTCTTTCAGTCCCATACATTTGTTTAAAATGCTCTCTAACATAAGTAAGTTCACGTTGATCTACTTTGCCATCGGCTTTGATAACTACAGAAGATAACAACAATAAACTTATTTCAAAATCTCCCGACTGACTTGTTCTACTTGTTTGCTGGTATGTTTTAGCTCTTTCAATATCTTCCTTTGAAAATCCTCCCAATAAACTCCCTACGGCATACCCTAAAATACTTCCAATTGGCCCACCTAATGTAAACCCTAATCCGGCACCAAGCCATTTTATAAAATTACCCATAATTATTTTTAAGGCCTCAAAGATACAAGTAATTGTTCTTATAACTTAACACATAGCAAAATACACTTGTTAAAATAATTATAAACTTTTATTATATAATCTGTTATATTTGCATCCTGATTTACGTCTAATTAAAAAAATAAAAAATATGTATCCACCAGAATTGGTAAAACCCATGCAAGAAGAGTTAGAAAATGCAGGTTTTACATCATTACATTCAGCTCAAGAAGTTGAAGAAGCATTAAAAAAAGAAGGAACAACATTAGTTGTTGTAAACTCTGTTTGTGGTTGTGCTGCAGGAACTGCTAGACCAGGAGCTGTAACATCATTACAATTTGATAAAGTACCAACTAATTTAGTAACAGTATTTGCAGGAGTTGATTCTGAAGCTACAGGAAAAGCACGTGAACACATGATTCCGTTTCCACCATCTTCACCAGCAATTGCATTATTTAAAGATGGTGCTTTAGTTCATATGTTAGAACGTCACCACATTGAAGGAAGACCTGCAGAAGTTATTGCTTCAAATTTAGCAGGAGCTTACGACGAGTATTGCTAATAAAAATACTTTGAATTATTAAAAATCAATTTATTAAATTGGTATAATTATTCAAAACTGTATTTATGAAAACATATCAAATATTTATAAAAACGATTACCCTTATGGTAATCGTTTTTAGTTGCTCTACTATTTCAACTCAAAGTCAGGAAGAAGATTTATTCGCTTTAGACAATTTAAAGTTAGAAATAGAAACTATTGTAGATCAAGGTAATTGTACTGAGATATCAAATTGCAATTATATTGCCTTTGGAAGCAAAGCCTGTGGAGGTCCTCAAGGTTATTTGGTTTACAGTAATTCTATTGATGTGATTTTACTAAAAGAAAAAGTTACCAAGTACAATCAACAAGAAAAAGATTACAACAAAAAATGGAATATAATTTCTGACTGTTCCGTTCCTTCGCCTCCTACGAGTATTGCATGTGTTGATGGCAAATGCATTGGTGTTTATAATTAGATAACTCTTCAATAACGGCTATATTTATAGTTTTTTATTAAAAATTACCGTTAGATAAAAAAGAATATAATTACCTTAGACAACTTTTTTTTCCAAAATAAGCCGAAACAAATGAATCAAAAAATAGAAACTGATAGAATAATATGAAGAGAGTTTACGATAGCTGATTATAAAGATGTTTATGCCTTTGGATCAAACTTAGAAGTTCAAAAATATACCGGAGATAAAATTATTGAATCATTAAATGAAGCAAAAGAACTCATAAAAAATGTGTGGTATGAGGACTATAAAAAAATATGGTTACGGAAGGTGGGCAGTAATTTACAAGCCTGAAAATAAAATTATTGGTTTTGCAGGATTAAAATATTTACCTGAATTTAAGGAAACCGATATTGGATTTAGGTTTTTACCAGAATATTGGGGAAAAGGAATAGCTACCGAAGTCTCAATAGAAATTATAAAATATGGGTTTGAAAAATTAAACCTCCACAAAATTGTTGGAATTGCAATTCCTGATAATATTGGTTCGTGCAAAGTACTGGAGAAAATAGGATTATCATTTTATAAAATTGATGAATATGATGGAGACGGAAAGGAATACAATTGGTACAAAATTGACAAACAAAAATGAAAATTAGAGCTTATATTAAAAATGAGGATGAAGATGATTTGATGAAAATGATTGAGTCAGAAGGTAAGGAATGGGCTTGTTATTCTGACGAAAATGTATCACATAAATATAGATTAGCTTTAAAAAACTCAATTACATATGTGGCCTATGAAGGAGATACCATTTGTGGATATTCTCGTTCAATTCATGATTGCGGGTTCTATATATATGTTTGTGACTTACTGGTTAATCCCATTTATAGAGGAAAACAGATCGGTAAAAAACTAATGGAATACATATATAATGATTACCCAAACCATATAGTATATGTTATGTCTGATGTTGATGAATATTATCAAAAACAAGGATACAAACACGAAGGGTCAATATATGAAGTCCCAAATACAAATAAATAACAATAGATATTTATACTTTATATAAATGAGGCAAATTGAAAAACACCCTCACAATATTCATAATTTTTATTGCGAAACTATTTTAACCAATTACCAAGTATCTTACTAAATCGAAATCACTGAATTGTCTTCTGCTGAAATCCCGTTATTTACATATTTATCGGCTGATTCATCATTTAACCAACTGCTACCATCAACTAAATATTTAAACTCATACTCTGCTTCTATGGGTAAATCAATTGTAGCTTTAAAATTACCATTTTTAAATTTTTTCATTGTTGTAGCCTCATCAATAATCCAATTATTAAACGAACCTAGTATTTGAATTTTTTCAGCATTTTCAGCTACTTTTTTATCTAATGAAAATGTAACTTTACTAATTGGCTTACTCTTTAAATATTGTTTTTTTAAACTCATAACATTTATTAATTTGATTAATTATGCTAATTAATTAAAAATATTCTATTCATAATACCACATGTTTCCCCTCTTTATATGTTATTTTAACATCGTAAACGTTATAGTTCCAAGCCAATAGGAAATTTAAGTTGTAAAAAGCTAAAAAAGAAAATACTTTCTATATTTACTTATCAATTTCTTTGTGTAATAAAAGCTCAACTATTTTCTATTTGGATACATTAATAAACTATCACATTAAAAAAAATAAAACTTCTTCATGAACCTCACTATTTTCATACTTTTTATAATTATAATTAGCTCTCTTTTTCTTGTTTGGAACAGACGAAATACATCAAAATGGATTTTACCGAAAGATCCATTCCCAACAGACTGGAGAATACTATTAAACAAGCATGTTTCCTTTTATAATTCATTGTCCGAAGATGAAAAAAAGAGATTTGAGTTCAAAATTCAAGAATTTCTATTGAATTTTAGAATTACAGGGATTAAAACAAGTATTGATATAACCGATAAAATACTGGTTGCTTCAAGTGGTGTTATACCAATTTTTGGATTCGACAATTGGCGGTATTCAAATCTTTATGAGATATTAATTTATCCAACAACGTTTAATGAAAATTTTGAATTAGAAGGCTCAGACAGAAGAGTTCTAGGAATGGTTGGTACAGGCGGTAATATGGAAGGTGTTATGATTCTGTCACAACAAGCGTTGAAACTTGGTTTTAAAAATGAGTCTGACAAAAAAAATACTGCTATTCATGAGTTTGTTCATTTAATAGATAAAACCGGTGGGACAATTGATGGTATTCCTTCTTTGCTAATGGAAAAGCAATATGCAATTCCCTGGATTGATCTTATTAATAAAAAATTGGTTGAAATTCATGATGGTGATTCTGACATTAACCCATACGGTGGAACTAACAGAGCTGAATTTTTCTCTGTAGCCAGTGAATATTTTTTTGAACGACCAAAGCTACTTGAAAGAAAACACCCTGAATTATACACCCTTTTAGAAAACATTTTTAAACAAGATATGTCATCTAGAAATTTAAGAAAAAGTAGAGTTGAAATTAGGAGAAATAGTCCCTGTCCTTGCAATAGTGGTAAAAAGTATAAAAAATGCTGCGGACAAATTCACTTCAAATAAAGACGAAATAACGGCGTCAATAAGCTAAATATGAATTTGACTCCATTTATAAAATGAATAACTTAGCACACTAAACTAATTGGACTTCTTAAATGAATAAACAACAAGTAATTTCAAATACAGAAAATTTTGTAGAAGCAACTTTAAAGAACGCCGAAGGCGGACATGACTGGTTTCATATTCTGCGTGTTTGGAATAATGCCAAATTAATTGCCAAAGATGAAAAAGTTGATGTTTTTATAGTAGAATTAGGAGCTTTATTGCACGATATTGCCGATTCAAAATTTCACAATGGTGATGAAACTGTAGGACCTAAAGTAGCCAGAGAATTTTTAGAAAGTCAAAAAGTTGAAGAAGCTATAATTATTCATATCGAAAATATAATTACAAACATTTCATACAAAGGAGGTAATTTTGATCAAAAATTTAGATCTCCTGAATTAGATGTAATACAAGATGCCGATAGATTAGATGCCATTGGAGCAATTGGAATTGCACGCTGTTTTAATTATGGTGGATTTAAAAACAGACCTCTTCACAATCCTGAGATTAAACCAAACTTAAATTTAACTAAAGAGGAATATAAAAAATCTAACGCGCCAACCATAAATCATTTTTACGAAAAACTATTATTGCTAAAAGATAGAATGAATACAAAAACCGGAAAAAAAATTGCCGAAGAACGCCACCAATATATGGAAACATTTCTTCAACAGTTTTATGATGAATGGAATGGTGAAAAATAATATTACATATAAAACAATTGAAGGAATTCCAGATTCATTTGAACTAAAACAACTCGAAGAGTTATACGAATCAGTTTTTGACGATGCTCAAGTTGGATTCTTTCTCAAAAGGATTCAGGAAAAGGAGCATATTTGCTCAATAATTGCTTTTGAAAGTAAAAAACCAATAGGGTTTAAAATAGGATACCACTACAATAAAACAACATTTTACAGTTGGGTTGGTGGTATTTTGGAAGAATATAGAAAACTAGGTGTTGGCAAAAAATTAGCCCAATTGCAAGAGCAATGGGCTAAAGATAATTTTTATTCAATATTGAGAACTAAATCCATGAATAGATTTAAACCAATGATGATTTTAAATATAAAAAATGGTTTTAATATTGTTGATTTATATACCAACTCTTCAAATCAAACTAAAATTGTATTTGAAAAAAACCTAATTTAATTATTCAAAATTTGGTTTACGTTTTTCTAAAAAGGCTGTTGTTCCTTCTTTAAAATCGTTCGTTCCAAAACTTTCTCCAAATTGTTCAATTTCTACTTCAAAACCATTTACAGAATTATCATAATTTGCATTCACAGATTTTATTGCTGCCGATATTGCAACTGAAGAGTTTCTCATTATTTTTCCTGCTAATTTTTCACACAATGGTAATAATTCTTCTTGCTCCACAACATAATTTACCAATCCCCAATCTTTTGCTTCTTCAGCAGTCATCATTCCTGCAGACATGATCATTTCCATAGCTTTTCCTTTACCAACTAATTGTGGTAAACGTTGTGTGCCTCCATACCCCGGAATTACACCTAAACTAACTTCTGGCAATCCCATTTTTGCATTTGAACTTGCAACTCTAAAGTGAGCAGCCATTGCTAATTCTAAACCTCCTCCTAAAGCAAACCCATTTACAGCAGCAATTACAGGAACACTTAAATTCTGAACAAAATCAAATAGCGATTCTTGTCCTTTTCTAGCTAATTCGGCTCCTTGTTCTACATTAAAATCTGCAAATTCAGAAATATCTGCACCAGCAACAAATGCTTTTTCTCCACTTCCGGTAATAATTATTGCTTTAACTAAAGCATCTAATTCTAATGACTTAAAGGCTTTGTGAAGTTCAGCAATTGTATTTTTATTTAAAGCGTTTAACTTAGTTGGTCTGTTTATGGTAACAACCGCTAAACTTCCTTTTTGTTCAATTAATATATTTTCGAAATTCATTTTATTATTTTTTTGGTATTACTATTCTAAATACGGTTCCTTTATTTAATTGTGATGTAAAGTTAATGGTTCCATTATAAGCTTCAACAATATTTTTCACCATAGGTAAGCCTAATCCCATTCCACTTGATTTGGTAGTAAATTTAGGCTCAAAAATCTTCTCCTTATCTTCATTATTGATTCCTTTACCATTATCGGCAACATTAATAATTACATTACCATTATCAGTTTCTACAGATACTTCAATATTTTTATGCTTAATTTCATCTAAAGCATGTGTTGCATTTTTAACTAAATTAGTTACAATTCTAATCAATTGAGTTTTGTCCAATTCAGCAATAATAGATTCTTGTTTTGGATGATAAGAAATATAATCTTCAGTAAAAATATCTAGAGCATGTTTTACCACTTCTACTACATTTAACTCTTCTCGTTTCTGCGTAGGCATTTGAGCAAAAGTTGAAAACGCAGAAGCTATAGAGCTCATAGTATCTATTTGTTGAATTAAGGTTTTACTAAATTCCTTAATCTTATCATATATTTTTGGATCATTAGCATCAAATCTACGCTCAAAACTTTGCACCGTTAATCGCATTGGGGTTAATGGATTTTTAATTTCATGTGCAACCTGCTTTGCCATTTCTCTCCAGGCCTGTTCACGTTCACCTCGTGCCAATTTAACTGCACTTTCTTCAAGTTCATCAATCATGGCATTATATGCATTCACCAAAGTAAAAATTTCGGCACTTGCATCTTGTAAAATTATTTTCTCATTTCGTTTATTTAAACGTGTATGACTCATTTTTTCGGTTACAGCCTTAATTGATCTTGTGATATAACTAGAAATGAAAAATGCGATCAAAATTGCGAAAACAAACATTAAAACATATACATATGCCATTCGCAACAAAAACTCCTCTAAATCTTTGTCTTGTGCAGTATTGTCTTGTACATATTGTAAATTTAAGATACCAATTGGTTTAAATCTGCTATCTGTTATATAAGAGTAGGCAGATTGAAAACTATTTCCTTTTAAAATTTTTGTATTTACAAACGTATGCTTAAAGTCATTTTCAACACCTGATAAAATTGTATCTGACAATTGTTTAGGAGCGCTACTTTCAACAAACCCGGAATGAGAACTTTTCACCAATTCTCCATCAGGATTGTAAATATTTATTTCAAGTTTTTCAATGTCCGAAATTTCATGAATTTTATCTTTAAAAATATAAGCTAAGTTTTTAGATTCAAGCGGAAAGGTATTTCCACTTGTAAGCCAATAATTAATAGCAGCCTTTACAGATTCTTCTTTACGCTCTAAACGTCCTTGATTGTATTCATTCGTTTGCTCTTTGTATTGATAAATAGTAACGGCAGCAATTAAAACAGAAGCAATTAATATCAATAATATCATTGCTAAAAATATTCTAATCCGAAGTGAAAGGTGCTTTATTTTCATATTTTAATTTGAAGTAAATATAACTATAAATTTTATGCATTATCACAATTTTTATACCATCTAACTTAATTCAATTAT
>Ga0193953_1001657_pt1 | contig 10078 bp, 8 predicted proteins | sample BB_4_MG_FD_140325 | JGI IMG/M metagenome (GOLD analysis project Ga0193953, IMG submission 140325) | Microbial mat bacterial communities from the Broadkill River, Lewes, Delaware, United States - BB_4_MG | ecosystem: Environmental > Aquatic > Freshwater > River > Microbial mats | place: USA... | reverse complement strand
CAGGAGCGTGTAGCCATTGCCCGTGCCATCGTAAACGAGCCGCCCATTCTATTGGCCGACGAACCCACCGGGAACCTGGATTCCGCGAACACCGGTGCAGTGCTCGATCTTCTGTCCGAACTCAATGCCAGCGGGCAGACCGTCGTTATGGTCACCCACTCCGATCGGGCAGCCCAAGCCGCCTCCCGCACCATAACCATGGCCGACGGCAAGGTGAGGGCACCATGAAACCCTATGGCGAATGCGTGGAGGTCGCCATGATGCACTCATTTTTGAGGCATTCGCGCGGCAGGTAAGGTATTGCTGCCCTCGAGAAGAGATCAGTCTTAACACAGGTGTTTCACACAAACCGATCGTCGGATCGTGTTTTGGAGACCGTCTCTTCATCGGCGCGCATCCAGCCCGATGTGCTCTCTTCCACACCGTCGAATTTTTGGATGTATGGCTTGATGTCGAGGAGAGGGGTGCCGTCCAGCATATCGGCACCGGTGAAATGGACGGTGCTTCCGGCTACCTTGGTGACTCGGACGATGGAGATGCCGATGTGAGCGGGTCTCAAGGGGGATCGGGTGGCAAAGACGCCCCGGGGCTGGGTGTCCATGAAGGGAATCACGGCAAGTTCGGTACGGGTGGCCTTGTGGAAATGGTAGATGAGGTAAATGTGGCTGAACCCGTTCAGGTTCTTCAGGCCGTCGGCATACTCCGGGAGGAGGACAGCGCGGCCGTTAATGTCTTGGGCCCCCTTGGGCTGGATGGGCATGGAAGAGAGTTCGGTGTGTGGGGTTTGCAGGGTGCCGATGGGATGAATGTCCATGGATGGTTGTCTCCTGTGATTGTCGGACGGGTTGAAATGCATTCCATGGATGCCCTGAATCAGATGCCGGCGACCATCAATGCGCGGTTATAGCCCGGATATTTCATGAGTTGAGTGCACCCATTTTCAAGGCATCAGAGCTGCAGATGTAGTGGGTTACCTCAATGCTCTGATAACGCATAAGATGGGTGCATTCGGCTCGCCGAAGGGTGAGAAAAACTAGCAGGAAACGGTGAATTGCATTTTGAATTTTTAAATATCTTAATTTTCACAGTATCTGTCTGTAATAACAGCTGATGCTTCGGGCTGATTGTTTTCTCTTGAAATATTCGGGATAGGACGAACTCTTTGGCGGACAAGCTCCCTTTGACAGGTTTTCCATTGCCAATACCCTGTATTTGGAACTCGGGTAAGACTAATTCTTGATCCAGCGTGTCCAGCCGAATTTTGACAGGTTTTTGCGGACGTAATCACTGTGGAGTACCAGGTGGACCCCCACGGCGATGATAAATAAAATACCTGCCCACTCGTGGCATTCGGTGAGAAAGTGGCGGATGTCCACCAGCACGCTTCCCTTTGCCTCGTAACCGTGGGGAAGAACCCACGCATTGATCAGGCCGGTTACAGCAAGAAACGTCCCCAGCACAAAAAGAGTCACGTTGACTCCCCACATCTTCTTCGGTCGTTCCATTTCTCTTCACTCCTTAAAAATCTATGCATTTGTTGTGGTTTTTAAAAAACTAGATATACGCCTGGTATCTGAAAAAATCAAACCCTGCAAAGGATGTTCCTTTACAGGGTTTTTTTGTGTGTAAAACCAATGGGGTGACCATTCACGGTCAAATCCGAGCCGTACATGTTTTCAGCCCGGGGCATGAGGTTACATACCGCTTGGATCATCATGGGCCGGGGGCTCGGTTTCGCATGCTTCCAGAGGCAGGCGAAGTGTAAACCGGGTGAAGACCCCGGGTCTTGAGGCGACGTCCAGTTGCCCGCTGTGCCCGGTGGTGACAATGAAGTACGCGATAAACAGCCCAAGACCCCGTCCCTTTTCCCGGGAATGGGTGGTGAAAAACGGCTCGAATACCAGCCGACAGGTCTCTTCCCCCATACCCGGACCGTTGTCTTCAATATCGATGCGCAGCATACGGCTCTCTTTTTGCGCCGTGATGGTCAACATGGGGGACTTTACGGGGGCAGCCCCCTGGAGGAGGGCTTCAGCCGAGTTTGCGAGGATGTTGTAAAAAACCTGCTGGATTTTTGCGCCCTCACACACCACATCGGGCAGGTTCTCTTCATAGTGTCGAATCACACGAATGCTTTGGAATGCCTTCTGGTCACCGGACAGGAAGTCCTTCTCAAGGAGGGAGAGTGTTTTGTCGAGCAGCTTGGTGAGCTGGTAGGGCGCCATCCGGCTGTCGTTTCGCCTGGAGTAGGAGAGAATGTTTCTGACGATCTCGGCCGTTCGCTTGCCGGAGAGGTGAATGGCGTCAATGAGGGACGTTACCTTCCTGAGTTCCATGTAGGACTGGAGGGCTTCCATGGAGGTCCCTGACTCCTCGGCAGCCTCAAGGTTGTCCGGTGTCTTCTGGGTAAGACGCGAGAGCAGCAGGGAGGTGTTTTGAACAATGCCTGCAATGGGGTTGTTGATTTCATGGGCGATGCCGGCTGCCAGTCCCCCCACTGACATCATGATCTCCGTATGGTGCATGGCCTCCTCCATTCGGATGCGTTCGGTGATGTCGTCAATGCGGATGACAGCGCCACCTGATGCGATGCCTTTGATGGGAAAGACCCAGATGTCGTAATGTTTTTTCAGGGTGCTGATGCGGCTGGCGATGCGGTACCGGGTTTGTACCTCCCCGGTCTGCATGGCCCTGGCAACGAGATCCCGGTGATTCACCAGAAGTGGAAGGGCCTTGTCCACCGGTTTGTTCAGGGCGTCATGTCGTGGGGTGCCGGTTACTGTTTCGGCCTCACTGTTCCAGAGGGTGATGGCCATGTCGCTGTCGACTGCTGCAATGACGGTGGACATGGCGTTGATGGAGTTGGAGAGGTAATCCCGGAGAAGGCGGGTCTCCTGCTCACTGGTTTTCCGGTCGAGGATGTCGATAAAGGTACCAGCCAGGTGCGAGGCTTTGCCGTCGCTTCCCCAGGCGATGACGCGTCCCCTGTCCAGAACCCAGGTAATGGAACCATCCGGTTTTTTGACTCGGTATTCGCTTATATACAGATCTGTGCGTGATAAAAGCAGGTCATTCAGGGCCTCGTGCATGTCATGACGGTCTTCGGGAAGGATGCGTTCGTGAAAAGCCGCGGCGGAGGAAGGCTTTTCATGCTCGCCGAACCCCAAATGGGTGATCCAGCCCTTGTTTACGGTGAAATTCCCGGTGGGAATATCCCATTGCCAGAGCCCCATGTCCGTGCCGTCCAGGGCAATCCGAAGTTGCGTTTCTCGGTGAATCAGCTCTTTTTCTACCCTGTTTTTTTTGATGAGAAGAATGATGAGGGTGAAAAGAAGGGCTGACAGGAGCACGATAACCACTCCCACCCTTGCAATCAGATCCTTGTGTGTTTCCAAAAAAGAGAAGGGGCGGTTGACGATGCGGGTCCCCGGCGGGAGCTTGTTCACGGGAAGGCCGAATCGGGTTATCATTCGGTGGTCCACCTGGGGGCTGGCTTGGCTTTCCATGAGGATACGAATGGTGTCGGCTTTATCTCCCCGGATGATTTTGAGCACATGCCCACCGGCGTCAAGCCCCTGTTGACGACCTGTGAGGAGGTTGCCTCCAACAATTCCGTGACCCAATTGAAAGTCCCAGAGTCCGTATACCGGGACAGTGCTGCTGTTGCAGATTGCACGAAGACTGTCGTCGTATTCGAAGGCATGCCCGAGGCTGTCTTTCTGGAAGAGGACGTAGAGGACCACCTCCTTCGGTGTGGCATTGGCCACCCTTTTGATGACATGTTCCAGGGGCAGTTTGTCCAGGATGGTGAAGGCGAGGCGGTCTGAAAAGTTTTGTTGAATCCAGGAGAGTTCGCGCCCCATGCGTCGTCCGGTGGGGGTGGTGTCGTTGACCACAAGGATGTGGCGGACGTTTTCATGAAGGTCCAGAATCATATCCAGGGTTCCTTCAATGTCTGCCGATTCATTGATTCCGGTGACGTTGGTGATCCCTTCCAGGGCTGATGGGCCGAGGTAGTTGACCCCGCAAAAGACCACGGGTACGGAGCCAAAAAAATCGTCCCGGTTCTCTTTAATAAAGGTAAAGGCGTTGTCGTCGGAGGTGATAATGACTTGCAGGTCGATGCTGCTGTACTTGACTTGAATGGTTTGACGGAAGAGGGCAATGGCCTCGTTGGGGATGCTGCGTTTGGTGTCCATGAACTCCACATGGAGGATATGGTCGATTCCGGCTTCGTCTAAGCGTTCGCGGATGCCGGCTTCGATGTCGTCACTCCACTTGTAGCCTGCATGGTAGGAGTTGATGTAGAGGATGTGAAGGGGTTCGGCGGTAGCCGCGCCAGGGGGCAGAAAGAGCGAGAGTAGTATGAAGATGGCGGCGCACAAGGCGATGTGGGGGAAGCGCCTTGTGCCGCTGCCATGGGCGTGTTGGTACGAAAAGGCGATGAGTGTGCGGTACCGGATCATGGGCTGCCTGCTTCATGGGGTTGCATGGAGTGATGGGCTCTGCGTTGGCGTTGGTATTATTCCGGTGTCGAATATCCATGGCCGTTGAGCACGTCCTGGAGTACCTGACGGAGTTCGGCAATCTGGTAAGGCTTTTGAAGGTAAGAGCAGGAGTCATCGGAGTCCTGCTCGGATTCGGAGGCATCGGACCCGTAACCACTTGCGATGATGGCCTTCACCGATGGGTTGAGCTCTCGAATACGCTCCAGGGCTTCACTGCCGTTGAGCCCCGGCATGGTCATGTCAAGGATGATACAGCTGATATCCTTCTGGTGGGTTTCATAAAGGGACACTGCCTCTTTGCCGTCGCATGCCGTGATGACGGAAAAACCGAGCTTTTCCGCCATGCGCTGAGAAATTTTCCGTACCGGTTCTTCATCGTCTGCGATGAGGATCAGTCCGTCGTTTTGTTTGATTATTTTTTCGGTTGGGGGCGTCTCGGGCACTTTCTTCTCCTCTATCTTGCCATTGGACGAGGGCAGGAACACGCGGATTCGGGTGCCCACGTCAGGGGTACTGCTGATGGTCATGGTGCCTCTGTGCTGGCGCACGATTCCAAGAACCGCGGCCATCCCCAGGCCGGTACCGGTTTTTTTGGTGGTGTAGAAGGGATCAAAGAGCTTTTCCCGGGCGGTTTCGTCCATGCCGCAGCCGGTGTCCTCAATGTCGATGAAGGTGTATGTGGCTTCGGGCAGAGGGGAGTCTACGCCGGTGCGCACGGGCATGGAACAGACGGCCAGATCATCCTTGTTACAAAAAATCTTTCCTGTCCGGATTACGATCTGTCCACTGGTATTGCCGATGGCCTGGGATGCATTGGTCAGGAGGTTGAGAATCACCTGCCGCAGCTGGCTCTGGTTGCCCTCGACGGCGGGGGTGTGCTCCCCGGGGTGAAAGATGATGCGCACTTTTTTTGATACGGACACATCGATGAGGCGCATCATGTCAGAGACGAGGCTGTTGATGTTTACGGTGGTGGTTTCCACCTCCCCTTTGCCGGAGTAGACGAGCAGCTGTTGAGCCAGTTCCGTGGCTCGTTTGCCCGCGGTGATGATGTTGTTGATGCTTTTTTCGGCCGCCGGGTTTTCGCCCACCTCTTCAAGGGTGATGTCGGCGTGGCCGAGGACCGCCATGAGGATGTTGTTAAAATCGTGGGCAATACCACCTGCGATAATGCCCAGGCTCTCCAGCTTCTGGGCGTGCTGCATCTTCAGTTCGAATTTGATGCGTTCCTCTTCGGCACTTTTTTCTCGGGTGATGTCGTTGCAGGCTCGCAGGACTTTGGAGCCCCCGCCCTTGGATTTGATGGTGCTGGTGCGTTCACGGAAGTGGCGCCACCCATGGGCCAGGTGCCGGACCCGGTAATCCATGGGCGGGGCTGTGGCACAGTGGAGATTCTCTCGGTAGGTTTCGGCAATTCGTTTTTTATCATCCGGATGAATGAGGGAGAGCCAGGCCTCCATGGTGGTGGGCCGGTTTTCCGGGGCGGACCCGATGACGGCGTCAATATTGCCAAACCAGACGAGATCATCCGTGGCGGGGCTCCATTCGCTGATGAGGTCACTGGCGGTGAGGGCGGCAAGGCGGTATTTCTCTTCACTTTTGGCCAGGGCTTCCATGGCCCGGACGGCTCTCAGGGTTTCGGAACTGTATGAGGCCAGGAGCCCTCCCACCTCCCGGTCCTGATTGACGAAGGGTGGCTTTTTTTTCCCGTGGATGGAGACGAGGCCGAAGGGCTTGCCTTCCTGATTCTGAAGGGGAAAGATCACAAAGGATCCGTTGTGGTACCCTCCGTAGCCGCTGGGACGCAGCGCGTTTTCACTGCCGATGTCCCCGATGAGGACGGGCTCTTTTTGGCGCAGGGCGAACCCGAAGGGAGAGCTCTTTTCCACGGGATATGAGATGAGGCTGGGGGCGTGGCCGCCGTCGAGGCAGTGAACGAGGCGCAGCCCTTCCTGTCCAGCGATGTACAGACTTCCCCCCGATGCGCCCAGGTGGTGGCCGAACTCCTGGAGCAGCCGGGTGCCAAAGCTTTCAAGGGTGACACAGGAGGACAGTCGTTTGGAGGAGGCCACCACCTCTGTCAGGCGGCGGTTCAGTTCGGTGAGATAGAGGTTGGTGGTTTTCAGTTGATTGGAGCCCTGGGAGATACGCGATTCAAGAAGCTCTTTGTAGGCCTGGTTCTGCTTTTTGAGTTTGATTTCGCGGATGGATTTGGTCACCGCGTGGGAGAGGATCGCCATATCCTCGATGGGTTTGATCAGAAAATCACTGGCGCCCTTTCGCAGGCATGCCACCACATCGGAGACATCCCCCGTGGTGGAGGTGACGATAACAGGAATTTCAGGCCACCTTTTGTGAAGGTGCCCGAAGAAGGAGTGGCCTTCCATTGACGGGATGCGAAGGTCTGAAATGATGAGATCCGGGGCGTGAACGGCGATGAGATCGATGGCGGCCCGACCGTCCTGTGCCGCCAGTACTTCATAGCCGCACTCTTCCAGGTGCATGATATAGCTGCTGATAACCGAGACGTCTTCGTCAATGACGAGAATGGTGCCTTGGGATGTGTTGTTGGTCAATGTCATGATGGTCTCCATTGCATCGTCTGTGCAAAGGCGATGGCCCGGAAGGGACCATACGAAAAGACATGTTTGCCAAAAGGAGAGGTGGCTGGCTGATGTCTGGGGAATGTCAGGGTTTGGAGAAGGGACACCCATGTCCAGAGAAGGGCGGTGATAAAGAGAACCGATATGGATGGAGATGCCTTTAAAATTTATGTTATCCGTTCTTAAATATACCCAATGCGTCGTGATAATGTCAATTGGGATTTCAGTAAGTTATCGCAGTGATATCGCAGGCGGTATATCGGGATGGCGGTGTGATGGCGTTATTTACGGGTGGACGTGTCGGTGGGGGCTCTTTTTCACTTTGGGTTTGACAAGAGCAATTCCTTCACGCTATCTCTGTTGAATAATAGCAGACACGAAGTCTGCTGCGAGTTTCGTTGTTCTCAGTTATCATGAATGGGCATTCCACGAAGGTAAACGGCCACGAAGGCTTCATTATTTACTCATGTGGTACTTTGCTTTCTGAATGGAGGAAAGAGATGAAACGCTTCGCAGCAGCCGTTGTCCTGACCCTTATGGTTTCCCTTCCCACGTCCGCCATGGCTCATTTTGGCATGGTGATTCCCGAAACATCCGTTGTCTCCCAGAAAACCGGAAAACAGATCGATTTGGCCCTCTCCTTTTCACATCCCTTCGAGGGAATCGGGATGCCCCTTGCAAAACCGGCAGAATTCTCCGTTGTGATGGACGGCACCAAGCAGGACCTGACAAAGGCCCTGACCCCCATGGACGTCATGGGTCAGCCCGCCTGGGCGGCTACCTATCCCGTTAAGAGACCGGGGGTCTATCAATTCGTCATGACCCCGAAACCCTACTGGGAGCCTGCCGAAGATATTTATATCATCCACTACACCAAGACCATCGTGCCGGCCTACGGAGGTGAAGAAGGTTGGGATGAGGAACTGGGGCTGAAGACCGAGATTGTTCCCCTGACCCGACCCTTTGGCCTGTATGCCGGGAACCTCTTTCAGGGGGTGGTGAAGCTTGATGGAAAGGTTGTCCCCGGAGCCGAAGTGGAGGTGGAGTTTTATAACAAGGATGGAAAAGCCAGGGCCGCCAATGATTACCTGATTACCCAGGTGGTGAAGGCCGATGCAAACGGTATTTTTTCCTTCACCGTGCCCACCAACGGGTGGTGGGGATTCTCCGCTCTGAACGAGGCGGACTACCAGCTGGAGGTGGACGGGGAGAAGAAAGGCGTTGAATTGGGTGCCGTTCTCTGGGTGGAGTTCACCGAATGGCAGGGGTAGTGAGACCATGACAGCGGTCCGGGTGCCTGGCATCCGGACCAGTGGCATGATGCGTTCGGCAAATGTCATTGATGGCGGCTTGGTTGACTTTTCGCTAGGCCAACTTGAAATGAGCGTAACTATTCAGCTATGCCTCCGGCGGGTCGCTTTTTGAAATGAGCCCCTAAAACTTTCCGGTTGCCGCTTCCTTTTCTCTCAGCCCCAGCGGGGCTGAGAGAAAAGGAAGCAGGATACTCGTTAAACCAGAAGCATATGGTTTGCAATATTGGTGGAGCAGGGATTGGCTTTTAAGGTCTGTTTGTCAAACTTTTCAAAAGTTTGGCCCCCGGCAGGGCCGCCGGAGGCAATATTGAGCGGAATAGTTACAAACGATCAAGGAATGATGTGGTATGCATATTTCGGAAGGTGTGTTGTCCGCCCCGGTCCTTCTGGCGGGGGCGGCTGTTGCAGCGGGGGGCGTGGCTTACGGGTTGAAGCGCATGGACGCTGAAGGCACTGTGAGCGCCGCTTTGGTGACCTCCGCTTTTTTTGTGGCCTCACTGATTCACCTCAACGTCGGCCCGGCCAGCGTTCACCTGGTGCTCAACGGGTTGGTGGGGTTGGTCCTTGGGTGGGCGGCCTTTCCGGCGATTTTTACCGGTCTGCTTCTCCAGGCCCTTCTTTTCCAGTATGGGGGGCTTACCACCCTGGGTGTCAACACCGTGGTGATGGCCGCTCCGGCCGTGTGCGTCTCCCTTCTGCTGGCCCCCATGGTCAAGCGCAAAGGGCGCGTGGGGCTGGCTGCCTCCTTTGGCTGCGGGTTTCTTACCGTTTTGTTCTCCTCCCTGCTCCTGGCATCGGCCCTGGTTTTCACCGGAGAGAATTTTAAAGTTATCGCCTGGGCCTCCATTGTCGGCAACCTGCCTGTGATGGTGGTGGAAGGCATCTTCACCGCCTTTGTCATCTCATTTCTTCTGCGCGTCTACCCGGAGCTCCTCCCCGGACTTACCCCCGAACCGACTGAAACGGAGTGTGTATGAAGTTCGTGCGTGTTGTTTTGATCCTTGGCCTTCTTTTTGCGATGGCCTCTCCCGCCCTGGCCCACCGCATCAACATCTTCGCCCTGGACGAGGGCGGCGAGGTCTACACGGAAAGCACCTTTGCCGGCAAACGCCCGGTGAAGAAGGGCACCGTCAGGGTGTTCAAGGCCGACGGCACCCTGCTGCTGACAAAAGAGACCGATGAAAAAGGGGTCTGCACGTTTCCCAGACCGGAGCCGGGGGCACTGACCGTGGAAGTGGATGCAGGGCAGGGACACAAGAGCACGTGGGAGCTGGAAGCAGCAGGAGGGGGAGCGGTTTCCAGTGAATCCGTGGTGACCGACCCGGTGCCCCTTGAGTCGAATCGTTCTGCCGCGGGGGGGCTTTCAGCCAGTGACTGGAAGCAGATGGAGCTGGTGGTGGACGCGGCTGTGGCAAAGGCGCTGCACCAGGCAAAAGAGGAGACACGGCTCCAGGACATTGTGGGAGGGATCGGGTATATCGTGGGGCTTTTCGGACTCGCGGCATGGTTTCGCAGCCGCCGGGGGGCCGTATGAATGAACCCTTTGTCGACATAGACTCCCCCATTCACAGAACGGCCCCCACCGTCAGGGTGGCAGCCGCTTTCTTTCTCTCGCTGGTAACGGCCCTGGCCATGACCCCTGCCGTGCCCCTTG
>Ga0193953_1001656_pt1 | contig 10081 bp, 8 predicted proteins | sample BB_4_MG_FD_140325 | JGI IMG/M metagenome (GOLD analysis project Ga0193953, IMG submission 140325) | Microbial mat bacterial communities from the Broadkill River, Lewes, Delaware, United States - BB_4_MG | ecosystem: Environmental > Aquatic > Freshwater > River > Microbial mats | place: USA... | reverse complement strand
TTTTTAGGAAATATTTATTCCGATTTTGGCAGCAAAGATAGATAATAATTTTCTTTGGCTGTCATTAATGCTTTTTCTTCCACGCTTTTATCCTTATAGCCAAGCAAGTGAAGGACACCATGTACAATCACCCGATGTAGTTCCTCAAAGAAATCCACCTGGTACTCTTGCGCATTATCACGCACAGTATCTACAGAAATAAATAAATCCCCTGATATCATATCCGCAACGGTGTAATCAAAAGTGATAATATCAGTAAAGTAATCGTGATTTAAATGCTCACGATTCATCTCCAACAAATAATTATCCGAGCAGAAATAATAATTAATCTCCCCTATTTCACATTCAAAACTCTCCACAACCTGAGAGATCCAAGAACTGACTCTTTCCTGATTGATTTCAGGCATTTCAGTTTCACACGTATTGTAACTTATCTGCATTTCTTATAGATTGAAAACCATTTTAACATGTCGGCCCTCAGCACTATAGTGGACTGAATCGGCCAAATGATTCATCAAAAATACGCCTCTTCCGTGAGTTTTCTCAATATTTTCGGGAAGAGTTGGGTCCGGAACGCATAAAAAATCAAATCCATCACCTTCATCCTTGATAACACAGGAGATACAGCGCTTACTCACCTGAAAATGAATTGTAACATTTTTCTTGTGATCGAGCTTATTGCCATGGAGAATAGCATTATTTACAGCTTCCAAAACGGCCAAACTAATTTTCTCGGAAGCCTCAGGGCTAATTTGATAATGTGAAGACAGGTTACTAATGAGGTTCTCGACACGTTTTAAGTAATGCATTCGAGAAGGAACTCTTAATAAGTTATCTGCTTTTGCCATCGTTCAATCGAATAAGATAATCCAAATAAATTTTATTGTAGTAGTCTATGAGTTTCACATTCGAATCATTAAACAAATCATCGAAGTCGGTATCTGTTTTCTTATACTCAAATATAGCTTTTGGGTTACTCAATTTATAATCTTTGCCCGATTTACTTTCCCTTTTCTTATCAAAATCCTTCTCACGTGAGGCGTTTTCAGCCTCCAACAATCGAGTCATAATCTGATTCTGACGAATAATAGTCTGTCGGTTAATCGAAAAATTAGAGATTTCGCGTTCCGTTTGCTCCATCATCTTCATCACCTCTCTCAATATTTTTTCAGTCTGCTCACCATATCCGCCATTCTGAATCATCTCATTCATCTTCCGCCTGAACATCTCTTGCTCTTGCAGGTATTTACCTAATTTTTCACTCTTCTGTCCGCCTTTACCTTCACCATCTTTCATGCCTTGAATCATTTGCTCAAGCATCTTTTTCAAAGACTCTTGCTGCGACTTCATTCCCGAAAACGAGGGCTGGTTCCCTTTTTTATCCCCCATCTGACTCCCTGGCATACCGTTAGCCATTTGCTCCATGAGTTGTTTCAGTGCTTCAGATAAAAAGACGGCCAATTCATTAATCTCGGTCATCGATTTTTGCTGTGTCACTTGAGCTTGATAGACTCTATGAGCGTTCAACTCGTCTAAACTCTGCCTTAAAAAATCCTCCAATTCGAAAATTCTATTCCCTATCAAAGCAGCAACCTGAGGTGTACGGCTCGATAAAGACAATAAAGAATCCTGTAACAATTGATATTCTTCAGCCAAAACCCCTTGCCTGTCGATAATATTGACATATAATGGATTAAGGTAATTGATTTTTCTCAAATCTAAAATAAGCTTTTCTTGTTGAAAAGAAAAATCAATGAGATTGTACAGCAATTTACTCAACAGATCAGTATCAATACTCATTTGCATCGACATACTTCCGGCCATAGCCGAGCCAAGTTTCTGAGCCAAATCAGATTGTTGACGGGAACTTTTCTGCATGCTCTTTCCAGCCTTACCCATTTTATTTTCACGCAACTGATCGAGACTTTCCTGCATGCTCTTCATGATCTCATTTTTCTCATTCTGAAAATCGCCGAGCTGATAAGGTTTTGCAATGTTTGAATTCTTCTTCAACAATTCATCCAAATCTTTTTCAATTCGCTCCCACTGCATTTGTGCACTCACTTGTTTTCGAATGGTAGACTCCTGATCTTTTCGCTTAGCTTGAGAAAGTGTTTTTTGTTCCTCCGCCAATTTTTCAATTCGTGAAGAAAGTTGTTTCACCCCCAACTCAATTTCGTAACGCTCCAACAACTGAAGGTTACGATCGAGTTGCTTCTGAAAATCTGACATAGACATTTTCAATTGATTTCCCAATTTATTAATCTTGTCTCTATCCAACTCTTCAGACAATTTATTGAACTCATCAAAAAGTTTTTTCAACTCATCGTCCATAATTTTCTCCATCAAATGCTCAATCTTCTTTTGCTTGTCAAGAAGTATGGAATCCTGCAATCCAGCCGCCTTCATAAGCTGATTTTTACGGGCATTATCCTTCTTAATTTCTTTTAAGAGATTCTCAAGCTGCTTTTTTCGGGCATCAATCTCATTAAACACTTGATTTTGTTGCCATTGATCACTTGAATTGTCCAATAAACTTTTCTGTAATTTATGAACATCCTGTTGAATTTCACGTGAGATTTCCCGAGTCTGATCAATTTTACGACTTAAGCTATCTTGTATAATAGAATTCAGTTCAAAAACCTGTTCGGCACTTGGTAAGTAAAATTTTAAAAAATCTGATTTCGTAGATTTAAATTTATTGATCGCATCATTGTCAAAAACTTCAAAATAATATTGCACTTGACTTCCCTGAGGTAAATTCGCCGATGAAAAATCGAAAGCAAAATAAAATTCCTGACGCGTTCTGTTTTTCTGAATTGGAACGGGCAAAAATTTAGCGACATCCCCTTCAGGTTTATATACAAATCGTAATTTGCTAAAACCGTAGTCATCCTTAATAATACCTTTAAAATAATAGACCGAAGCAGATACCGTATCGGTTTGTATACTTACACCTATAGATGGAAATTGGTCGGGTATAGCATCCAGTTGATAGCGGGTGTATATCGATTGGCTATAATCCGAATTTGCAAGACTAATTGAATAAGTGTCTGAGTCAAAAAATTGATCGGCGAATGCCAACTTCGAATTGGGTACAAATACAAGAGTGTCTTTTTTCGCAAAACTTAGTCCGATACTATCCGCATTATAAGCCTCTATAAGCCAACTTAATTTTGAACCGACAGGAAAGCTCACATCCCCTATTTGTTTCTCTGTACGGGCAGGTAAATTCGTATAGGATGGTGGCTGAATACTGATCTCCAACTGATCCAGTACCGGTTTCGATTTAACTCGCAATTGATAGGTTGAAGATTTAATTTGCCCCGATTGTAATGTGAAAAAAAGCTCAGAATTGATATTTCGAAACTCATAAGTAAAAATCCCTGCGCCGTCAGAAAGCATTAAATACTTTTGTCCCCCATAAATCAACTCGACTGACTCCGGAATGTATTTGCCATCCGTATGAAGGCTTAAGATATAATCTGCACCTTTTTCAGCAATCAATTCAGAATCGATAACAAACTCAAAATCTGCTGGTGCCTTATAATCCTTCCGAAAATGTATGAGGCGCTGATTGCTACTGGGATAAAAATCAGGATAAGCAAAATATATAAGGAGACACAGAAGAATAACACCCAAAAGATATTTGAGATAGATGTAGGCGTCTCTAAAAGAAATACTCTCCCTAAAAGATAAGACAGAAAAAGCATCGATACGCTGATTGATACTGGCAATAAGCAGGGCATTATCCTCAGGATTCACCAACGAATTTTCACTAAGCTCGTATGTATTTAACAAGCGATCTTCGAGTTCGGGAAAGTGCGAGGAAATCAGAGAAATCGCTTTTCGATATGAAATACGTGAACCTTTATATAACAAACTCCTTAATGGGAGAACAATAAGTGAAATGAATACAAAAAGCTGTAAAACCGATCCAATAAGAACCAGAATCGTCTTCGTTCGTGCGGAAAAATATAGGTGATATTCAAAAACACTTATCCCTAAATAAAGCACAATCAAAAAAAGGATTGTAATCAGAAAGCCTCTTAAGAGTTGATACTGGTAATACTTCCGGATAAAATTATCCAGTTTCTCAATAAATATCTCTCTGTTGGATTCCATTCACAAGAATTATAGATAAATTGATTGAAACGACTACTGTTTTAATAACCAAAGTGAAGGGTTCAGTTTAGTTGTCTCCTTCCACATTTGGAATTTAAGTATGGTTTGATTTTCTTTCTCGTCGGTATAAACCACCCCAATCTTCTCCTTAGCCGAAACCAAATCACCTTTTTTAACCGTTACTTTTGCAAGATTGGAATAAACAGTCATATATGCACCATGCTTTATAATAACAACCATATTTAAACCTGGCATCGATAAAATATGAGTGACCTCACCTTTAAAAATTGAACGGCAAACAGATTGAGGCTTGGTCGTGATATCAATACCATCGTTATTTACCCTCACGTGTTTTAATACCGGGTGAGCATGTTGACCAAACTTCTGAGATATAAAGCCCGTAGGTGTCGGCCATGGGAATTTACCCTTATTTTGACCAAAAGTCTCGCCAAGCACTTTCTCTTCAGGCGTCAGACCATATGCGCCACTAACATTCTTTTTCTTTCTAGCCAAACGTGCTTGTTCTGCAATAATTTTGCGAATCTTTTTCTCAAGTTTTTGGTCATTACGACGCTGAGTCGCTAAATTCTGACGAAGTGTTTTTTCCTTCTTTTTTAATTGCGCAAGTACACCTGATTGCTGATTCTTTTGAGAAGACAATTCAGCTGATGCCTTTGTATTTAAAGCCAGTAAAACTTGTTTCTCTTTTTTGGCAAGCTTTAAACCATCCAGCTTTAAATCAAGATCAACTTTTGTTTCCACCAATTCTTCTCCCCGCTTGCGGGTAAATTCAGAAAATTGTTGCAAATACTTGTATCTCTTATAGGCCTGATTAAAATCTTTAGAAGCAAATAGAAACATGAGTTTGTCACGAGAATTCTTTTGACGATGTGCATACACAATCAATTTTTCGTACTGTTTCTGAAGCTGCTTGTATTTTTGCTCTAGTCGTGAGATTTCCTTTTTAGTTTTCCCAATCTTAGAGTCTGTATAATCCAATTCTTTTTGGATATTACGAATCATATTCTCCTGAAGTTTTATCTTTCTATTGAGAACAGATAAGAGCCCCAGGCTGGCTTTTTGTTTCTTTTGAGTCTTTTGAAGTAGTTTCTGAGTGTAAGCAATATCCTTTGCATTTTGCTCCTTTTGCCTCTTTAGTTTAGATATATCTTGTGCATTTACCGAACAATTCAGCAGTAAAAAAATAAGACTGAGAAATAGAAATAACTTCTGACTTTTAAGAAATCCCATAATTTATTGTGGATAGATTCTTTTAAATTTACTAGAAACCTTAAATGGAAACTTAATTTCCTGATCCAATACGAGTTTATTATATTTTAATTTACAAGATAAGGATTGTACTGAGTCTTTCACCTTAAAAACCAATTCGCTTGGAAATTTCTGCCCTTCCAAATTAATAAAGTCCCGATATTTTAGGACCATATCCCTCTCCTCACCAAATAAGCGAACCAAGACATCGGTAATTTTCATCAGTGAAGGATCAATTTCGAAACGTTGGTAATTGAATTTATAAAGTTTCTCGTATTTATCCTTTCTTAACTTTCGCTCAACCTTAGAAGCCTTATCAGAAATAAAAACATATTTATCGTCAATTGCTTTCCCTTTAAAGTTGCGAATAAAAGGGCGTTGCTTTTCGTAAAGCTCACGTAACTGGAAAATTGAATTGGTTAAGATACTTTGTAATGTATAAAAGTCAACATCCATATTGAGTTTCTCCGACAAGAAAAAGAAATCGCTGGCAAGGTATTCCTTTTTCAATCGATCGATGATCTTAACCGAGTCAGGTGTGATATAAATACGAGCTACCTCAAGGATTCCAGTTGGTGCATTCAACTGCACCATGATAATGCTATCACGTAGAATTTTAATTGATCCCTTTACGTTTTGTGTTTTTTCGTTTGATTCGTAATGTGCAGAAAAACGTTTAATCCAAAGCGTATTGTATGACAGACTGCTATCCACAATCTGATTGTATAACCTGTTATCACTTATCCAATGAGCTCTTTTCCGCCCAAGCTCATAAGTTGACTTACACGAAAATTGCAACAATAGCAGAAGCAAAAAAGTACCACCCAACAGGCAATTTTTCATTCGAAATATTTTCATAAACTATTCAGGAATCACCCCTGTTTTAATCTTTTCTAATAATTGCTTAGAACCTTCACCAAGCTTTTGAGCATTTTCCCACTCGGTCATTGCCGCTTTCTTATCTCCCAAACGGTAAAGAATATCGCCATAGTGTTCGACGATTACAGCAGATTCCCGTCCTCCAAACTGAAGGGCTTTTTCCATAGCGCGTTTCGCATCAGAAAACGAGCCTAGTTTAAATAAGACCCATGCGTGTGTATCAAGATAAGTTGAATTTTCTTTTTCAATCTCAACACATTTTAAGCTCATCTCCTTAGCTTTTTCCAATCTCTGATCAAGCACAGACAAATAGTAACTGTAGTTGTTTAAAACCACCACATTATCAGGATCAAAAAGAAGAACCTCATCGTAGGCTTTGAATGCTTTCTCGGTATGACCAAGTTCGTATTGCGCGTCGCCCAAATAGGTTAGAAATTGAATTCTCATAGGGATATTATCACCCACATAATTAAACCCTGTTGTTAGCGATTTAACAGCCCTTTCATAATCTTTCTTTTGCGCTGCTGCAACCCCGTTAAAAATATACAACATCGGTTGAGTTGGAAAATACTTAATAGCCTCTTCACTTTCAGTTAGCATGCTGTCAAAATCCAATAACTCATTGTCAATAAACATCAACTCTTCCCAAATGACATAGTTCGTTTTCTCTTGCACAAGAACTTTTCTCAGTAGTTTTCGAGCCCCTGCACTATCTTTCTGACGTCGCAAAAAATCGGCATAAAGTGCATTGACATGGATATGGTCGGGATGGACTTTTATCAATAAATCCAATAATTCTTTTAGGGTTTCATCGGTGACCTTATTTTCTGGATCTGCCATAATCACACCCATCAGGTATTGAATCTTCTTATCCGGATCCACCATGTCACTGGCAAAAGCCTTCTTCAAGGCGTTTTGAGCTAAGTCATATTTCTTTTCTTTTCGGTAATACTCAGCCAAATAGAAATGAACCAGCCCATTTTCAGGAGCAATCTCTACAATCTTTTTGTACAGATCCAATGCTTTTTCACCATCCCCATCCTGAAGATACATATCGGCAAGCAAACCGTAATTCTCAACCTTGAAGGGGAATTTTTTTATGAGTTTATTCAACTCTGAATAGGCATTCTTTCTCTTATCCAAACGAAGAAAAAGTGTGTGTTTGTTTAAGCTAACCTGTTCAGTTATGCCAATCTTCTTTTCAAGCTTTTGGTAGACTTCCAGAGCCTCTTCAAACTTTTCAACCGATGCATACAACTCGGCCTGTATGTGATAAAAATCATTACGCTTGGGGAACTGATTTGCCAAATTTGCATAAACCTCACAAGCCTGTTCAATCATACCTTTGGACTTATAAATACCTGCTAATTGAACCTGATACCACATATTTTGGGGCTGTAAAGCCACCGCTTCACGAGCTAATGCAAGCGCAGAATTAAGATTCTCTTTACCGATGTAAATATTAGCCAACTCGTAACGGGCCACCGCACTCGTATTATCAAGCTTAATGCAGGTTACAAACCAGGAAATAGCTTTCTCATACTCACCAAGAACCAAGGCCTTTTCGCCTTCATGAAATGCAAAATCGAACTCAAGACGTTTCTCTTCGGTCAGTTCAGTCTTTGTCTTTCTTTTATCCTTCCCTTTCTTTTGACCCAAAGCCACCGAAGAACTTAAAGCAAGTGCTCCGGCAACGATATAAACTATAATTTGTCTTTTCATCATTCTATTTGTATTTCAATCCGATCAAATTTACAGACACAAATCGATTCTAAAGCCAGAATCAACTGGCTTCAGAATCTAAACTTTGATCAAATTAATTAGCAATTGGTGTAATCACCAACGCTGTATTCTTTTGCTTCACCAGTAACTTCAACAAAATTTCCTAACATGGAATTCTTTATATTACCGCCAGCAATTTTGGTGTTTGTTTGTACAATCGCATTCGAAACCAATGAGTTCTCAACGAAAGAATTATCTCCCAATGAAACATGAGGCCCCACAACGGAATTCCTGATCACTACATTTTCTCCAATATAACAAGGTGGAATAATGACAGCATTCTCATTAATCAGGTTCTCAGCAACTAATTTATCATCTTTATGATATTCAAGAATACGCTGATTGGTATTGACGGTTGCATCCTTATTACCACAATCCATCCACTCAATCACCTGCCCGGGAACAAAACTCAACCCTTTATTTTTCATGTTTTCAAGAGCATCAGTCAACTGATATTCCCCATTAACCACAACTTTATTATCTAAAAGATATTGCAATTCTGACTTAAGGTTCGCACCATCCTTGAAATAGTAAATCCCAATAATAGCCAGATCTGACACAAATTCCTGAGGTTTCTCAACAAAATCGGTAATCTTGTTGTTTTCATCCATTTTAATCACACCAAAAGCAGATGGATCTTCAACTTTTTGCACCCAAATAACAGAATCGGCCTGATCGTCTAAAACAAAATCGGCTTTAAATAATGTATCTGCAAAAGCCACAACCACCTTACCATCAAGTGAATTTGCTGCACAGTGAATAGCATGCGCTGTTCCTAATGCTTCCCTTTGGTAATAGATACTTGCTTTTGCATTTAAATTGGCTGCAATCCCTTTTAGCTGATTCTCTACTTCAGCACCAAAATCCCCAATAATGTAAGCGATTTCTTCAATCTCCTCACCTGAAACCTTGGCTATCTCTTCTAATAAGCGTTGTACAATCGGTTTTCCAGCAATTGGAATTAATGGTTTTGGTACCGTTAATGTATGTGGGCGCATACGCTTACCCATTCCGGCCATTGGAACAATAATCTTCATTTTATTCTTTAGTTTTTTATATTTTTCTCATTCGTTGCCCACCCCAAACCACACAAAACAAGGGGCGTTTACAAGGCAATCTCAAAGTTACTGAATAAGTTTTAGTAAACTCAGTCTTTAATAATTATTAACGCTTAACGAATTTATTCTTTTCCTGTATGACCGAAACCTCCCGCTGCTCTAACGGTTTCTTCCAGCTCCTCAACAGCTTCCCACTCTACAGTTGCGTGAGCTGCAACAACCATCTGACAAATACGATCACCATCGTTAATCTCGACCATAGAATTAGACAGATTAGCTAAAATCACACGAATTTCACCACGATAATCGGCATCAATCGTACCAGGAGTATTTAAAACCGTAATCCCTTCCTTCAAAGCCATTCCGCTTCGTGGACGAATCTGCGCTTCATATCCTGCAGGTAATTCAATAAACAAACCCGTTGGAATTAGAGTTCGCTCAAGTGGCTGAAGCATCACCCTTTCATTAATATTAGCACGCAAGTCCATACCCGCTGATAAGGCTGTGCTATACTTCGGTAAATCGTGTTTCGATTTATTAATAATCTTAACCTTCATTTTTATATTTGTTTCGTTTTTATTCGATTTCTATTCACATATTATCCCCAAAATCAGGAAATTAATCCACTATCCTTTCTTTCTAAGCAAAGTCCATAATTTTTCCTTCTGGAAAACGACCATTAAAAATAAAATAATTAATGGAGTTTTAACTAACATTTTAAGCCAATGGTTTTCGAGCTGGATAAAGGTGCTAAAAAAATAAAGCAACATTCCCAGTCCAAAATAAGTCGCAATACGTTTTAAATTATAAGGAATTGGATAATAAATCTGTCCCAGAATATAACTTGTAATTGTCATTAAAACGGAGCAGACCAAAATGGCAATAGCTGCACCATAATAGCCCATTGAGGGAACTAAAATAATATTCAACATTAATGTAATTGCAGCCCCTCCAAGGGCGATATAAGC
>Ga0193953_1001655_pt1 | contig 10081 bp, 5 predicted proteins | sample BB_4_MG_FD_140325 | JGI IMG/M metagenome (GOLD analysis project Ga0193953, IMG submission 140325) | Microbial mat bacterial communities from the Broadkill River, Lewes, Delaware, United States - BB_4_MG | ecosystem: Environmental > Aquatic > Freshwater > River > Microbial mats | place: USA... | reverse complement strand
ATCTATCCGGAAATTTGCCTTTTCCAGGGTCTTTCTATTTCCACCTGAAACCTTTATCGCACCACGGCCCAAATCATTAATCTGACAGTTAGCGATGGTGTTATCATGCCCCTTATGCATGAGGATACCATCACCGGCACAACCCTGTATTTCGCAATTGAGGATATGAATATGGTGACTGTTCTCAATGCTTATGCCGTGCCCGGCACCCATTTGAAAATGGATCCCTTTCACCGTTATCCGAGTGGCATTGGTTAGCCGGAGAAGTGGTGTTTCGCACAGTGACAACTCCATGTTAGCTTTTGAAACATCTTCGGGGGGATAGAAATAGATTTTCTTCCTTTGGTAATCATAGGCCCACTCTCCGGGTTGATCAATCTCTGAAATCACGTTATAGGCCGCAAAAGGCTTATTGCTCCCAAAGTGATAATGGTTATAGGGAGGTGTAAGCCAGATCACCTGCTGAACCGTATCAATGTGAGACACCTGTTCATAGGCATCGGCCCATAAATACTTCCAGTAGCCGTGAAGCAGCATGTTTGGCTCTTTGACCCATCTTGCTATATGGGCATCCTCATATGCAATACCAACCCGTTCCGGTACTTCAGATGAATCTGTTACGATATGCGTGAATTCGGAAAAAGCTGTATTCGGCCACCTGGAAAGGAGCATGGGTTTGCCATTGAAATACAGTTCACGCAATGAGTAAGGTAAAGGCTTCTCGTTGCCTCTAAACCCCGCTAATCGCATCTTATTAAACTCTGTGAGGCCGGTTTCAGTCAAATCAATTGCAATGATTTTACGCCCGATAACGGGGTTCTTTTTATACAGAGAGTGGTCCCGGGAAAGCATTTGGAAATTCTTAATTGGAATAGATCCGGTAATCACCACTTTCTCATCCTTGTAGTTTTGAAGAATAACAGGTCTTTTAGCGGTTCCTGATTCATTGGCTGTCAAAGTTATTCCGTGTTTTAGACGATACACCCCTTCGTGAAAAAACACCCGAATGGTATCCTGATCAGCTTGTTGAATTTTAGCTTTCCGAATCAGTTGCTTGGCCCGACTAATCGTGGCAACCGGATTATCTTTTGTCCCATCATGTGTATTATTACCTGACGGGGCAATATGAATGGAGAATTCCTGTCCATGAAGGTTAACACAAAACGTCAGTAACACGATCAGGACCAATCGTCCTGGATGACTTCTCTGCTTATAATTAGTTTGTTTCATAGGGGTTTCGATCTATTTTATTAGAAATTTAATTGCTTTTCACAATTATGCTTACCTAAAAGCTATTCATACATTCCAAATGCCTTACCAGGCAGGGAATTCTCTTTTAAAAAGATACCCCCGGAACGATAGTTAATCACTTCCATTTTCCACTCAAGCCGTGGAGGCTTTTCCTTTGTTCACCTATAGCAAATGAGTAGAGGAGTTCACGATTTCCGCTTCGCTTCAATTCTCCTACAGTCGAGAAAGGAAACAAAAAAAGTCTGATTCTTCGACATTCATTTTTTTTATTTGCAGGTACGTATTATCAGGATACGTCCATTTAATTTGACTGTATTTTAAGAAATCCTTTATTGCTCCCTTTCTATTTCCACAGTGAATGGTAATAGACTGTGAAAATCACCCCACGGCCATGAAAATACCAGGGTGTAAACTGACTTTTCATTGCCGGCAGATACACCTTTTCCATCACGATCTCGGTACTGCTTTCCTGTTCATTCTTTTGGGTATAATGTACCGATCCAAATTGCATTTTCATCTCTCCACCTTTGGGCAATGGATGGAGGAATTTAAACCTGAGTGTATAATAACCGGCCTGTTGATTGTCTACTTCCCAAAAACCATACACTTCATCCTGCGACCAAATGGCTTCATGTCCGAAGGCATCATTTCTATTCAGTACCAGCGGATTTTCATGAGGGGTCCCAATTATTGCGGCCGGCACCTCAGACATTTCTATATCTCCTCCGGAGAAATTAGTACTCATATAATATCCTATTCTACAATACTCTATCCGCTCCGCGGAAAATGCAAGAGGCCATTTAGTATTGTAGACCATAATCAACCTTATAAAGTGACATATCTCGTAGAGGTTATACAAACAGTGCTCTATCGTTTATTGAAATAAAATTTTACCAGACATCAATGATTCCCAAACGTAAGGATCATTGATCATTCACTGTTTCTCCAATGTACTATCAAACTGATCCATCAACAAACGTAATTTATCTACAATATCCGGATATTTTGAGGCCACATTTTTCCTTTCCCGTACATCGGACTCCAGGTCATAGAGTGCTGTTTCAAAATCCCCTTCTTTATCACGATTCCACCCGATGTTTTTCGCCATGTGCAATTTCCATTTTCCCAAGCGAACGGCTTCCGGTTTTCCATTGCGGGCATAATAAAAGAAAGGGCGCTGTTCCAATCCCTTTGTTCGTGGATTCATAAGCCATTCCGTCAAATCAATTCCATCTAATTGCAAGTCATGCATGATTGAGGCTCCTGCAATTTTAGCGAATGTGGGAAACAGATCCAAAGTACTGACCAACTCATCACTCACCATGCCAGCCGGTATCTCATCCGGCCAGGTAATGATCCCCGGCACCCGTTGTCCACCCTCCCAGGTCTCTGCTTTAAGGCCACGTAAGGGTTTAGCTGATCCCACACGTGGTCCATTGTCGGAGGTAAAAACCACAATGGTATTCTCATAGATCCCCTCCTCTTTCAGCGTCTTCACGATCTCACCCATGCTCCAATCCAACTCCATAATGACATCGCCATACAATCCTTTGGCGCTCTTCCCGGCGAAAGCTTCCGACACATAAAGCGGTAGATGGGGCATGTTGTGAGCCAGGTAGATGAAAAAAGGTTGATCGCCTCTGTTTTTAATCCGTTTAATGGTTTCTTCAGTATAACGCCGGGTTAAATAACGTTGATCGGGGCCTTCATCAATAAGCTCTGTATTCCGGTAAAAAGGCAATGGCGGTGCCTGGTAATTCAGGTGCTTGTAGAAGTGATTATCCATGTCATTGGAATACGGTACCCCATAAAAATAGTCGAATCCCTGATTATTGGGCATGTATTTTTCCTGATGGCCTAAATGCCATTTCCCAATACAAGCTGTCGAATATCCGTTCTCCTTCAGCATTTCGGCCATGGTATAAGCTTCCGGCTCCAGTCCATGCTCGGAAAAAGGAAAGACCACAGCTTCATGCAAGTTAACCCGTTTGGGATATTGACCAGTCAGTAAGCCCGCCCGGGAGGGTGTACAAACGGTGGCCGGCACATAAAAATTGGTAAACTGTATCCCATCCTTTGCCAGGCGATCCAGGTGGGGTGTATCAAAGCCTTCAGCGCCATAACATCCCACATCGGCATAGCCTTGGTCATCGGTAAAAAACACCAGGATATTCGGTTGCTGCTCAGACTGATCATTACAGGATGTGGATAATGGAGCCACAGCTATTAACAAGCTCAAAAAAAATAACACGCTACTTTTTCTCATATTCGGATCAGTTATCATCTACTCAGTTAAAAAGATACATAGGTGTATCCTCTACCGAAAATAGGAAAAACGGATCATTCTTTCTATACATAAAAACATATGCCCCCTTCAATAAACCTTCTTACCCTAGTTTCATAACTCTTATATTTAACTTCCTGTCATTATAAGGATTCACTGTCATGCTCAGTGAAGTTAAAATGCTTCCATATAACAAGACTCAAAAGTGTGCATTTACGAGTGTTTCCTATTCAGTCGCCACGTTGATTTGTGAATCGGCAAGCAGGGTGATGGCGACATTTTCATCTGTTGTTTATAATCCCCGGACTAACACCCGGGGCTACCATTGTGTTGCTCCGCTGGAGCTATTGGCCATCTCCCAGAAGTCTTCGATCTGCAGCCTTCCTGGTTCTGTCATTCTTTTCCCTATATTACAGAAGTCAAACTGTTATCCTGGCGTCAATATGTTCCTAGACCATCGCTGACTTTCATATAACAAGATTTCAAGTTGTAGTTCCGATGTTCATTATTCGTTATCATTCGATATTACAATTCAAGTTCCAGCTGATAAGCACATGTTATTCAGGCCTCAATCGGATCAGGAACCATTCCTGAACTACTATATATGCCTTGGTTTGGTTCCGGCCCTACTCAACTTTAAAATATAAAAAAAGAGACCTCCCTAATGGAAGGCCTCCGGCACTTATATACTAAATTTTCCCCGTTTAGTCTTACATTGCAATAATGGTTACTTCGGAACGACGGTTGGCCTGGTGCTCCGCATCGGAACACTGAACACCATCGGCACAACGGTTTTTCAAACGTGTTTCACCGTAACCTTTAGCAATAATCCGATCCGCTGATATTCCTCGCTCCACCATGTAGTTAACCGCCGATTGTGCCCGCTTTTGCGACAAAACCTGATTCGACCGGGCCGAACCACGTGCATCGGTGTGCGAGCCTAACTCAATTTCAATGGTTGGATTATCATTCAGAAACTGAATCATATCATCCAGCTCCACTGCGGCATCTTCACGTATATCCCACTTACCTAAATCGTACAGGATCTCAATTTCAATACTTTTACCCACTTTCGCCTCTTCCAGCTCCAATTCCATGAACTCATTCAGGTTCACATAACCGGTATCACGACCAACTGTTGAAAAGGCTACCCTTTTGGTAAAAAACTGCTGCTTGGTGAATACCAGATCGTATTCTGTTTCGGGCTGTAGTTTTGTTTTGAACTGACCGTTCACATCAGAAACAACAACTGTTTTAGCGCCATTTTCAGGCTCTATTGCCAAGCTGACCTCCGGAATAGGTGTCATCTCCGGCAATAAGAATACAGCCCCGTAAATACCATAAACCGGACGTGGGATCAAGGCCATTTCATGCTCATCCACATTTGCACTTACATCGATGGCTTCGGCATACGGGAAGTAATCCGGTGTATTTACAGCCAAGGTCAAATTATTAATGGAGTTATCCAGTTCTGTAGCGATCATCCCATCCTTATCAGAAACCAACGCAGCCACCACTACGCCACTCTCATCCGTCAATGTAACCGGTGTATTGGCAATGATCTGACGGGTGTTTTGGTCAATCAGTTTACTCTTCAGATGCTTTTTAAAGGTGACTGCATTCAAAATCTTAAAACGGTAAATATCATCATCTCCTTTACCGCCTTCACGGTTGGAAGCAAAATACCCATTCACACCATCCTGGCCCAGATACAGGCTGAAATCATCTTTCTCTGAATTGATGGGATATCCCATGTTACGGACATCGTATCCTTTCCCTTTTTCAGCTGCAACAAACAGATCCAATCCACCTAATCCCAGGTGACCATTGGACGCAAAATATAAGCGCTTATCACCATCAATAAACGGAAACATCTCGTCCCCTTCGGTATTGATGTCTTTACCCAGGTTAAGCGGTGTTGACCACCCGTCATCCTGACGTTTCACATACCAGATATCCGATCCTCCAAGGCCTCCTTCACGATCAGAAGCAAAGTAAAGTGTTTGACCATCTGCCGCCAGAAAAGCATGACCGGTTGAGAAGGTATCTCCATTGAATGGCAGGTCCATGGGTTTGCCCCATTGACCATCCAACTGTTTATAGGCCACCATCAACTTCAGATGATTGTAGCCATCCACACCTTTTTTGCCGATCAAATTATTGAAGTTATTGCGGGTCATAAACAACTCTGACCCATCGGCACTGACACAGGCTGGCCCATCGTGATACATGGATTTTAACTCAGTCGAATAAATCTCCGGATTGGCATAATCTGTTCCCTTGATTTTCGCACTGAACAGGTTCAGGTATGGGGTCTCTTTCCAGGCATATTCGCGACGAATGATGTAGTCAATGTCACGGGCTGATGCAAATACCACGCGATCCTCCACCACATAAGCCCCGAAATCCGACTGTTCGGAATTGAAATCCACTTCTTCAATCAGATATCTTTCTTCGGACAGGATTTTCTCAATGGTTGGCAAGGAATTGTTTTGTTTCACGGCCCGAGAATCCTCTTCATTACCCACCAAATACTTTGCCATATAACGATCAGCTTCGGCATATTTTCCGTTGTATTTCAATGCCTGGGCATAAAAGAAGAGGTCCTCACCATTCAGTGCTTTTTCATCGATAGAGGCATACACATTCTCAGCTAAGATGGACTCGCTCACTTTCAAATAAGCCTGCCCCAATTCACCTTTTAAGGAATCTGCTAAATATCCCTTTTCATAGAGGGGAGCATAGCGACGAATGGATTTGGCATAGGCCAAATTATCAAATGCCTTTGCAGCTTGATTAACGCGGTATCCGGCTACCAGACTATCCAATTTATTTTTATACACTTGCGCCTCTACTCCTGTAATAGAAATCAGCAGGCCCAGTGCTAATATGGTTGGTTTAATTTTAAACATTTTCACAGTTTTCAAATTATTAAGTAGTAAAACCTGACAAGGTAAAAGGTATAAGTAAAAAGGTAAATGTGAAAAGGTGAAAGGAGCTTTTGTAGTTGCCTACTTTTTACTTGATCCTTTTATCTTAATCCTTGTTCCTTTCTCCTTGATCCTTTACTAGAAGTATCGGGGTGATTTCACTTTATTCTTCAGGAATCCATCCAAATCGTAACTGATCATGATTTCATGAGAACCGTGGTTATAATTTCCCAGGTTAGACATGGTATAATCGTAGGAGTACCCTACCATCAATTGCTTATTGATTTGAATATTGGCCAGAAATGCCACCGCATCACCAATTCGATACGAAGCTCCTAACCAGTAGCTATTCTTGTAGATAAACTGGGCAGAGATATCGGTTGATGGCGGTGCCCCTTCTACGATCTTATTGATGAAAGCCGGTTTTAATTTCAAATCCGGATTGAGATCAAACACATAACCTGCCATGATAAAATAGTGGCGTTTCAACTCCCCCAATACACTGGTAGAGGTATTTTCTGATTCGTTCAGATCTGTTTGAATAAGTTTCGGAACGGCAAAACCAGCATACCACTTATCGGTATAGAGATAAAGGCCAGCCCCCGCATTGGGTTGAAAACGTCGCTCCAGATTACCTTGAAAGGCATTATCACCACTCTCTCCCACATTGATATCATCTAACCCCACGTAATAGTTATAGATTCCCCCTTTAACCCCCATGGATAAGGTCATCGATTCTGTTAACTGAACACGGTAGGCATAGTTCGCATTAAAATAGAAGTTATTGACGGGTCCGATATTATCGGATACCAATGAAACACCAACCCCCATCTTATAATTATTAAGCGGTGTATGCATGGTAAAAGTGTATGTTTCCGGTGCACCATCCAGTCCTACCCATTGCATGCGTGACAGAAACAGTAAGTTCATGGCATCACGTGTACCTGCATAAGCCGGATTGACCGATACGGTATTAAACATGTATTGGGTATAGAGGGGTTCCTGCTGTGCTTTTGTTTGATTGGAAAACAAAAACAAGCCAGACATCACCATCAATACTAAACCACCTATCCGACGGTTTAGCTTTATGTTTGTTTTGAATTTATTTAGATTCATATGCATTATTTACGCCGATTACGACTGAAACCTGTGGTGACCGAACCGGCCACCACACAGGCTTATGATTATCGATTCAAATAGATATATCCGGTTAATTTTTCACCTGTATCCTGGATGACGATGATGTAGAAGTATGTTCCAACCGGTAATTCTTTACCTACGCTAAAACCTACATTGGATTCACCATTCCAACCATCTTCATTGGAATATGGATCTTTCTTGTACACCACATTGCCCCAGCGGTTAAATACCTCAAAGCTGACACGATCAAACTGACTCAACCATGGAATTTGATAGATATCATTTTTACCATCTCCATTTGGTGAAAATCCTTCCAGAACTTCCAACTCTGAATAACATTTGTCCTCATCGATACGGTCAGGTATTCCATCCCTGTCGCAATCGCCGGTTCTTTCTTCCGCATCCGGAGTGCCATCATCATCAGAATCCAAATCTTTGTAATCAGGTGTTCCATCCCCATCGGTATCAATGTTTTCTTCTATGTCATCCCAGATACCATCATCGTCTGAATCCAGGTCTTTATAGTCAGGCATACCGTCATCATCGGTATCCACATTACCTTCATCCTCATCCGGGATACCATCGTTATCTGAATCCAGGTCTTTGTAATCAGGTGTCCCATCACCATCAGTATCGCCATCACCTTCTTCACTGTCAAGAATACCATCACCATCGGTATCGATATCTGAATTACATACATCCGGATCGATACGATCTAAGACACCATCACCATCACAATCACCGGCTGATTCATCTTCATCCAGGATACCATCATCATCTGAATCCAGATCTTTGTAATCAGGCGTACCATCACCATCGGTGTCCTGGTCACCTTCATCTTCATCCAGAATACCATCATCGTCGGAATCCAAATCTTTGTAATCAGGGGTACCGTCACCATCAGTGTCCTGGTCTCCTTCATCTGAATCTGAAATACCATCATCGTCGGAATCCAGATCTTTATAATCCGGCGTACCGTCATCATCGGTATCATCATCGCCTTCCTCTGTATCGGAAATACCATCGCCATCGGTATCTTCATCAAACTTGTCGATGTCACCATCACCATCGGTATCACCTTCGCCTTCGTCAATATCCGAAATGCCATCCCCATCATCATCCAGATCATCTACATTGGGCTGACCATCATCATCAAAGTCACAAGCCGGGCTTTGTCTGCTCGGATCACACGGATCCAGCGGATCACTTCCACCAGTGGTTTCATCCTTGTCTTTGATGCCATCACCATCGGTATCGGTCTCCGGATCAAATGGATCTTTGTCGTCACCATCGTTCACACCGTCACCATCATCATCCGGATCTTCGCTGTTAGGGATACCATCGCCATCGAAGTCACAGTTAGGTCGTGTATTGTCCGGATCACACTCATCCAATGGATCACTTTCACCAGTGGTTTCATCCTTGTCTTTGATGCCATCCCCATCGGTATCAGTTTCCGGATCATACGGATCTTTGTCATCTCCATCGTTCACACCGTCACCGTCATCATCCGGATCCTCGCTGTTTGGAAGGCCATCACCGTCGAAATCACAAGTAGGACCTACTTTCGAAGGATCGCACTCATCCAATGGATCACTTCCATCAGTGGTTTCATCTTTGTCTTTGATGCCATCACCATCGGTATCGGTTTCATTATCAAATGGATCTTTGTCGTCACCATCGTTCACACCGTCACCGTCATCATCCGGATCTTCGCTGTTTGGAAGGCCATCACCGTCGAAATCACAGTTGGGACGGGTATTGTCCGGTGAACACTCATCCAAAGGATCGCTACCACCTGTGGTTTCATCTTTATCTTTGATGCCATCATCGTCGGTATCGGTTTCCTTATCGAACGGATCTTTGTCATCGCCATCATTTACACCGTCACCATCATCATCCGGGTCTTCGCTGTTAGGGATACCATCGCCGTCGAAGTCACAGTTAGGACGGGTATTGTCCGGATCACACTCATCCAAAGGATCGGATTCATCTGCATCTTTAACCCCATCTTTGTTTTTGTCCTCCACACCGTCTTCGATGCCATCGCCATCCGAATCCTTATCATTAGGATCTGTCTCGCCCGGATCTACCTGACCATTTCCATTCTTATCTTCATCTTCATTAAGGATGCCGTCACCATCATTATCATTCGGTACCACATGAATGGTCACATCAGCCGTCACCACACCACCATTACCATCATTCAATGAAACTGTTAACACATAATCTCCTTCAACCAAAGCTCCAACAACAGTAATTTTTCCATCATTATCGATGGCAAACACATTTCCTGTATTTCCATTGGTAATGATATAAACCAGTGCATCTTCATCCACATCATTTCCAGACATGGTATACACAAGTGTTGCAGCAGGTGCATCAACCGAAATGGTAGTTTCACCGCCAGTTAAGGTAGGATCATCATTCACCCCATTGATGGTAATAACTAAATCACCTGTCGCTGTGCCACCTT
>Ga0193953_1001654_pt1 | contig 10083 bp, 9 predicted proteins | sample BB_4_MG_FD_140325 | JGI IMG/M metagenome (GOLD analysis project Ga0193953, IMG submission 140325) | Microbial mat bacterial communities from the Broadkill River, Lewes, Delaware, United States - BB_4_MG | ecosystem: Environmental > Aquatic > Freshwater > River > Microbial mats | place: USA... | reverse complement strand
GTCACGACAGGAAGGGAGATCCCCCACGCCTCAGGGTTGTCTTCATTCACCAGCGTTTGCAGCAAACCGTCAAAAACAATGTGGCCGCGGCACAGTACAGCAGCCCGATCTGCAAAGGTCGCCACCTCCCCCACATCACTTCCCGACAGGATTAACGCCACCCCCTCGGCCTTGATGGTTTCAAGCACCTGTCTCACCTCACCCCGGGCCTTGGGATCGAGTTGAGAAAAAGGTTCATCCAAGAGCAGCAAACGAGGGGAACTGACCAAAATGGACGCCAGGGCAACCCGCTTTGCCTCGCCACCGGACAGGGTAAAGGGGTTTCGATGGGCAAGAGACGCTGCCCCCACCTGCGTCAGGGCATCCCACACCCTTGATTCAAGGAGATCTGGGGCCACCCTTCCCTCCAGCACCAGGGCCACCTCGTCGAAAACGGTAAAGGCGATCCCGGAAAACTGGGTGCAGGGATCTTCCAGAAGAATCCCCACCCCCTCCGGCTGGCAACTCAGGCAGCAGCCGTCCCACACACGACACGACCCAGTGGCAACGCCCGGATAGAACCGGACCATCAGGCCAGCCAGGAGGTAAAGGAGCGTCGAGCGCCCCGATCCATCGGCCCCCAGCAGGGCCAGGGTCTCCCCTTGCCTGAGACAAAGCGTGATATCAGCCAGGACAGAGGCATCTTCCCCCGCATAGGCAAATGAAAAATTATCTAATGAAACAGCATCCATACCCTGAATCCAAGTGCCGCAAAAATAATACCGCAGGAGGCCAGTCGCAGCACGGTCTCCCGGCGTGATTCAACCAAGGGAGCCACCGAATGGCTCCGCAGCCCTCCCCGCAGCTCAAGGGCCATGGCCCGTTTCTCCACATCGGCCAGCGCCCCCAAAAGCAGAGGAGCCACCAAGGGTATCACTCGGCGGGCGCGCGTAAAAAGACCTCCGTCCAGATCGAGCCCACGGGCTTTCTGGGCATCCATCACGCAAACCGCCCGATGCCTGAACAGGGGGACAAGATTAACCGTCATGGCCAGGAGATATACCGCCAGCGCGGGAGCCCCCCGACGACGCAAATCCATTAGAAGATCCGACGCAGACGTGGTGGAAACAAAAAGAAGAAGAGCCGAAAGCATCACGACGACCCGTGAGAGAATCGAGAAAAAGAGGCCTGCATTCTCACTCCCGATGAGGACAGGCCCCACACCCCAGACCACCTCCCCGGAGAGAGGCATGGCCAACAGGTAGACAAGACCAAGAAGAAAGACGAAGGGGCATAGCGCAATGAGAGTCCGCCGCAGCCACTGTGCGGCCACGCCGCTTGTAAGCCCTAAAGGCACAATCACCCCCAAAGGCAAAAGGCTCACCGGCGCCTCGTACAGCAAAAATGTCGCCGGTACCATGGATCCCAGCAGGCAGAGCCGGGTCCAGGGAGACAGATTGAAAAGAGATCGTATCATATTAGAGTGAGAAACCTTGCCTTGTATGGTCAATGTTCGGGGCAAAAGCATGCCTCCGGCGGCAAGGTGTGCCACCTTGAAAGCAGGTTGCGGATGCGCTTCGCCCCTCGTTCCTCGGAGCAAATCACATCCGCCTTTGATTTAGGTTGGCCTGACTTTGTTTGCTAAAACCTGTTTGTCAAACTTTTCAAAAGTTTGCCCCCGGCAGGGCCGCCGGAGGCATCTTTAACCCGGCTGCCTCCGGCGGCGTGGTGGCGAAGCCACTGAACAACCCGGGATGGCATCAAACAGAAAGTCTGGTGTGCCTCACTCCTGCAAGGCTTTTTCCGCGCGCCTTCGTCAAAACCACGCAGAGGTGAAACACACCAAGAAGACAACGAGATCCCTCATTCGGAAACCTGGTGTCCAGGGGATCATCCCCTGGCCGGAGGCTGCCCTGCCCTTACGCGGCAAACCGGGGAAGCCGGGCCATCATCCGCTCCGGCAGGGACCGAATCAGGGCAAAGGCCACCAGGGCAGTGGGCACCTTGTCCAAGGGCTCCACCATGAGGTTCTTGTAAAAGGCAGCGGAGGAGATCTTGATGCCGGACTTCACCAGAACAGCGGTGATGAGGGAGGCCCCGCTCCCCTCAACGCCTCCATAGATATACACCACGATGGGGGTGGCGATGAACGGCGTGGTCACGGCGATCACAAGACCCGTAAGCGCTGCTTTCCACCAGGTGTCCGCAAGGCCCAGGCGACCGCAGATCCCGGCAGCAAGACCGATCCAGGCCGCCACCGGAAAAAAGGGAAGCGCCGAGGGGGAGAAGAGCCCCCAGGCCATATTGGAAAGCCCGCCGGTAAGCGCCCCGGCAAAGGGGCCGCAGGCCAAACCAACCAGAACCGTACCGATGCAATCGAGGTAAACCGGCAATTTCAAAAGCGCCACCAACTGGCCCACCGCTATATTCAACGCCATGGCCACTGGTATCAGGGCCACCGTAAAGGTCGTGAACTCCTCTTGAATTTTCATCTTCCCCCCATGCTAAGAAATCAGTTCCGAAAATATGAATCATCACTCCATTTTTCCGCGATTCCTACCACCCTGTGCCCTTGGGGGTCAAAACGATTATATCAATCTTTTCTCTAATGATCATTGATCACAGCAATACAGCTGCGAGGCGCCTCGTCTCAAAATCAAAGCCAATCGCTGCCCACTGAGACGCAAAAAGGCCGCGTTCGATCATTGCATCGAGCACGGCCTAAACATAAACCACCAAAATCTAAGGAACGAGAATTGATTAAAGAGACAACAATTGCCTCCGGCAGCCCTGCCGGGGGCCAAACTTTTGAAAAGTTTGATAAACAGGTTTTGACAATGTTTTCCGGCAACGCCCACTCTTTCGGTAAACCGTATGTTTTCAGCTTATTAATCATGCAACAGCCTTTCTCCCCCGCCCTCCGCGCGGGGGAGAAAGGCTGTTGCAACCGAAAAGTTTTTTGCGGAGCTTTTTTCATAAAGCGACCCGCCGGAGGCAGGCTTTTGGTTCAATTCATTTTGTATGCGTTCCTAAGAAAGGCCCTGAAGCCCTTTAAAACGCCATTACCGGGTCACCTTGAACACACTGACAACCCGTTGAAACAGAGATTTCCCCTGCAAGGGTGCAGAAATCGGCGCGTTTAGACCCGCAAAATCAAGATAACCCCGGCTTCCGCTTTCATGACGTTTCACCCATCGCCATACCGTTGCCACCACCCGGGTCCACTGATCATCAGGATAGGATTTCACCACCTTCATCAGCTCTCCCGTAAACCAAGTGAACCGTTTCCTCTCCTGAGAATCCACAAAGGCCGGTTGTTTCTCCCGAAAGTAGAGCACATCCATCACCCGCTCCAGAAGCGATCGAACCTGTCTGTCCGTCATCCCCTCTTTCCTATCCAGGTGGCACAAGGCCCACGCCACCCATGCGGCCATCTTTTGCTGGTCGGGATCGACCATCATCTGCTCGTCATAAAAGGGCACCTGACTGTAGTTGTAGCCCTTTTTGCTCCCCGAGTGATGAGAACACCCCTGACACGCCTTGGACCGTGTCTCACCACAACAGACGCTGCACACAGGCTCACCATGCTGCACGCACTCCCTTTTCCCCTTTCGCTGACCACATACCGGACACTTCGCCATGACATCTCCAAGTGATGAGGGTATAAAACAGCCTCCGGCGGCCCTGCCGGGGGCCAAACTTTTGAAAAGTTTGACAAACAGGTTTTTGTTTCTTTATCAAGTTCTGTCGCAACCTGAGGGCCGACAGAACAATATGATACATCCTTACCATGGTTTACTGACAGGATGAGAGCAAAACACGCATCCAATGACGATCGACGTCAGCCCCTGCACCCAGAAACCCATCAGACATGAGAGACTGTAGGGTGCGGTCCCGAGCCTTCTCACATATCGCGCACCATCGGCTTCATATCCCAATCATCCACCACCCGCTCTGACAACAGACAGCATTCCTGGCTTTCGCAGCATTCGTCGGTGCTCAAACCGAGAATCAAGGCGCTCAGTCCTTTGCTGCCAGAGTTATTCCCATGAAACTCAACCGTCAAAAGCAGCTTCAACCGGTGCCATCTTACAAACATGGATCCCCGGTTACTCGATCTTCCGACACGACCATGAAACGCACCATGAAGGCTTACCTGACACGTCAGGCCAGCCGGGGAAGACGAAATTGAGGGGCTGTCGTTACGCAAAAATAAAACAGGTCTCTTCTCAAGAACGGTCGCAAGCCCTTACCCTCCACGCGAATGCCTCAAAAGCGATTGCATCACATTGACCTCCACGCATTCGCCATAGGGTTTCAAGGAGCCCTCACCTTGCCGCCGGAGGCACCCTTTTTTTATGGTATTTCCCGTCCGCATTTTATAGAACCGATGCATGACCCTTCAACTCCCCATACATGATGTTCTTGATGAGATTCGTAAGGCCCTTGCGGCCGGCCCTTCTGCTGTGGTGCAGGCCCCTCCCGGTGCGGGAAAAACCACAGGAGTCCCCCTGGCCCTGCTTTCAGAACCCTTTTTAGCCGGCCAAAAAATCGTGATGCTGGAGCCAAGGCGACTTGCCGCGCGGGCTGCGGCAGGGCGCATGGCGGAGATGCTTGGGGAAGCGGTCGGAGAGACCGTGGGGTATCGCATCCGTATGGATAAAAAGGTCTCGGCGGCCACCCGCATTGAGGTGGTGACCGAAGGAATTCTTACGCGAATGATTCAAGGGGACCCGGAACTTTCCGGCATCGGCCTCGTGGTCTTTGACGAGTTCCATGAGCGGAACTTAAACAGCGACCTTGGGCTGGCCCTGACCCTGGAGTGCCAGGGGGTGCTGAGGGACGATTTACGCATCCTGGTGATGAGCGCCACTCTGGACGCCGAACCGGTGGCCAGGCTCCTTGACGACGCCCCCGTCATCACGTCCGAAGGGCGGGCATTTCCCGTTGAGAGCCGGTACCTTCCCCTTCGCGAGCCCAACCCCACCCGTCGGGATATCGAAGCGGCCTGCGCCCGGGCCGTGAGCAAAGGACTTGCCGAAGAGACGGGCGACATGCTTGTCTTTCTTCCCGGTGCAGGCGAAATCCGAAGGGTCCATGACAGGCTGCGAAAGATGGACCTGCCGGCCCATGTGGACATCACCCCCCTTTTCGGCGCCCTCACCAAAACCGAGCAGGACAAAGCGATACGTCCCTCCCCTGCCGGACGTCGCAAGGTGGTGCTTGCCACATCCATTGCCGAGACCTCCCTCACCATTGACGGGGTGACCCTTGTGGTGGATGCGGGGCTCATGCGGGTCTCCCGGTTCTCGCCGGGTTCGGGCATGGGTCGCCTGGTGACCCTGCCTGTCTCCAGGGCCTCGGCAGATCAGAGGCAGGGCCGTGCCGGTCGAACGGCGCCGGGGATCTGCTATCGTCTCTGGAGCGAAGCCCACACAGGGACGCTCACCCCCTTTACCGCGCCGGAGATCCTCCATGCAGACCTGGCGCCCCTCGTCCTGGAGCTGGCCATATGGGGGGTCACAGACCCAAGTGAGCTCACCTGGCTCGATGTACCGCCCCAGGGCTCATGCCAACAGGCCCAGGGAGTGCTTCAGGAGCTGGGCGCCCTGGATGCTGAGGGTCGCATCACAGCCCATGGCAAAGCCATGTCCCGACTCGGTCTTCACCCACGCCTTGCCCACATGCTCCTCTGCGCCAAAAAATTGAAGATGGGACCGGAAGGGGCCCTTCTCGCCGCCCTTCTAACGGAACGGGACCCTATAAGTGGCGGCCGAAAGGAAGCCGACATCCGTCTGCGCATGGAGGCAATGCTCGCACGGGGGCGATCCGAAGCCCAGTTCAACCCCGGCGCCGCGTCCCGCATCAAAGAGGCAGCAAGCCAGCTTGCAACACGCCTGCAGGTCAAAGGAGTGCCAAAGGATTCCCAACACGCCGGGCGCCTTCTGGCCCTTGCCTTTCCCGACCGTATCGCCATGGCACGCAAAGGCCGAAACGGCCACTTCCAAATGGCCTCGGGCACCGGCGTCTTTTTAAATGAAGCCGATCCCTTGGCGTACGAACCCTTTATCGCCGTTGCCGACCTCGACGGAAACCGCCAAAATGCCCGCGTTTACCTTGCAGCCCCCCTGCCGGAAGAGGTGCTTGAGTCAGATCATGCACACAAGATGGTCCGGGAAGAGGTGGTGAGCTGGAATGATCGGAAGGGAAGGGTAGAAGCCGTCATGCGTCACAGCCTGGGGGCCCTGACGCTCTCTGAAGCACCCTTAACAAAACCGAGCCCCGAGGCCATCACCGGCGCACTGGTACAAGGCATCAAAACCCGGGGGGTCTCTGTTCTCCCCTGGAACAAAACCACCAGGGCCTTTCAGGCCCGGGTTCTTTTTCTTCGGAACCACGCAGGATTCGACGAATTACCGGATCTCTCCGATGCCGCCCTCACAGAAAGCACCGATCAGTGGCTTGCCCCCTTTCTCATCGGCATCACCAGCATGGGGGCCTTAGGGAAGGTGGATCTAACCGGTGCCTTGACCGCCCTTCTCCCCTATTCCTGGCACCGGCGAATCGACACCCTTGCCCCCACCCACATGACCATCCCCAGTGGCACTCGGATCCCCCTGGACTACGGTAACGGTGAGCCACCTGTGCTTGCCGCACGCATTCAGCAGCTCTTCGGCCTCACCGACACCCCCACCGTGGCAGGCGGTCGAATCCCCGTCACCTGCCACCTCCTCTCCCCGGCCTCCCGTCCCATGCAGGTAACCCGGGACCTCAAGAGCTTCTGGGCCAACACCTACCCCGAGGTAAAAAAGGACCTCAAAGGCCGTTACCCAAAACACCCCTGGCCAGACGACCCCCTCACCGCCATCGCCACCAACAGAACAAAGCGCAAGGGGACTTAAAAGCACGCCTTTTAAGAGCAAAATGCGTGCCTCCGGCGGCGAGGTGTGCCACCTCGAAAGCAGGTTGCGAATGCTCTCAGCCCTCGTGCCTCGGGCTGTTCACATTCGCTGACGAGCTGCGCCCGTGGCATAAATGCAGGACTATTTCAAACGGTAGGGTGCGGCTCCCGCACCTTTTTGCGTGTCGCAAACCACCGCCCCACATCTCAACCATTATTTATATCGACCATCACAGCAAGAGCCGTTAAGGGGATGGCCAGGCGGTGCGCACGGCGCACCCTAACACGACCACCGATAACCCATCGCCCGTATTTTTTCCGCCCTTGAATCTGCCCCTGAAACCCTGTACTTTAGATATGTCCCATTCAACATGCGGCCGCCCCCTCCTTATGTTATAGTTCCCACCGGCATCCCCTGCTCACCATCTTCTTCACGACCCGATTCCGTCCGACTCAACGGGCCCCCTTGCCCGTCGTACAACGGCTGCGATCCAATGAAACCAACCCATCACCCGAGGAGGGTCAGCCATGAAGATGCTTATGCATGTCACGTTTCCCCACGAGCCATTCAACACCCTGGTAAAAAAGGGAACCGCCGCCATTTTGCTTGATGAAATCCTTGAAGACATCAAACCGTTTTCGATCTGGTTTACAGAGGAGTACGGTTTGCGAAGCGCCATCCTCATCGTCAATGTGGCCAACGCCTCGAACATCCCATTCTATTCGGAGCCCTTCTATCTCAATTTTGACGCAGACGTCCATTTCCAGGTCGTCATGTCACCTGAAGACCTCGCAAACTCAGGATTGGAAGACCTGGGTAAAAAATGGAGTTAACACCTGAGAGCAAACCTTTCCGGGGCTCCTTGGTCTCCAAATTACAAAGGGGAGCTCCGGACCTGAATGTCCGTATTGGGGATCTGAAGGTAACGAAGGGTGGTGGCGGTTTTGGAATAACCGTGTTGGCGAAAAATCCGGGAAAGATTGATGCCGAGCCCCCCATAGAGATAGCGTCTGGGATCTGAACCGTCATCGTCGTAGCCCCGGGTATAATACCCGACGTGAAGCTCCAGGTATTTCCAGAGCCCCGTCTGCAGCCCCCGAAACCCGTCGAACTTCAAGGCCGTGAGAAACTTCATGTTCTCATAGTCGGTTAGAAGGTCCGGTTCATCAAAAGAAGGGGTGTACTCCAGGCGAAAGTCCAGCTTCTCAGAGACCTTCGGGTACCGTTTTGTCAGGTACCCAAGGGAAGCTCCAGCCGTGTTCATGATAAAATCTTCGTGGGAAAAGCCATACCGACTGAAGGAGTCCCCCACCTCCATAAACCCCATAAGACCAAAGGCAGACAGGGAGCCATACAAAGGGGCTTGCGTCTCTGAGTAACCCCACGTGGCGCACATGTGGGTCATTGCGTGGGACAGGACATACGTGGTGTAAAAATGACCGAGTTTGTCTGCCCCTCCGGTGTTCGTGTCCTGCCCAAACCACCCCTCCCGGGTCGTCCGAGGCGTCTCCTGCCCGTAATCCCAGTTGGCAATGCCCCAACCGGTGATAAAAAGAACGCCTCCGGCATTGACCATAAAGAGCTTCTCGCTTTTATCCATCTCACGGGCTGACGCCGGGCAAGGGGAAAGGGTTGCAACGATAGCCAGAAGCACCGCCACCAAAGCAACGGCTATGTCGGTTCGTACGGATTCCATAAGGCATACGGCCAAAGAATTCATTCACGAAATCACCCGCTTCAAGCGCGGGACTGCGAAAAAAATCCCTTGCACAAGTATACCGTAAACAGACCTGTAAGTGAACGCATGGGACCTTGAATCGTCACCAGACAAAAAATCCCCCATACGCTGATGGCATGGGGGATTGAAACTCTTTAATTCGGTCCAGACAAGGCCATGGGCCGTGCACTGGCTCACATCATGAATCGTGTATTTTTTCCGTCCTGTCATAGACCTGGCGAACGGCTCTGTCGGTGACTGATTTAATGTTTTCAGGGCTGTCCACCGAGACATCCAGGTCCTGCAGGAGACCGTTGCTGATGTTGTAAATCCATCCGTGAACGGTCAGCTCTTTCCCAGCCTGCCAAGTGATTTCAGCGGTGGTGGTACGGCAGACGTTCTTGACCTGCCTGATGATGTTAAGTTCGCAGAGGCGATCATTCACCATTTCAGGATCATCAATGGTGTCAAAATAATCTTGATGGGAAAACTTGATATCACGCAGGTGGCGCAACCAGTTGTTCACGAGCCCCTGGGAGGAGTTTGCGATGGCTTCATGAACACCTCCGCAACCGTAATGGCCACAGATAATGATGTCCTTGATGTTTAAAACCTCCACCGCGTATTGAATCACGGAAAGGCAATTGAAGTCCGTGTGAATGACCAGGTTTGCCACATTTCGGTGCACAAAGACCTCGCCGGGCAGAAGCCCCACCAGCTCATTGGCAGGCACCCGGCTGTCCGAGCAACCTATCCAGAGGTACTTCGGTTTCTGTTGGTTGGCAAGTTTGGTAAAAAAATCGCCCTGTTTCCGGGTAACCTCAGCTGACCAGTCCCGGTTGTTTTTAAACAGTTTCTTGAGTTCACCCATATGTCGTCCCTGATTCGTTACTCCGGCATCAACTCCTTTTATTCACAGAAAGCGCCTGATTTCCCTGACCGAACACATCGATTCACCCACGTCAAAGAGATGCATCGGCAATACGTGCCGACACAAAGCCCGAATTCGGGCCTCACCCCACAATGAAAATGTCTGCCGGAGGGTCCCGCACCATGTTGTCATTGCAATGGCCCCCCTTCCCGAAAGCTTCCCAACTTTCGCGCGTATGGAAAAGGGTTCCCACTCTGACAGAATGGCACCGCACCCAAATTAAAAAACACACAAAACAGGAAGGTAGAGACACCACCTTCCCGGATAATCAAACCATACTATAACCAATACCTATCATATTTTGCAAAAAATAAGAGACTGTCACCGGCACTTATTTATACGACCGTAAGAATCCGACACCTGTAAACGCGACAAAAACCTCCGGCGGACCTGCCGGAGCCAAACTTTTGGAAAGCCTGGCAAACAGGTCTTAAAATTGTCCTTGAATGGATTCCGCGTTAAATGCGGATATAATTTGACCCGAGGAACGAGGGGCAAAGCGCATCCGCTACCTGCTTTCAAGGTGGCACACCTTGCCGCCGGAGGCAGCTTTT
>Ga0193953_1001653_pt1 | contig 10083 bp, 11 predicted proteins | sample BB_4_MG_FD_140325 | JGI IMG/M metagenome (GOLD analysis project Ga0193953, IMG submission 140325) | Microbial mat bacterial communities from the Broadkill River, Lewes, Delaware, United States - BB_4_MG | ecosystem: Environmental > Aquatic > Freshwater > River > Microbial mats | place: USA... | reverse complement strand
GATAGGTCGTGGAATCGCTACGCTTCGGCATTCCTGAAAGGCCCTGAGCTACCGCCACTGACGTCCCCATCAGTAATTTGGGCATAATCGTAGCGAATTCATTAAACGAAGAACCACAAGATCACTCAAATTTATAGCGAGTCTATTGGCTTTACCTTACCTACTTACCCACCGCCTCACGAGATTAACGACAACGTTTGCACAATTGTCCTTTTTGAAGACGAATGCAACTTGGCCCGAGGAACGAGGGACAAGGTGCATTCGCAACCCGCTTTCAAGGTGGCTCACCTTGCCGCCGGAGGCATCTTTTTCGCATTTTCCCTGCCCCTTGACCTATAATCCATCACCTATGACCTAATCTTACCTGTCCCAGGCCAAAAGCAGCCCGAACATCACCATAAGGGAACCGGTAACGCCATCGAGGCAGCGCCTCACTCTCTCTTTCATGAGGATCACCTTGGCGCGGTCGACCATGGAGGCAAGAAGGGTCTGCCAGACCATGGCGATGATAAAGTGAAGCCCTGTAAGGCCAAGGGCCTGGAATAGCGCCGGGCGTGTGGGATCGATGAACTGGGGAAGAAAGGCCATGTAGAAGACGATGGTCTTGGGATTAAGGGCGTTGGATAAAAACCCCTCCCGAAGGGATCGGGAGATACGGAAATCTCCAAAACCTGGGGGAATCTCTGCATCAGCGGCGCCATCGGGTTTACGGACCGCAGAGCGAAGGCTCGCAGCCCCCAGCCAAATCAGGTACCCGGCTCCGATGAGTTTGAGCATGCCGAATGCAAAGGCGGAGTGCAGAAGAATCACCGAGATTCCCACGGCAGAAAAGGTGGCATGAACGAACAGCCCTGAGCAGATCCCCAAGCTACTGAAAAAACCATCCTTCATCCCACCCCGAGTGGTGTTTCTGATCACCAGGATCGTGTCCATGCCCGGTGTGATGGTAAGAAGCGTAATGGCAATAAGGTAAGCAAACAGGCTGTTTTCCATGGGGATCTCCTTGATGTGAATCGCGTAAGGAGGCCATCATGGGCCATGACGACCAGGACTGTCAATACATTTACAATCGGCGAGGCGATCCACACCAAAAGCTGATTGCAAATGCTTCGCGCCCTCGTTCCCCGGGCCGTTCACATTCGCCGACGGGCGACGCCGTGAGCAACAGCAGGATGTATCAGTCGCCGCAGTGGTTTTCAGCCGACATCAACCGACTATACCAGCCATATTTTCAGGGGTTTTTATCAGCATACTCATGGACAACAACATGCTGACAGGAGGGACCATTGCGCTTTGGTCTGTGTTGGTCAGGCAAAGCGCAATGGCATTCAGGTAAGGTTAAAGGCCTCTGCAGCAGTCGGCCCGGTTGTCCTGGTATGCACCGGCTCGTTCCGTCTCCACCATGACGCCAAACTGATAGGCTTTCACGCCCTCGTTGTGAGGAAGAACAGCGTAACCGCCCACCCAGGGCTGCTGCCCGGCAAGGGTCTCCAGGTTCCTCAACGTGCGCTCCGCCTCCATTGCCTGATGTTGGTTCCCGGCAATTGCCCCTTGCGGAATATTGGCTTCATTCATGGCAACTCGCAAATCACCATTGGCCATCTCTTTGGCCTGGACTTTCACCACACGACCTTCCCCATTGGTAAAATAGCTGATGCCACCCAGACCATCCTCCAAAGCCTGTACCCCAAGCGCATGAAGCTCAGTGCCCGGTGCGGCGATCTTTCCATGGGTAAAATCAAAAACCCCAGCAACAGCGGGGCCGGCGTTCATATTAAGCGCCACCATGACAATGGCAGCGAACAATGCGTGGATAAAATATTTTTTGACGGTATTCATGAGACTTGCCTCTATCGTACGTATATAAGCCGCTTATCTGCGGCTGGTTGATTCATTGTTGGGTGCCCTCAGGCACCGTGGGTCGTGATAAAGCTTCGCACGTGCTCAAAATGCGGGGAGATCAAAAGGGTTGGCCCAAAGCTGGCCACCCGTGTCGGTGAATGCGACAGGATAAATCCAATCCACCTGCGAAACCATATTTGATGATACCTTTCACGAAATATGCCACTGGAGAGACGTGCTCCATTAAACCCAGGGGCCTGAACACTCGGGGCTGTTGAAGACTCCGGAGCCTCACCGTAAAACCTATAAGCGAACGATTAAAGAATAGTCTCCAAGGGCATGAAGAGTATTCTCCGGTCACTCCCATCACGCCGGTGACAAAGGCTTTACAGACAACCACAATAACCCGAGCCAGGTGCGCCCCGAAAAAAGAAAACGGATGCATGGTCCTCATGCACCCGTTCTCACGCCGGTTTAATTGATCTCTCCGGGATTAATTATCGATTTGGTGATTCTTGTTGAACTCGGTCTCCACCATCACGCCAAACTTATAGGCCTTCACCCCCTCATTGTGAGGAAGTACAGCGTACCCGCCGACCCAAGGTTGCTCGCCGGCAAGCTGCTCCAAGCTGTTCCATGTGGCTTCTGCCTCATCGGTCAGATCACGGGTATCTGCAACGTAGTTTTTCGGAATGTGGACCTTTCGAATCGAAACACGCAGGTCTCCGTTGTTCATCTCTTTGGCCCGGACTTCAACCACTCGGCCTTCACCGTTTGTAAAGTAACTGATGCCCCCAAGCCCGGCATCCAGGGCTTCCGTTCCCAACTCATGGAGCTCACTTCCTGGTGCTGCTATCCGGCCTTGGGTAAAATCAAAAATCCCTGCCACTGCGGGTGCGGCTGTCATGGAAAGAGCCACCATTACGACGGCAAAGGACAAGACGTGTACGTACATTTTTTTGATGGTATTCATGGCACTTGCCTCCATATATTCAAGGCCGGATGCTCCGGCTGAATGTTTCAATATCCGATGCCCTCGGGCACCCTTATTCGTTACTCCGCTCCGCAGAGAGCCGGGGCCTGGCCTCGGGAGTCTGTTTCCCGCGTTACCCTGCCCATTGCCCGGGATGATGGAGCGGGCGACCTCAACTTCCTTCGAAACTGTTTCTGGGGAAATAACTTTCACAAACCGTGCCATAAAATGTCACGGTCGGAGAAAAGCCGGAGGGCTCACGCTGCTGGGCTGCTTGAAGACGAAGAAAGCCCGTTGCTGACACAGAAAACTGTGCGTGAAGACTATTCTTCAAGGCCTTGGGGACTATTCTGTATGGCGACGTATAGTGCGACGGAGGGCCTGGCCTTGGTTCACCGATACGTCACGCAGCCCCTTACAAACCATACCGGCCCTAAATCCCCTTTTTTCTTTGGTTCCCACACCTGTTTTGTGGACATGTCAGGATTCAAGTGCTATAGTCCGCCGTTCCTGGCGCACTTCGGTCAGCGCCAACAGCTACCGTCCCGCAGTTCCGCAGGTGATGGAGTCCAATACACAAACCCAGCCCAGGCCGACCCATGACTGCCAAATAATCCATGGCTTAGGGGCAGGGTGTTCCCGGAGTTTTCTTCCCCATGTTATTTTCACAGCTCGGCCTTTCAGCCGAATTGTTGCGCGCTATCACAGATCAGGGCTACGAGCAGGCTACCCCGATCCAGGAACAGGCAATCCCTCTCGTTCTCGAAGGTCGCGATGTTCTCGCCGGAGCCCAGACAGGTACCGGCAAAACCGCAGGTTTCACACTTCCGCTGCTCCAACGACTCCAGAAGTCACCATCCAACGGCAAGCGCCCCGTTGTGCGAGCACTGATCCTGGCCCCCACGCGAGAACTCGCGGCCCAGGTCGGCGAAAGCGTCAACAGCTACGGCAGGTACCTGCCGTTCAAAACCTCCATCATTTTTGGTGGTGTCAGCATCAACCCTCAGATATCCAAGCTGAGACGTGGCGTGGAGATTGTTGTCGCTACCCCCGGACGCCTCCTCGACCACCTGCAACGGGGCACAATTGACTTAAGCAACGTTGAAACCCTGGTCCTGGACGAAGCCGACCGGATGCTCGATATGGGCTTTATCCACGACATCCGCAAGGTGATGAAGGCCCTGCCCGCCCAGCGCCAGAGTCTTTTGTTCTCTGCAACGTTTTCAAGGGAGATCAAAAGGCTCTCCAACGACCTCTTGAACTCGCCGGCCCTCATCGAAGTGGCACGACGCAACACAGCGGCCGAGAGCGTGACCCAAGTGGTGTACCCGGTGGATCGTAGCCGCAAGCTCGAGCTCCTCTCACACATGATCGGAGCCAACAACTGGCGCCAGGTGCTGGTCTTTACACGCACCAAACACGGCGCAAACTGGCTCAGCCAGCAGCTCAAACGTCATGGGCTGGTATCGGACGCCATTCACGGAAACAAGTCTCAGAATGCGCGGACACGGGCGCTGGCGGACTTTAAAGACGGAAAGGTGCGCGTGCTCGTCGCCACGGACATCGCCGCCCGCGGTCTTGACATCGACCAGCTGCCCCACGTGGTCAACTACGAGCTGCCGGACGTCCCGGAAGACTACGTGCATCGCATCGGACGAACCGGACGGGCCGGACTCGACGGTCAGGCCGTTTCCCTGGTCTGCATCGATGAGAAGAAGCTGCTGGAGGATATCCAGCGTCTTCTGAAACGCAAAATCGACAAGGTGCTCATTCCCGGCTACGAGCCGGACCCGACCATTCTGCCGGAACCGATCAGAAAGCGCACCAACCGACGCCCCACCCGGACCAACCGCCCCGGAGGCAACCGGAGCGGCCAGGGTGCCCGCCGCAGCAATGGCAATGGTGGTGGCAACCACAGCGGCAACGGCTCCGGTAACCGCAACGGCAATGGCGGCGGAAACCGCAGAAGCAACGGTGCCGGTAACCGTAACGGCAACGCCGGTGGACAACGCCGGAGCAGCAGCACTGGGGCCCGCACCGGCAATGGTGGCGGCAACCGCAACAGCCAGCAGCGTCGTGCAAGTTAATCGTCGCCTGACGCATCACCGGCGCGCCGGGCAATAGGCCCCGCACGCGTCCCCATATCGCAGACGTCGACACCCGCAAAGGGTGTCGACAGCTGCGCTGTGTGAACAAAGCCCCCCCATCCCCCACTTAGGGCGAAAGGGCGTCTCAAAGAGAGAGAACCATGACACTTTACATTGACGGCGATGCCTTTCCAAACCTGCTGAAGCCTGTGTTGCTTCGCGCCATTGACCGGCTCGCCATCCCCACATGTGTCATCGCAAACAAGCGTGTCACCATTGGTCCGTCAAAGCACATCACCTACATCATTGTCGGTTCGGGATCCGATGAGGCAGACCATCGCATTGTGGAACTGGTTAAAGAAGGGGAGCTTGTCATCACAGCGGATATCCCCCTGGCGGACCGCGTTATCACAAAAAAGGCCCTGGCCATCAACCACCGGGGCGAACCCTTCACCGAAGAGAACATCAAGGACATCCTCTCCATGCGCAACCTCATGCAGGGGTTCCGGGATTGCGGTGAGTTCACGAAGGGCCCCGCACCTCTCACCCAAAAAGATGTGAGTAAATTTGCCAACAAATTGAACCAGGTTCTGACAAAACAACACATGAAGGCATAAAGCCCCCTTAGCCACCGTCCCCCAGACCGCCCGCATCATCCTGCGCGTCCCCATCCCCAGCATCGTCCTCCCCACGCCCTTCCCCCTGACATTTGGGGAATGAACAAAATGCTGGGTTGAGCGTCAAGCAACTTCACAATATCCGCGTTGCCCTTTTCCTGTTATCATTCAGCATTGTCAGACTCCTGCCGCCTTCCATCAACAGTTTAAAAGAGGTTACGCCCTTGCTCAACTGCTTCAACCAGACCATCTATGTTCATATTGAAAAAGATGCATTTTCTCTCTTTCACGTGCAGAAAGGCACAAAATTCCACATCGCTTCGCCAACGCCTTTTTCCAATGCACGTTTGGCGGTCGCACATTTTGAGCATGCCGAAAGCGTTCTGAAAAAAGGCCTCGAAAAAATCTATCCGTCGTCCCCCTTTCGGATTCGCCCCGTGCTGGTCATGCACCAGATGCACTTGGCAGAAGGTGGCCTGTGTGACGTGGAAAAGAGAATTCTAACGGAACTGGCTCTCAGTGCCGGCGGCCGAAATGCCTATGTGTGGGAGGGGGAAACTCTGTCGAAGGGGCAACTCGTAGATAAAGTGTATGCATGATTGTTCAGATGGCTGACCATGAACGGTTTTCAGCGGCATTAAACGGATTGAATACCGATACGCATGTCTTCAAGGAGCGACTGAAGGGCCACGGCCTGCCCCATGGGGACTTGACCCGCGTTCCCCGGGGCAAATTGAGGTAAATTCCTGCGATCCACGAACTCGGCAAGATCATGAACCGCACCGCAAAGGTTCACCTGATGCCTCAGGACACCCGGCAGCCGAGGAAGACGAAATCGGTGAGCTGTCACGTCGAGTAAAATAAACCAGGCCTCTTCTGAAAAAACTGAGGGTAAACCTCACCCGCCTCGCGAATGCTCCGAAAGCGATGGCATCACGGCACCCTTCACGCATTCGCCATAGGATTTCAAGGTGCCCCCCACCTTGTCACAGAAGGCACGATCTTCTTCCTGTGCCTTCTGTGATTCTTCCCGTTTAAATCATCAATATGCCCGAAAGAGAGAGCCCCGATATGGTGTAGAGAAAAGGGGTGTCCCAGGTATGGGGGGAGAGGGCTTCAGCCAGGGTCATCACCACGGGCACGGCGGCCAGAGCGACGATGAACTGAGGCGTCGTAAAACTCGCCCGGAAGAGGACGATGGTGAGGATGCTGATAAAAAGCACGCAGGCACTGCCCTCTAAGGTCCGGATGTATCGTTTCCGGGTGAAAAGGGCCCACGTTCTGTAGGGGTGCTTTCCAAATCGGATCCCCACAGGCTCGGCCAGCCCGTCCCCGATCCCGTTAATAAGAAGGGGAATATAGATCAGCTCGATCATGCCGATGCTTGAGAAATAGATAATCAGGGGAATCATGATAAAGGAGCCTGCCACCATCTGGGTTGAAAGCCAGAGAAGGGTGTAGGGTCGGTCTTCTGGTCGGTCAAAGGAGAGGAAGGCAGTGGCGATGATGGGAACCCGGGACCTGATGGGGTTGATGTAGATGATAAGGCTCGCGACCATGATGATCATCCCCATGACCGTGGACTCCAGGGTCCTTTCATAGCTGAACACGGAGTGAAGGTAGATGGGGAGAAAAAAAAGGAGGAAGTGGTTGATCTTGCGGGTGTAATTGACCTTCACGTTTTTGTGACGGACCAAAAGGCCATTGGCGAACGCAACGGAAAAATGGATAACAAAACCCATCAACTGCGTGATTACAAAACTTTTGTCCATGTTCATCTCCCAACGTAAGATAAAGGATGTTACTACGTTACGGTGATTATGCCGGTATCGGACGATCTCGAACCACGGGAAAGACGGATGACGACTCGCTTGGGAACAAAAACAGAATAAGTTGAACGATAAACATGCCTCCGGCGGCCAGGGGATGATCCCCTGGACCCCAGGTTGCGAGTTCTTTCACCCCTCGTTCCTCAGGGTAAACGGACTCGCGAAGCTATCATAAAAGCCGTCTTAACCTGTTTGCCAAACCCACTCTTTTAAAATCAGGCAAAAGTTTGGCCCCGGCAGGGCCGCCGGAGGCAATATTAAGCTGAATAGTCACTTGTATTCATGGCCTAAAAAGGAAGGTCCTCACGGGATAGATTGGTGTTGCTCTGCAGGTTTTTGTAGGTGTAGACCGCGCTGTTATCCTCCAGCCTGTAACTGACCCTGTAGGGAAGGTAGGTATCTCTATCCACATAAAGGTGGAGATACCCCTCCTCCTCCGAAGCTGCCCCGATTGCAATCAGGTGATACAGCCCGCCATCAACCGGGGTGTCCCTCAGAAGCTCCGCCTTAAAATCTGTAGCGGTAAGGGAGGCCTGATACCACTGCTCCACGGAGTCAATGACAGCGCCAAAACCCATGTTGGTCATGGGATCGATGTCCTCCTCCATGGCCTGTTTGCCAAGGGGATCCATCTTAATCTTCATAAACTTCATCAGGCCGGGAACACGAACCACGATCTTTCCGTCGTTTTCCCCCTTCACGTAGAGGCATTTGCGCCCTTTGTAGCGATCGAGGAACTCGATATAAATCGTTTCGGGCTCTTTCAAATATTTAAGGGACATGGTGGCGGGGGGAAGCTGTTTTCCATTCTTGACGATGCTTTTGACAAAAACACACTGCAAGTCATGAATTTTTGCGTTGTTCTCCTTCATTTTCACGATGACATCTGAAACGGTCTCGTCGGGGGAGGCGTACGCTGAAAAGGTGTGAACGGACAAAAGAAAGAGCAAAGACAAACAAAGAATCTGCTTCATGATACCTCCTGTGATGAGGGAGAGTCGGGTGAGCTCTTTATTTCATGAAAACCACTTGTTCGATTGTTCCAGTAATCCGAAACCATGACATTACATCCTTACCATCTGGCAGGGACTGTAGTGCCACTGTCCATGAACTCAACGCCTGTGACGTATGAGTTTCCGGGAGAGGGACCCGGCAAGACGCCATGCAGCCTTTCAGGGATCGGGTATATTTCAGATTGTACCCAGGCAAGGTTTCAATATGAAATATGGAGGTAATTCATCAACCCCTGGTGCTTCACGGGTCTTGCCGGGCCCCGGGCCTGAAATCGCCCCACCGGCCCATGTGGTTGCCCGAAAGTTTCTCTATTGTCCTGCCGCCCATAAGCAGCGTCAGGGCGGATGTTACGTCTACGTCTCGTTTCTTACGACTTACGATATGTTTCCACGATGCTTTTCAGGCCTTCCCAGGACATCAGGTTGGCTTCAAGAAAATAGTCGGTAATCTGCTTTTCCGTTGTGAGCTCCTGCATTCGCTCGGCCAGAGAGTTGAGCATGAGGTCTGCAAACCCATGGGAAAAGATCCACCCCTGAATCAGTATCTTCTCTTTGATATCCTCAGGCACTCCGACAAACAGAGGGTAATCCGCCAGCAGATCCAAACTTCTCTGTAGATTCTCATCCCCCAGAAGGGTGTTTAGTTCTTTGTATTTATCGCTGTGAACACACCTGAAAAGATGCCGTTCCCCCTTTGCGAAGAGAACATATCCCACCCCCAAATCCAGGTAGACATCATGACTCCTCGGTTTCTCCTGGTACTCCTGAAGAGTCTCCCAGGCTTTTTTCACCACCTCAAGTTCAATCTCTGCCATGCTCTTCCCACAGGAGTAAATGGGCATGGTGGAGGCGTTGAGTTCAGCTGCAATGGTCCGGGCGGTCAACTTCTCCATCCCCTCCCTGCGGGCTACGCTGAATGCGGCATCAACAATATCATGTAGGGTATATTTAGACTTTGGCGGCATAATCTCTCTTTAAATAATGATCGTTATATAACACTCGTTATTTCAATCTGTCAACCCACTTTCATCACTTTTCCACAGACATATCTCGCAAAGGAGCTGAGCCGGAGAATAATAAGGAATGAATGGTGGACAGGCAAACCCTTTTTTACTCCAAATCAAGGAATGCAATCATTACCGTGCATGGCACATACAAAACCGGATACAGCTGTACGCCACATATTTCCAAACTAATTTACCCAATTTGATTCTCCTGGCAGCAGTAAAGGCATTCCAAAAAATGGGTTGCTTACCACGCAGCCCCGCCACCAACAAAAAAGCTCCCTGCCCCAAGTAAACAGGGGATAGGGAGCAATCAGAGTTCAACACAGTTGTACGTCAGCGGCTCAACCGAAGGACCAACGTCTACCGACCTGCAAAAACGGGGCTGACAACTAGGCCGTTAAGAATAAAAGTAACTATTCAGACCCCATGTGCAACATCTCCTCCGGAGATATTCACGTAAAAGACACTCTCAAACGATGACGGTATGCACACTTGGATCCCCGGTCATTCAGTATTTCAAAAACGTCGAGAATCAACCGGAGTCACCCGTCCACAGGAACGATATGTCGAGTGGCCGGGGAAGACGACACAGATAAGGTCGTTCAATGACCCCACGGGCGAAGCCCGTCAGCGAATGTGATGAGTCCGAGGAACGAGGACTCGGAGCATTCGCAACCTGGGGTCCAGGGGATCATCCCCTGGCCGCCGGAGGCTT
>Ga0193953_1001648_pt1 | contig 10103 bp, 6 predicted proteins | sample BB_4_MG_FD_140325 | JGI IMG/M metagenome (GOLD analysis project Ga0193953, IMG submission 140325) | Microbial mat bacterial communities from the Broadkill River, Lewes, Delaware, United States - BB_4_MG | ecosystem: Environmental > Aquatic > Freshwater > River > Microbial mats | place: USA... | reverse complement strand
TCCAGAAACTCCAGTTCATTTAAAAGTATCTGTGTGACGGGACTCTCACCTGCTTCAATGGCACTGTATTCGTCCCATTTATTTTGTACTTGTTGCATATAGTTGTGCTCCTTAGCAGCTAATTCTTTATTGATGTTGGCCAGACTATCCAGTTGATCTTGCATCATCACCTCATGTCGCACCAGGCTACCGATGGCCAGCAGTACAAGCGCTACAGCCGCAATCCGCATAAAGGCCTTTTTAAAAGTAAACGCAGGCTTGTTGAGTTCTTGATTAATGCCTCTCCACATGCGCTCCTCATCGGGTTGAAACAAATCTGTTTTAGTCTTATTTTCTTTGAGGTAATCGTCCCAATTAGTTAGCATAGACACTCTTTTTTAGCTGGCTGCTTAAAATTTTCTTCGACCGGTGATACTGCACTTTACAGTTGTTAACGGTTTGTCCGGTCATTTCAGCAATCTCATTAAACTTATACTCTTCAATGGCGCGTAGGGTAAACACCACTCTGGCACCTTCGGGCAACTGCATGATGGCTGCCATCACTTTATCCATCGGGATATTATTATCGAGTAATGGCTCTTCTTCTGCATCAGGTATGCTATCAATCGTTTCGAACGCTTGTTTTAACCGTTTATGTCGACGCACCAGGCTGATACTTTCGTTCACCACAATCTGCTTCAGCCATCCGCCAAATGTGTTGACTTGTTTCAAGGTGTTGATCTTTTTAAATGCTTTCACAAAAGCCTCCTGCACCACATCTTCGGCATCAAACTGATTGCCTGTAATGCGATGCGACACATTGTACATAGCATGCACATATTGTTTATACACTGCGTAACGGGCGCGTTCATCTCCCTTCTTGCATTGTTCAATTAATCGCTCGCTCAGGTTAATTGTTTGTTTCAATTCGTTTGGTCTTTGTTATAAAGATGCAGCAATGTAGAAAAGGTTAAAAGAAAAAGGAATTTTTTTTAATCGTTAGGTCGAAATGCTTCCTGACCGTGCGATTGGACAATACCAAAAAAAGGTGGTAAATTTCTACATGCTAGTGTGGACTTTTAATTAATAGAAACCATGAAGAAGTATTTTTTATTAGTAACGTTCCTGCTTGGTACACTAATGTCTGTGCCGGTAGAAGGACAAACTTTCCTGGAGAAGATGGCCAAAAAGGCAGCCGAGAAAGCCGAGAAAAAAGCTGAAAAGAAAGCCGAAGAAAAGGCGGATGAACAAATTGATAAGGGATTAAACGCTGCTGAAGAATCATTGGAAGACACGCAAGATCAGGAGGTCAGGAAGAAAGGATCAGATGGGGATCAACAAAAAACGCTCTCTGATTTGATGAGCAAGATGGGCATGTCTTCCGAGCCGGTAGATGTGGAAGAGGGCTATACCTTCAAATCATCTATAACCATGAATGTCAAGAATTATGAGAAGAATGGCGAACTGCAAAGTGATGGTGATATCATTAGTTTTGTCACGCCTGGTGAAGAAACCTTCGCCTATGAGTTTGTGGAAGGTGAGATGCATGCCACCAGGCGGGATCAAAAAGGGGTGTTTATCATGGACTTTAAAAATGAGGCGACCATCATATTAAGTGACGATAAAGGCAAGAAAACAGGCATTGTGTATGGCATGAAGGGATTCAAGGAGCAATTTCAAGAGGATGCCATGGATGATGAAGATTGGGATGATGACACCGCTCCCCCGGATTCGCCATTAGCTGACCCCAATGTGAAAAAAACAGGACGAACAAAATCAATTTTGGGGTATAAATGTGAAGAGTACAAATATGAAGATGAAAATGACGTGACCCGGTTTTGGATTACAAAAGAATATAAATGGGACAGCAAGGATTTTATGTCCAATGTGTTTAAAACATCTCTCTATTCGAGAGGCATGCCCTGGGGCTTTCTGATGGAAAGTGAGTCTGTTGATAAGGAAAGTGGCGAACGTTCACTTTATACTGTTAAGGATATTGATAAAAATGCCGATAAAACATTTAATCTTTCACATTACCAAATTACCAATGTGGGATCAATCAATATGCCAACAGAATAGTTGAATTTTAGCTTTTGATAAAGAGAGGGATTTATTTGATGAGCTGTGAAACGAGTTTTTTTACAGCTCATTATTTTTGTGAAATTCTCTAATTCAACGTTATGAAAAATCCAGAAATCATCGATTATAAAGGAAAATCTATTTACTACATGGATTTTTCCGGTTTACGCAACACCGAAGATATTACTTCCCTTATATTCCTTAGTAAGGAATATATCCATAGCCAGCGGGAAAAGTCTTTATTGATTTTAACAAATATCGAAGGGATGCACTTTAATAATGAGGTGAAAGCTATGTTTTCAGAATTTGTCAGTGGAAATAAACCTTATGTGAAGGCCAGTGCAGTGTACGGAATATCCGGATTACAGCGCATTGTTTACAATGGTGTCATGCGCCTCACAGGTCGGGATATTCGCTCATTTGATACACTTTCACTGGGTAAGGAGTGGTTAATATCTTTCGAGCTGAGTGAGGTCGTGAGTTAATAGGATTAGATTAACTAAATTAGGGATTGAGTAAGGCGTTGAGGCTATCTTGTTTTTATTGATTTTGTTGGTTGTATTCGTGTAAAGTACTTGATGTGTGATGCATCTTACCTCTGTTCATTGAAAAATAGATACCTGCCATACAGATGATGGCGAAAATCAGGAATGCAAAGCGAATCCCTTTTGTGAACGTATTGTTATCAACGCCTGCAATGGATTGATTACCGAAGAACACTGCAAACAGTAATGTAGCTGTACTCATACTTACCATTTGGCCTAAAACACGCATGGTGGCAGCCATGCCACTGGCGATACCAGATTTTGACTTATCAACAGCGCTAATGATGGTGTTCATATTGGGCGAAGAGAACAGCGCAAATCCCAGGCCAATGAACGCCAGAATGCCAATGACCTGAGGTAATGATGTGTCTTTATTTAGGAAGGCAAAATTAACTAATCCGATGGCACAAATGGTCATGCCAAGAGTGGCTAACCACCGTGGCTCGAAACGATCGGACAATCGACCGGCTAAAGGTGATAATGCGGCCATGACAATAGGCTGAGCAATCAATATACTTCCGGTTTCACTTGGGGAATAACCTTGTATTTTTTGAAGAAATAGACTGAGCAAAAAAACAATGGCAAAAGTAGCACTATAGTTGATGAGAGCTGCTGCATTGGAAAAGGCAAACAGTCGGTTGCTTATAAATAATTGAAGTGGAAAAATAGCAACTGGTGATCTGGATTGATGAATCAGAAACAGAATGAGACAAAGTGTGCCACCTATGAATAACCAAATTCCGGGAGTTGTAGTTAGTTGTGATGATCCGATGACTAAACCGGCTAACGCCAGTGAATACAAAAAGGCGCCTAAATGATCCATCGGGGTATCGGGCATTTTTGTTTGGTCCTTGCCTAAAAAAGAAAACGCCACCACCATCACAAGAATACCAATGGCACCTGATATCCAGAAAATACTGCGCCAGCCCCAATAATGGGTGATAAAGCCACCGGCAAATGGGCCTACAGATAGCCCTAAATAAACGGCTGCTACCGTAATGCCAAGTACTCTGCCCCGTTGCTTGAGCGGGAATTCATTGATCAGAATTGCAGGACCTGTCGTCATGACCATCGCCGATCCAATGCCTTGTAAAAAACGAACCGCAATCAGAATTGATGAACTGGGAGCCATGGCACTGGATAACGTAAACAATACAAAAAGAATAGTTCCCTGCTTAAAAACGGCTTTCGCCCCTTTGATATCTGCCCACCTTCCGGTTGGTAATAAAAAAATGGCCGATGAAAGTAAAAAGCCCATAATAATCCAGCTTAATTCAATGGCATTAATCTGGAACTCTTTTTCAATAACTGGCAAGGCAACATTCACAGAAGAAATAAGAAATGGACCCAAAAAAGAAGTGAGGGTAGCAACTGCCAGAACAGATTTTTGGGATTTGGTCATTTTCTTCATGAAGCAGAATTGAACGAAATGCTGTATAAAAATACTAATTTAATACTATCTTATTGGTTCGTCTTCATTAATCAACTTCAAAATTTAAAGTTTATGCTTAATGGGATATCGCCGCTGATACCCATTGCCCGGGAGCAACCATTAAGACCATACTTTGCGCAGATGGCTTGCAAATTGCTGATCTTTTAGAAGCATCCTATCGTGAATGTAACGAAAAATCACCTCCCCACATTAGGATAATCCAAGCCATCGATTGATTTGAGTTTTATAAACGAATTTAATCAGATTTTGTCGTAGTCATGACAGGCGAGACTGCTAAATGTGGGAATATTATCTTGAAGAAAGGAGTTACACCTTTATAAGAAATCATTGTACTAAAATAGGATGGAGCCAGTATTGTCGATGGATGATTCCGGCCTTGTTCATTTTGGGTGGAGGTTTGTTCAGAAATTAAAGATGGGGGTTGTGACTCTTTATTTATAAGGTATTTTTATTTGTTTAGAACGAAAAAGAAAAGTTACTATGAAAAAAAATTTACTGTTAGCATTTGTAATGTGTTTACTAGCCTCTTCCTGCTTTGCACAAGCCATTTATGAGGATGAGCGTTATGTGCCGGAAACGGATCCAGAGGTATTACAAAAATTGGATGAGTGGCAAAATATTAAGTTCGGCTTATTAATGCACTGGGGAGCCTATAGTCAATGGGGTATTGTGGAGTCCTGGTCGCTGTGTCCGGAGGATTATGGCTGGTGTGGTCGTAAATCAGGTGAGAATCCCGTAAATTACTATGATTATAAGAAGGAGTATGAAGGCTTACAAACAACCTTTAATCCGGTTAAATTCAACCCGACGAAATGGGCCAAAGCAGCCAAAAAGGCCGGTATGAAATATGTGGTTTTTACCACCAAGCATCACGATGGTTTCTGTATGTTCGATAGTAAGTATACCGACTATAAAGTAACTTCTTCAAAATGTCCTTTTAATGAACATCCTAAATCAAATATAACCAAGGAGATATTTGATGCTTTTCGGGCTGAAGGATTATGGGCAGGAGCCTATTTTTCGAAGCCAGACTGGAATAATCCATTTTATTGGGATCCCTATTACCCACCTTTGGATCGCAATGTAAATTATGATCCGGAAGCTTATCCTGAAAAATGGGAGCAATTCACGGAGTTTACCCACAATCAAATATTGGAGTTGATGTCAGACTACGGAAAAATTGACATTTTGTGGCTTGATGGGGGCTGGGTGGCAAAAAAATCCAAAGAAGAGATTCAGGAAGTGTATGATTATAAAATGACCAAAACCAATAGTGGATTCATTAAGGAGCGTTGTGTTAACCAGGATATCCGGATGGATGAGTTGGTTGCTAAGGCGCGTGAGAAACAACCTGGTTTAATTGTGGTTGATCGGGCTGTGCATGGCAAGAATCAGAATTACCTGACACCTGAGAACAGGGTACCAGAAAAAACCTTGCCTTATCCATGGGAATCCTGCATCATTTCAGGCGGCGGCTGGGCTCATACAAGGAATGCCACTTATAAAAGTGCACGTGAGGCGGTTCATCTGTTGATTGACATTGTGGCCAAGGGGGGGAATTTGCTTTTGAATGTGGCGCCAGGACCTGATGGAGAATGGCAGCAAGGGGCTTATGATCTGTTGGCAGCTTATGGCGACTGGATGAAAGTAAATAGTGAAGCGATCTATAACAGCAAGCCCATTGAGCCTTTTAAAGAAAAGAATATCTGCATGACACAGCAGGATAACGGAACTGTGTATTTCATGTACATGGCTGATGAAGGTGAACAAATGATGCCGACAGAAATCAGTGTCGAATCATTGCAACCTGCAAATGGTGCTAAATTAACACTATTAGGTAGTAAAGCCCGTTTGAAATGGCGGAAGGATGGAACTGGTTTTGTGGTTTCAATACCTGAAAAACTGCGAAATAATCCACCTTGCCAACATGCCTGGACCATTAAAGTATCGAAGGTAAAAAGATAGATTAATAGAGTTTTTTGATTATGCGATGAAGGAAGTCATTTTATATTTGTTGTAAAGTGGCTTCTTTTTTATTTCCTTACATTTGTAACTGTTGAATCAATAGTATAGCAATGGTCTATTTTTTATATTTCATGATGGCAGTTGGCGCATTTATGATCTTTTCATCTGCGATTAACCTGGAGTGGTTTTTTAAACAACGACGCGCCCAAACCCTGGTTAAATTAATGGGACCCAATGGAGCTCGTATCTTTTATAGTTTAATGGGCTTGATGTTCATCATATTTAGCTGGATGGCGCTGACTGGTCGTATTGAAATACATTCTATTTTCTAAAAGATAGAAATAGTTGTAACCATTTTCCGGACTACTGTCTCTTAATAGAAACTTTAATTTAAAACGATTTAATTATGGGTTTAGGAGGAACAGTAGTAATGTTAGCTTTATTTAGTACCATCTTCTTTTCATGGTATTTTTATTTTGCCTGTTCTAAATAGGACCATTTGGGGACTTGACATGCAGTATCTGCAATATCCGGTGATGATATTGGTTTCGGTCTTGATTGTTTGGCAGCTGGATGCGATGATAAAATTAACTGTTCGGCAAAAGCATCGTGATTAGACGGGATTACAAAGGATGTGTAAAAAAGAAAGTAGAACCTTTTCCGGGTTTACTCTCCACCCATATTTTTCCACCTAATAAATTAACCAGGCTACGGGCAATGGAAAGGCCCAGACCTGTTCCACCCGAGTTCATTCCAAATTGGTCATCTTCTTTAAAAAAACGATCGAATATCTTTGTGATTCGTTCTTCACGAATGCCTTTACCGGTATCAGACACAAAGAAAAGAAGACAATCATTTTGTGGTTCAACCCCAATTTTTACATATCCCGAGTTGGTAAACTTAATGGCGTTCTCCAGTAAATTGGTTAAAACCTGACGTAAACGGGTTTCGTCGGTTTTTAACAGGAGCGGACTTGTGAGATTTTCAGGGAGTAATACATCCAATACAATGGATTTTTCATCGTGGATTTTAAGCTTGAGATTAAATACTTCTTTCAGGCTGACAATGATTTTCTGTACATCTACCTGTTGTTTATCAATTTTCAGTTGTCCGGCTTCTATTTTACTGATGTCGATGATGTCTGAGATAATGCTGAGCAATTGTTGTGAATTGTCTTCAATAATGTTGAGGTATTTAATGTGTTCCTCTTCATTGGGTTCACTCATCTTCAGTAAGTCAACAAAACCAACAATACCCATCATTGGGGTCCTGATTTCGTGACTCATGTTGGATAAAAAAGCTGTTTTCAGGGAATCACTTTCCTCGGCTTTTCGTTTAGCAATGGATAGTTCAGCATTAATGGCTTTGATTTTTTGATTACGTTCGCGTAAAGCCTCGTTCTGTTTCAATAACATGACTTCTTTTTCTCGCAGTTCGTTGGATGCCTGTTTGAGTTCCGTAATATTTATGAGCGAAACAAATACCTTTTTCCAGGAATCTTCATAGCCAAGAGGTATTTTGACACTTATGGAAACAAAAATTCGATCTCCTTTAATGGTGTAATGAGAGGATTCTGTTTCATACAGTGTCTTCCCCTGGCTAAAGGCGATAAATTCTTCTTTTAAAATAGTAAAGGCTTCCTTCAGAAATATATTATCAATATTTTCAATTATTTCTTGCTTTGTCTTTGCCTGAAAGTATTTAAGAGTTGATTGATTAATATTAATAATCCGGATCTTTTGAATGCACATGAGTAATACATCCGGATGCGCCTGAAAGTAAGCATCTAAGTCTTGTATTCCTTCCCCTTTAATTTGATCAATGATTCTTTTAACCTCGCTAAAATCTTCTTCCCATAATGAGATGGGGGCGTCTTCGAAGAGAAGTTTGAAGCGCTCTTCACTTAAACTTAATGAGTGAAGAATGCGTTTGCGTTCTCGAATTTCATCCAATAGGTTTCTATTAATCTTAGAGAGTTCATCGGTCCGTATGGATACTGCTTTTCGTAATTTTCGGTTGAAGGTAAAAGTGATCAGTGAAACTGTTATTAAAGTCAATACAACGAAAATAAGAACACGAAACAACAATTGCATGCGTTGCGTTTCAGCTTTTTGGTAATCATCTAGAAAGAATCCCTCCAAAGTATAGTCAGCCTTTAATAAATTTAATTCTACATATGTATCGGCAATGTGGCGCCAACGGTCTTCATTCATTTGGCCTGGTCGTACCAATTTGGGAAGGAGTAGTTCTTCCATTGCCATAGCTTCATAGGACAATTGCTCTGCTGATAAATCAGGATTGTACTTTTCCCGGATGAGCTTCACTATTTCGTCTTTATGACTCATAGCGTAAATCCAGCCTTTTTCAGACGCCTCTTTGAAGCGGATGACCTGATCAATGTTGTCTTCTACTTCTTCTTGTGAGGTGAATAGGATATCACCATAAAAGTCAATGCCATAGCTGATCGGTTTGAATATCACTGGTTCTTTTCCTGCTTGTCTGATATAGAATGGAGCATCCGTGATATAAGCATCTACTAAATCAATGTCACCGGAAATGAGTTTTTGAATATGAAATGGCAGGTGTTGAAGCTGTACACTATTGAAATCAATGTGATTTTGTTTGAAAATCGCTTTGGTAGCCGACATGCCATTTTTACTGATGGAGATGCGCTTGGAGATAAAATCTTGCGGTTGGGTAATCCCACTTGCTTTTAGGGATATGAGAATTTCTGGAGAATGTTGGAAAATAGCTGCAAGTGCAACAAGTGGTTGCCCGTTATTCTTATCAATAATTAGTTTCGGTGATTCAATGCTAAAGTTAGCTCGTCCGGAGACAATTTCGTCAATAGGATCAACATCTCTAAGTCCTTCCTTTAAGATAACTTCAATACCTGCATCCCGATAGAAGTTTTTTTCCACAGCAGCATAAAATCCGGCAAACTGAAATTGGTGCTTCCATTTTAATTGCAGCACCACTGTATCCAACTCATTGTTTGCTATGGCTGAAATGGTGTAAATCCAAACCAGCCATAAGAACAGTATTCGTGGATAGATTTTGCGTTTCATCTAATACAATGGATTTTAATGCCGCAATATAACTGTATTTTAAAGAAAGAGGGGAGTGAATTGTTTGCTCCCCTTTAAATAGTTTTAGTAATAAAACCAAATTGTTCGGTAGTCTCGAATGTTTTCACCTCTGGAGGCTAAGTCTTCCAGGTAATCATAAATTGGGATGTCCACGTAATTATATGGTGGAATAGGAGTAATGTTTTTTTCCCAGGGATGAAATTCGTACACGCGGGCACCATCTGCTAATATCATTACCAGCCGGTGATCCTGTCCCGCTCGTAAATGGTTTTTACCTAACTTGGGGACGTTAAAGACAGGTTCATCCGTACGATCCAGTCCGGGTAAAAGTCGGGCTTCTTCTTTTCGTTCTTGTAATATGCGGGCGATGGGAACCATGTATTGACTAGTTTCTTCTTTTCCCTTCATGTTGAACGTGTAATACGGGTCAATACCGATGGATTTCAAATCACGACGCAGTTTAGCCAGTTCAAAGCGACGCGAATTTTCAATGGTGTAAACTTGTTGGTTGTAGACACTGATACCAGCCTTGCGAAGTTTTTGAATGGCCTGCATGGCTTCAGGTGTAATTTCATAGGAATATTCAAAATGGGTAATGAACGCAATTTCTAAATTCGGAGGTTGATGGTATTTCTTTATCATTTCCACAAATTGATCGGTAATGCGCATGGGCAATGCCACCGGCGTTCGTGATCCGATGCGAATACGATAGACTTGGGGTTGTTCAGAAAGTGACTTCAATAAATATTCCAACTGCTCATCTTTCATGACCATGGGGTCTCCGCCTGTGATGAGCACATCACCAACGTTTTGATGATTTTTAAACCAGGCTAAAGCGTCATCTATTTTTTCTTTTGGAGCTAATGCTTTAGGTTCCAGAACGCGTTCAATTTCCCAGTTACGCTGGCAATAAACACATATCTGGGCGCAGGTGTTAAACGGTTTGATGATAGAGATGAATGGATAGCGACGGGTAACCAGATCAACTGGTGA
>Ga0193953_1001645_pt1 | contig 10120 bp, 8 predicted proteins | sample BB_4_MG_FD_140325 | JGI IMG/M metagenome (GOLD analysis project Ga0193953, IMG submission 140325) | Microbial mat bacterial communities from the Broadkill River, Lewes, Delaware, United States - BB_4_MG | ecosystem: Environmental > Aquatic > Freshwater > River > Microbial mats | place: USA... | reverse complement strand
CATGGTTGTTTTTTATTAATGTAGCACCATTAATATACTGATTATTAATGGATTAATAAAATATATCGTGCTTCTTTTTACTTGATTTTCAATCTTTTAATACACTTGGGAAACATCAGTTAAATACAATACAACCTTAACGCGTCAGCCATCAGGGAATTCGCTTTTAGCAGCTAACCAACAATCTTTTTATTCCATTAATCCAACTATAGGCTGAGCAAGATCGATGCAACATATGATAATGACCTGGTGTATAAGGTTGGAATAATTAGAGGAACCATCAATCCTTCCCAAGCTCATTATAATGATTGGATAATTGCGCCAGTTCATCTTGAGTTAATACCCTATTATAAACCAGAATATCATCAATTTCACCCTTGTAATTCAAATATTCCGGATCTGCATGCAAACACTTTCCAAAATAAATGGGCTCCTTAGGATCAAAAACCTGAAATTCAGGATCATCATTTAAAATGGTCATGAGTGTTCCTTTATGATAAGTAAATATCCTATCCTCCGAGTAAGCTAAGGCCATAAACATATATTGTCCGCTCCAATCATTTTCATACAATCGATTTCCAAAACTGGTTTTCAAGCCGTCCTTGACATCTATCCAGAATCCCGTAAAACCATTAATACTAAAGACGAAGCCTGATCCTGCAGGGTTAACTTGGGATAAAACAGCACGTTGTTCATTGGTCACAAAAGAGGGGAGTCTTATCCAAAAGCATATTGTTCCTTCTTTCATGGTTAATTCGGAAAAAGATGGAATTTTCATAAGATCATCCATTCCATCAAAGAAATAAGCGCTATTCAAATTACCAAATCTGTCAACAGACGAAGTTGCTCCAATTATTGCCCCATCATTATTATTGCCGCTATAATCCTTACTATCTCCATTTAATGGATAGTAGGCTATTAGTCCTTCTTTGATTAAACCAGAATAGTCATGGTAGGAAATTGATTTTTTTATTGGTTCATCGTCCTCTTTGCAAGAAACTGCGGCAAAAACAAGTAGAAAACACAAAAAAAACCTTACGACTAGATACTTTTTCATAAAATAAGATTTAGGCTGGATTGATACATAAACATGATATTCACTTAAAATTAATTCTTTTTTTTAAAAAAACCACATTGATCCGAAAGTTCCAGGGAAAATAGACATAACGATATGATTGAGCTGTCTTTCAGTTTTATCGAACGACCTTTAATGTCTTTCAATATATAACTCTGGTGGTGTTTTTCAAAATGCTTCTGTAATGACTCAGTAGCTTGTTGTAAAGACTCTCAAACACTTGTCAGTTGCGCTTATTATTACCGTCACTCATGGTGGAGCGAGCTGGACTTTGCTTTAATCCAAGATCTCCAATAAATGGTTCACTTACCCCTATGCCCGCTAATATATCGCTTAATACATGACACTTATGGAGCTGTTCGAAAGTTAAAGCTACAAATTGGTCGTAAGTCTTATGCTTGCTGCACCCTTTGTCAGCTTTAATAGGTCTTCGTGTACTTATTAATGAGCTACCGGGGAATAAAATCTAATACTTGCCGGATTATTGGTTTGTTGGTATTTCTGTTTCGCCTGAAGAGTCCCATGTGTTATAAGTTTTTGTAGTGAAAACAAAAATATAGGATTCTGAGGGCATTTCAATTTTCGGATGAGAGAGAGAATGGGTATAAAAAATAACACCTTCAAATACAATTGATTTTCATTCCAAGGGAATGGCATGCTTATAGAACAAAATTCGTAGGTATAGACGTTCGACCCCTGCCGGGGTCGTATGCATCTTGTTAAATGCTCTTCTATAAACATGCGATGGCCCTGCCATCAATATCATTATTCATCATCATTCCATTCAAATAAATAATCATCTTTAAAATCAATTTTAAACAATTTTAAAAACGCCACATATTCCTCCCTGAAAGTTTGCTTCTTATGATGCTCCTTTTGCCCATCGATATATTTGATAACATGATCAAGTTGAGAATGGCCATACGAGAAAGCCCCAAACCCCACTTGCCATTGAAATTTAAAACGGTTAAAATTTCGTTCGTTAATAAATTTAGTGGAAGCCTTCTTTATTTCCCTGACTAAATCAGACAAACAACACGTAGGTTTCATGCCAAAAAAAATATGAATATGGTTTTCGGTACCGTTAATGGCCAATAGCTTTTGACCTGAATTACGAATAATACCGGTAATGTATTTGTACAGTTCTTCCTCCCACTCTGGCTGAATGGAGGCATCCCGGTTTTGAATGGCGAAAACAACCTGGATGTATATCTGCGAATAAGTGTTAGCCATAATTATAAAAGTTTGATTATTAAAGTTAAGAAAAGCTGAAGAATATTATTGTACATGCATATACATGATAATTACCATAATTAAACAAGCCTTAAATAACTATTTTCAAACACCTGCGGATAAAAAGAACGGTTCTTGATCTACATGCTGTAAATAGAGAACCGTTCTTTTTTATAATATTGATGCCCACTGCATCATTAACCACACCTGATCTTAATCACTTCCAACAGTATAACTCCTTGTAGATTGGCAATTATTACCACCTACAATTGCGATTTAAAACAAGGGATGTCAGCCAAACCTTCCCCTAAGAAGCAGGATAAGCTGAATGATAATATTGAAAATCATATGAAAATGCTTCAGTAATCACCTGTGAGAATTATGAAATATTTCAAACATAAAAGTATCGAATATGCAGCATGAATATCGTTAAATACCCGTCGGGTTAATAAAGCCAATAGTACCATCATTTTCTTAAATCTGATTCGCATACTTCTATCCTTAATGTTTAATTAATTTTCATTTTGAGGCAAATTGCATATATCATATTTTTTTTAAGATAAAACCAACTATGACTCTACGCAACATAAAAGCTATCTTCCCTCAAATATTCAAATTTATCCCACCAAGTCTTGATTTCCTCAAATAATCGCCGTAATTTTCTATTACACATTCACCTGGTACCTCGGGTCAATGTGATTTCCGCTACATATTCTATTAGTCAGTGCCGGATTACCGGACAAAAACGAATGGTGCCAGACATTGGCCACGCTCTTTGACGTATTGGGTGACATGATTAAAGATTATTAAACTGAGACAGCAGTCTCGGTCGCATAGCGAAGACTTTCATTACGATAGTCATCAATTAATAGGACGTAGCGAGCAATTACTTTCCTCAAGCGAGCACTTCCTATCAGTAAGCGAGGAATTCATATCGTCGTATTAACAATATTCATTGGATAGCGAAGGATTAACAAGCGTAAGCGAACAATTATCCGGACTGTAAAGAGCTCGCCAGCGAATCAGCATTGCTCGCTTACGCATTCTGATTGCTCGCCAGCAAGTGTAATGAGCTCGCTATACCATATCAACTGCTCGCTTATCAACATTCACTGCTCGCTACCCAACCGGGATTTGCATTACCCCTTTGACGAACAACAACTCCGGACTAAAATTACAATTCTACAACATCCAAACTTTAAAAATGAAGCTTATGCCAAAAAATGAAAGATCATACAACATCACAGACGCCGATTTATTGCAACACGGCGAAACAGTGGCAGTCGTAATTGTGGAAGACATTGAGGATTTCACACGTTTTGACACCACTATTCAAGAGGAGTATCCTACCACTATCCAAAAGGCGATAGGTGCCGTAAAAGCCATTAAAACAGACATGTTAGTAATTGATGAAATGGCTGAAAGAACAACAGCTGTCAATAAGGCGCTGACGGATTGCAACCGTGCTTACCGTACCATTAAATACTTTGTGGAAAAAGCCTTTCCGGATAATCGGGCCATACAGAACCAGTTTGGCTTTAATGACATTGCCAAATACCGTGCGGATGCCACCGGGATGATTGTCTTCATGGGCGATTTCATTACCATCGTGAGTAAATATCTAATGAGCTGACTCAACAGGGGTGTAACCTGGCGCTGCTGGATGAATTACCGGCTTTGCGCGATCAACTACAAACAGCCAAAGTAGATCAGGAATTATTTAAAAAAGAACGGGGTTTGATTACCCAGAAACGGGTGGAGAAACTAAACGAACTCTACCGTTTGCTTTCACCGGTGAGTGAAGTGGCCTCCATCATCTACAGTGATGACAAAGCACGCCTGGCCCGTTACACCTTTCCCCGACCTAAAACATCTGGTAAGACGCCGGAAGAAGAGTCGGACTAAGAAATCAATAAAAGCGAATTGATTAAATAAAGCAATGTCTGTTTCCCCGCAGTGCATGTGCGACCCTGGTTTATCTATGATCGTTCTGTGCTGCGGTGTTTTTTGTTGAGCTCTTAGGTAGCAATACTCATAAAGGCATTCCCAAATAATTGTTACCTCAATGCAAACTGAATTCCACCCGTCTATTATGCTGCCGACCTTCCGCAACCCCATTGTCGGCAATAGGCTGTTGACTACCATATCCTTTGGCTTTTATGCGGGTGGTATCGATGCCATTTTCCACCAGGTAATTCAAAATACTGGCTGCTCTGTCATACGACAGCCTCCGGTTCGCTTCCGCAGAACCTACATTATCAGTATGCCCATCGATTTGCAATGAATACGACTTGTTGGCCTGCAGGTAGGTGAACAGTAATTTCAAAGCTGGAAACGAGGTGGCTTTAAGGGTGGCCTCCCCGGTATTGAAATAGATGTTTTCGAAAACGATATTTTTACCGGGTTCAATGGTGTTAGCAAAAGCCTTATAAGCACGTGTTTCTTGAAGTGGAAGTTTGGTAACAGAAACGTCATCAATAAAATAATAGGAATGAAAATGATAACCGTAATCAAAATTACCCACTATTTTTTTAGGCTGAAGGTACCTTTTCCAGGTTTCCCGGTTCCCATTGAACTTACCGATCATCACAAACTGTTCTCCACCTTTTGCCTGATACTCTCCTTCTATCTTCACCCAAACATCCCGGTATTTCAACTCACAAGTATCGTTACGAAGCTCTGTTATGTTTTCACGAAAAACCAAAGATCTTCGCTTGGAGTATCTTTCGTACTGTCCATATTTCTTGTACTTAGGTCCGCGATCATAGACCTGACTATCGGAAACCGGATATTTGTCTTTGGAAAAATACACATCCAAATGCTCCATATAACGCCACACATCACCTAAGCGAACATACATGCCCACCCGGTAAATGGTATCCTTTTTTAAAGGAGTTGTTAATCTGGTCATCAGGTAATCTTGAAAACATGGATAGGACACTCCATTTACATTGATTCCTACATAGCCCTTTCCTGAGCGTGGTAAAGCAGGTACCACATCGTACCGTTCTTCACCCGGTGGGATGATTTTGCGATAGGGGGTTTCGTAATTATTACAGTCGTGAAAATAACGTGGATCACCAAAGGGAGACCACCAGTCCTGAACTTGTTTTATCTGCCTGAATTTATCAGGGCAGCCGGTATGCTGTTCAAAGCTTGCATTTGGCACCAGGTTTTGAGCAAGTATAAAAGATGACATCCCCCAAAAGATCAGCGTAATGAATCGTTTATTCAGCATGAGCAAGTATTCCTGCCATCAGGAAGATAATTTTAAAGTGAATATATTAAATGTATTGACTTCGATTATTCGCCCGGTAACGAACTCACTGATGATACAATCAGATTAGGAATCATATTCCTAGCATCGCCAACAATCATAATAACGATACGTTTCTATATTTAGTCTATCCCATACGCCTACTTTCCCTTTATTATTGCCTTTCATTTCCGCCAAACAATAGTACATTTGCGCTTCGATTTTCTGAAGCCAATTTTACAATGCAATACCTATCACAAAACATAACTTATCTGCGTGGGCTTAAAAACTTGTCGCAACGACAGGCCGCTGAACAGGCACAAATGAGTTTATCGACCTACCGCAAGTGCGAAAAGGGACAATCACAGCCCCGCCTCACCAGCCTGGAGAAGCTGAGCAGGCTTTTCAAGCGCACCTTCGACGAGCTGCTATACATTGATTTGCAGAAAGCAGATCAGGAAATGCCCGACAACCTGAAGGGTGAAAAAATACGCATCCTACCCATAGTGGTGGATGAGCAGTCGGATGCCGAACACGTATCGCTGGTACCAGTGAAGGCGGCGGCCGGTTACACAGCCGGTTATGCCGATGCCGAGTTCATTGCCGAGTTACCCCGTTTTTCATTACCCTTTACCGAATTATCCAATCACCGTACCTACCGGGTCTTTCAGATTGAAGGCGATAGCATGTTGCCCATCAAACATGGTTCTTACATTATTTGTGAATATGTGCAAAACTGGGAACACCTGGATTGGGGGGAACCTCACATTGTGTTAACCCGCGATGAAGGCATGGTCTTTAAACGCCTGCATGAAGTCTCAGACAGCCAACTGGAACTGCGATCGGACAATGCGGCCTTTGAGCCCTATACCATGGCTTACCGCAATGTGATGGAGATATGGCGGGCCCGGGGTTTTGTTTGTTTTGAGTTTGAGAAAAATGAAACAAATAGTCATAAATAGCTATAGTAACAGAACCGCGGAGACGCTGAGCCGCCAAGTTTTTTTCTTTGCGACCCTGCGCCTCTGCGGTGAATATTATTCCAGGCGTCTTTACGGTAAAGCTTACCCTAACCCCTACGTATCTTTTTCCCGCTGATCCCCGCCTCATCAAACGACGCCATGTCGCACATGATTTTACAGGAAGCTTCCAGTAAGTTAATGGTGAGTGCTGCACCGGTTCCTTCCCCCAGGCGCATCTGAAGATCGAGCACGGGCTCCAATCCCATTTTATTCAACGCAAACAGATGTCCCTGCTCCACCGATTTATGACCAGCTACCAGAAATTCTTTAATGTCGGGATTAAAGGTATAAGCCACTAAACCGGCAGCCGTCGAAATTAATCCATCCAGGACCACCACACACCGCTTGGAAGCTGCTTCCAATGCAGCTCCCGCCATGGCAGCAATCTCAAATCCCCCCACTTTCATCAATACCTCCAAAGCATCAGCGGCATCAGGCTGATGAAAAGCCAGTGCCTTTTCAAGCACTTCTATTTTATGATCCAGGGCCTGATCATCCACGCCTGTTCCACGTCCTGTGCAGGCAGCTACACTTTGACCGGTCAGGACGCTGATAAGTGCTGTGGCTGAACTGGTGTTGGCAATGCCCATCTCACCTAATCCCACCACATCCACTTTTTCCTTTTGATAAGATTGATTGAATACCTCCCGGCCTACCTGTAGTGCCGCAATGGCTTCCGCTTTTGTCATGGCGGGCTGCAATGCAAAATTACGGGTTCCCCGGGCCACCGGTTTACTAATCAGATGGGGATGCTTTGGCAATGAACTGTTCACGCCTGCATCCACAATGGACAAATCAATATGATGATGGGCACACAACACATTAATAGCCGCCCCTTGATGCAGGAAATTCATTACCATCTGCCCGGTCACTTCCTGGGGATAGGCCGACACGCCTTCTTCGGCAATACCATGATCGGCTGCAAATACGAACAGCACTTTTCGTTTAACAACGGGATTCAATGAATTCTGAACCAAACTCATGCGCAGAGCCAGTTTCTCCATGGTCCCCAGTGCACCCAAAGGTTTTGCTTTATCATCCATCTTCTCTTGCGCGAGCGCTTCCAATGCCCGATCAATAACCGGTAATTCCAAAGGTAAGAATGAGAAGGATTGTGTCGCTCTGATCGCTTTTGAGTGCTCAATATCTGTGGGAATATGACCAACACTCTCAGTCGGCAGGGATCCGGTCTGCCTGAAATCAATGATGTACTTATACACTTCGCCATTGATCACCCGTTGCATACACCTCTCCACTTGCGCTGGCAGTACTTTGTCTTCAATCAACAATTCCAGCTCCTGCGAAATGCGTTGAAGACTGTTTATACCAGCTTCCATATCCGCTTTTGTTAATCCATATGAACCCGAAAAACGCAATTCTTTATAATGGACCAGGTTGAGCAGGTTGGTTTCCAGTTGCTCATTCTTCGTCAGGCCACTAAAGTGCACTATGCGACCAGCTTTTGCCAGACGGGTAATCCCCGATAGCAGTGCCAGGGGATCGGCACAGGCATTCATCACACAATCAAAGCCACTGGCAGTCGTTTCCTTAAGTACAGTTATCTGCGACAAATTACTGAGGGCTTCCGCCTTACGGATTTTAGATTCCTGCTTCTCCAATACAGTGGGAATGGCTCCCAAGGCCTTCGCCATTACAGCAGCCAGCAAGCCCACAATGCCACCTCCAATGATCAGGATGGTTTCGCCAGCTTGCAGATTTAGTTTTTTAAAGGCATTCATCACACAACCGGCAGGTTCGGCAAAACAGGCATGCGTCAGGGATAACTCTGCAGGTAAAGGAATAAGACAGGATTCCGGGATCATGATGCGATTGGCAAAACCACCATCGAGATGAAAACCGATGATCTGCATCTCTTCACACAAGTTTTCATCCCCACTTTTACAGTAATTACAAATTCCACAAGCCACACCAGGCCAAACGGCATAATTTTGCTCGTCTTTGCGAACCACCATTTCATGACCGGGCACACGTGGTAACACCAAATCACGATGGCCTTCGGTCCAAATCTTTGCATCGGTGCGACAGATGGCACAGCAAAGCACTTCAGCGTCTGTCCAACCTTCGTTTAAGGGCGAGGTGGTTGATTTCTGTTCATCTAAAGAGAGTTGCCTTAAGCCTGTTAATTGTAATTTCATGGTGTTTCTAATATTATATAACACAAGAATTGAGAGGGGCTATCATCGTTTACAGTGACGGTACATGGTTGCTTTCATAAACAGGCAAACCAATTGATTGTACCGTTAAAAATGATCCTTGTAAACACAGGGTTATGCTTCGCTTCACCCTGTGCTGTTACCTCACGCCCCTTTGGGGCTTATTGTCCTTGATAATCCGTTTCGGTGATGACGAGTTTCCTGATCTCCAAACCTGCCAGCTCTTCTATATATGATTGCCAGAGGACATTCACCTGCTCGGCCTGGGCAATGGGGTACACCGATGCTTTGCTCATGTTCACCAGCTCATAACCCTCCGGAATGATCCGCAGATATTGCTCACCACTTTTTAAAACTAATAACTCCATGGTATTAATTTGATAGAGATTGTAATTTCTGAAGTCCTTCCCCGGGATTTTGATTTTGTGCTTGTGTCCAATTTTCCAGCACTTCGTACCCTTTACCTGTCTCCAACAAAACAATGGCTTGTTCGACCCCTTCTTTAAGAGAATTAGCTTTACCAGCTACATACAGTATAAAACCGGCATTCATAGCCACTGCAAAGAAACTCGCCTCTTTTCTTCCGGATTTCAATAGCTCCACCACCCGTTTGGATTCTTTAACAACACATCCCAAGGATTTCAGATCATCCGCTTGCTGAATGGGGATTCCCACTTCTTCAGGAGTGAGTTCATATTCATGAATCGTGCCATCCGCTTTCAATTCAGCTACCAGTGTTTTACCCACCACCGATGCTTCATCCATAGTACCATCATGACCTTCCACCTGACCATTGAAAACCAAAGCACGTTTGTAACCGATGGCTTGCATCACTTCAATCACCGGACGAATCATCTCTTTGGCAAAAACGCCGCGTACTCCTGCATCAGGCAATACCGGACTGGCCAATGACGCGGCAATATTTAAGGTGGATCCAAAAGACATCTGTGACAGGATACGACCCAATGCATTGGGATGCACCGTTGGACTCATGCCATTAAACAAAGCCACACCGGAAGTCTCCAGACTTTTCACTGCCACATCAATGTCACCCTCCACATCAACACCTAATGCCTCTGCGATATCAACCGTACCACAAGCACTGGTTAAGGCACGGGCTCCATGCCGGGCCATGTTCACACCCGCCGAAGCCGCCACCAGGGAAGCACAGGTACTAATATTAAAGGTTTTGAACGAATCCATGCCTGTCCCACAGTTTTCAACCACCGGACCTTCTACCTTTGGATTTACCTTCACTGTATCATGCTCATAAATGGCTTGCCAACAACCGGCAATCTCATCTCGGGTTTCGCCCTTGGCCGAAAGCGCTGCCAAAAATGCCCCCTGTTGAATATCGGAT
>Ga0193953_1001644_pt1 | contig 10123 bp, 4 predicted proteins | sample BB_4_MG_FD_140325 | JGI IMG/M metagenome (GOLD analysis project Ga0193953, IMG submission 140325) | Microbial mat bacterial communities from the Broadkill River, Lewes, Delaware, United States - BB_4_MG | ecosystem: Environmental > Aquatic > Freshwater > River > Microbial mats | place: USA... | reverse complement strand
GTTCTGGTTGCTGGTTTTCTTGTGCTTTTTCGTAATTGCTTTGTGTCGTCTCTGATTGGTTTGTACTTTGAATTTCTTGAGTTGCTGGGATATCCAATTTCATCAAGAGTTCCATCGTTTCCGCATTCAAACGAACCAACATCGCTTTAAATAACTCAAAGGACTCAAGTTTGTAAACTAAAAGCGGATCTTTTTGTTCATATTGCGCATTATGCACCGCTGAACGTAAATCATCCATTTCGCGTAAATGCTCTTTCCACTCATTATCAATCATACTAAGAACAATATTCTTTTCAAATGCTGTTGAAATAATGTGTCCTTGAGTTTCGTATGCTTCTTTTAAGTTAACAACAAGTTGCATTTCTTTTCTACCATCTGTCAGAGGGAAAACGATGTTTTGATATTTCTCAGACATCGTTTCATGAACGTGTTTGATTTGAGGCATTGCAGCAGCTGCAATTTTCTCGTTTTTTCTATCGTATTGATCTCTTAATTGGTGGTATACTTTGTTGATGATCGTATTTTCATCCAGAGATTCATATTCCGCTGCTGTAACTGGTGATTGAGTTCCAACAACACGTAGTAATTCTTCTTCAAATGCTTTAAATTCGCTTTTAGCAAATCCAAGTGTAATTGCTTCACTTACATCGAAGAACATGTTGTCGATATCAATGTCTAAACGTTCACCAAACAATGCATTTTTACGCTTTTTGTAAATAGCTTTACGCTGCGCATTCATTACATCATCGTACTCTAATAATCGCTTACGTATTCCAAAGTTATTTTCTTCTACTTTTTTCTGAGCACGTTCAATTGATTTCGAAACCATGCTGTGTGTAATTACTTCACCTTCTTTTAGACCAAGTCTATCCATAAGTTTAGCAATTCGTTCTGATCCGAATTTACGCATCAAGTCATCCTCTAAACAAACGAAGAATTGAGATGACCCAGGATCTCCTTGACGACCAGCACGACCTCTTAACTGACGGTCAACACGACGAGAATCGTGACGCTCAGTACCAATGATGGCTAAACCACCGGCTTCTTTTACACCTTCGCCTAATTTAATGTCGGTACCACGACCGGCCATGTTTGTTGCAATGGTAACTGCTCCAGGTAAACCTGCGTTCGCTACAATCTCAGCCTCTCTTTGGTGATGCTTGGCATTCAATACCTGATGGTTGATACCTTTCATTTGTAGCATTCTTCCAAGAAGCTCCGATATCTCTACAGTAGTTGTACCAACAAGAACAGGTCGTTTTTGCGCAACTAATTTTTCGATTTCTTCTATTACAGCATTGAATTTCTCTCTTGCCGTTTTAAATACTAAATCATTTTCATCTTTACGTTGAATCGGACGATTTGTTGGAATTACAATAACGTCTAATTCATAGATGTCCCAGAATTCTTTTGCTTCAGTTTCTGCAGTACCTGTCATCCCTGACAATTTATGGTACATTCTAAAGTAATTCTGAAGTGTTATCGAAGCATAAGTTTGAGTCGCTGCTTCTACTTGAACATCCTCTTTCGCTTCAATGGCTTGATGAAGTCCGTCTGAATAACGTCTTCCTTCCATGATACGACCAGTTTGTTCATCCACAATCTTAACTTTTCCATCTAAGATTACATATTCAACTTCTTTTTCGAAAAGAGTGTAAGCTTTCAATAATTGATTAACAGAGTGAATTCGCTCCGATTTAATACTGTAATCTCGAATCAATGCGTCCTTCTTTTCAACGAATTTTGAAGGTTCAAGTCCTTGTTTTTCAAGGTTCGCAATTTCAGATCCAATATCTGGCATAATAAAGAATTCTTTATCGTCATTACCAGAAATCAATGTAATTCCCTTGTCAGTTAACTCAATCGTGTTGTTTTTTTCATCGATAACGAAGAATAATTCAACATCAATTTTTTTCATATGCTTACCTTGTTCTTGCATATAAAAGTTCTCAGTCTTTTGCAAGTGAGCTCTAATACCAGGTTCAGATAAGTATTTGATTAATGCTTTGTTTCTAGGTAAACCACGAAATGCTCTTAACAAAGCCTTTCCTCCCTCTTCCAACATTTGTTTTGCTTCTTTAGCATCTGCCACCTCACCATTAATAACAGTAAGCAAACGTTTTGCATCAGCCAAACATTGGGTAACGTATTTCTTTTGCGCAGCAACGATGTTTTCTACACGAGGTTTTAATTGGTGAAACTCATGTTCATCGCCACGTGGAGTTGGACCAGATATAATCAAAGGTGTTCTAGCATCATCAATTAATACTGAATCGACCTCATCAATAATTGCGTAATGATGTTTTTGTTGTACAAGGTCATCAGGACTTCCTGCCATATTGTCACGCAGGTAGTCAAAGCCAAATTCATTGTTTGTTCCAAAAATGATATCACTTAAATATGCTTTTTTACGCTCAGCGGAGTTAGGTCTATGTTTATCAATACAATCAACAGTTAAACCATGAAATTGATAAAGCGGTCCCATCCATTCAGAATCACGTTTTGCCAAGTAATCATTTACTGTTACAACATGAACTCCTTTACCTGATAATGCGTTTAGGTATACAGGTAAAGTTGCAACCAATGTTTTCCCTTCACCAGTTTGCATCTCAGCAATGTTTCCTTTGTGAAGAACTCCACCACCCATTAACTGTACATCGTAATGAACCATATTCCATGAAACTTCAGCTCCAGCTGCTGTCCACGTGTTCGACCAAATTGCTTTGTCTCCCTCAATAACGATTCCGTCTTTAGAGCTTGCTAATTCCCTGTCAAAATCTTGTGCGTCAACAACCAATTGACCATTTTCATTCCAACGTCTTGCAGTTTCTTTTACTACAGCAAATGCTTCAGGTCTAATTTGTTCTAAGACTTCTTCAATTTTATCATCAATTTTTTGAGTCATTTTATCAATGGACTCAAAAAGAGTTTCTTTATCATGAATGGCCGTTGTAGTGCTGGCTGCCTTGTCTTTAAGATCTTTTAATTCGGCTTCTAAATCTTTTGTCCCTTCTAAAATTAAAGATTTGAATTCCGCTGTTTTAGCTCTTAATTCGCTGTCTGATAGGTTTTTGAATTGAGTCTGAAACTCATTCGTTTTATCTATGGATGGTTGATACTCTTTTCTGTCTTTTACAGACTTATCACCAAATAAATTCTTAAATATGTTAATCGCCATTATTGAAATAAATTTCGAACGTGTAAAATTAATAAAATCCAGTTCCTAAGAAAGGGTTAGGGGCTCAATTATGTTTGGCTTCGTCATAAATTATTCCAAATTGCTTCTAACTGACACATTGTCTAGAATAAAATCCTAAAATATAGTGTTGTAAATCGGATTAGATTAGATGATTCGCATTATCTTTGCGCTATGCATGAAATGATTTTAATACTCGACTTTGGATCTCAATACACTCAGTTAATAGCTAGAAGAGTGCGTGAATTGAATATTTATTGTGAAATCCACCCATGGAACAAGTGTCCTGATTTAACAAATAATATTAAAGGTGTAATTCTGTCAGGAAGTCCTTTTTCTGTAAGAGATGATGAATCTCCAAAACCAAATTTGTCAGAAATTAAAGGGAAACTTCCTTTGTTAGGTGTTTGTTTTGGTGCTCAGTTTATGGCGAATAATTTTGGAGGTGAAGTTTTACCTTCAACGATTCGTGAATATGGTCGTGCTAACCTTTCTTTTGTCGATCAAACTAATGTGCTTACCAATGGCATGTCAAATGACTCTCAAGTTTGGATGTCACATGGAGATACTATTAAAGCTGTTCCAGATAACTTTAAAGTGATTGCAAGTACAAAAGATGTTAAGTATGCAGGGTATCAAATTGAAGGTGAGGAGACTTTTGGAATTCAATTTCATCCTGAAGTTTATCATTCACTAGAGGGTGCTGTCTTATTAAAGAATTTTTTAGTTGGTGTTTGTAAGTGTGCACAAGATTGGACACCAAATGCTTTCGTTGAAGAAACAGTGCAAAAAATTCAAAGCAAAGTTGGTGACGATAAGGTTATCTTAGGTTTGTCAGGTGGGGTAGATTCTTCCGTTGCAGCCGTTCTTTTACACAAGGCAATTGGTTCTAACCTTCATTGTATTTTTGTTGATAATGGACTTCTAAGAAAAGATGAGTTTTCATCTGTGCTAGAATCATATAAAGGAATGGGACTTAATGTGAAAGGAGTGAATGCTTCTGATAAGTTTTATGCTGAATTAAAAGGTATTTCAGATCCAGAAGCGAAAAGAAAAGCGATAGGAAAGGTGTTCGTTGATGTTTTCGATGAAGAGTCGAAATTAGTTGAGAACGCAAAGTGGTTAGGTCAAGGAACAATATATCCAGATGTAATTGAATCCGTTTCAGCTACAGGAGGTCCAAGTGCTACAATAAAATCGCATCATAACGTAGGAGGGTTGCCTGACTATATGAAGTTAAAAGTGATTGAGCCATTGCGTCTATTGTTTAAGGATGAAGTTCGTCGAATTGGTCGTTCATTAGAAATTGACCCGAATATTTTAGGACGTCATCCATTTCCAGGACCAGGATTAGGTATTCGGATTTTGGGAGATGTGACTGCAGAAAAGGTTGCTATTCTTCAAGAGGTCGATCATATATTTATTTCATCTTTGAAAGAAGATGGTCTTTATGATGATGTTTGGCAAGCGGGAGCTATTTTCTTACCGATACAATCTGTTGGAGTAATGGGGGATGAGCGTACTTATGAAAATGCTGTAGCACTTAGAGCTGTAAGTTCAACTGATGGAATGACTGCCGACTGGTGCCATTTGCCTTATGAGTTTTTAGCTAAGGTGTCTAATAAGATTATTAATCAGGTTAAAGGGATAAATAGAGTGACATATGATATTAGCTCTAAACCACCTGCAACGATCGAGTGGGAGTAATCTCATTAATTGGCACAAGGATTGTAAAATCAATTCCGTAATTTTGAACTATGCGTAATATTCTGATATTTATTTTAATCAGCTGTTCTTTTGTTGCCTTCGGTCAGCCGGGAGTTGCTAATGTTGTGGAAGAAAATGGACAACGTTTTTATCAACATAAAGTCGAAGCGGGAAACACACTTTGGGGGCTCCAACGTATGTATAATGTACCTGTAGACGAAATCTTAAGTAAAAATCCATCGTTAAAAGATGGGTTGAAAGTTGGTCAGGTTGTTCTTATTCCTGCAGGAGAAGTTGAGTCTAAAGAAATGATCACAGAAGATTATAAGGTTAAGAAAAAGGAAACGCTATATGGACTTTCTAAGAAGTTTGGTATTTCTGTTGATGAACTCATTGCTTTGAATCCAGAGCTTTCGCAAGGGTTGAAAAAAGGTCAGGTTATAAAGGTGCCAGGTGACGGCATTCCCGACAAAGAGGAGGAGGGTGTTGTAGAAGAGGAGTTCTCGGAATCCGTAAACCCTTTTGTAATTGATACTATAACGACGGATGGTGTTCGAGAGGAAGTAACTATTTCATTTAGTGATTCAACAGTAAATCACACTGTTATGGCGCATGAAACTATGTATAGTATCTCGAAACGATTTATGGTTACGATTGCGGACTTGATGAAAATGAATAATTTAACTTCAACTTCTTTGCACGAAGGACAGGTACTGATTATTCCTGTTAAGAAAGAACGAATTGAAAAAGTCGATATTGGAACTATTACTGAAGAATACGATCCTGAAAGTGATGCGCCAATTGATTTTGAAGTTAAAGAGGAGTATAAGGTTGCTGTCTTGCTACCATTCCACTTGGATTATACTTCTGGTTATTCTGAATATTTGTCCGATATGTCGGCGCAGTTTTATATGGGAGCTTCAAGTGCATTAGACACCCTGAAAAAGCAAGGGTTGAATGCGAAATTTTATTTCTTTGATACTAAAAATGATTCTGCTTCCGTGATGAAAGTATTAAAAGACCCTAAATTCGAAGGGGTTGATTTGGTGATTGGACCATTGATTTCAAATAATATGAATTTGGTTGCAGAGTACTGTAAGCAAAATAAAGTGAGAATGGTAACTCCTGTTTCTTCCGATGCTAATCTGCTTAAGGATAATCGTTTGGTATATGCTAGTGTTGCAACTAACATCTCATTAATGAACGGATTAGCACGTTATATGCTTCAAAATAACTCGAATGATAATATCATTTTGATTAAACCAAATGACGCAAAAAGTTTGCCATTGTATGAAGCGTTTCGCAAGACTTTCGTGGAGACTGAATTTTCAGGTAATCGGCCAAATTTAATTGAAACTACAATTGATGGATTCAATACGTATATAAAACGTGGAGTTAATACAAGGTTTGTTGTGCCTACAACTGATCGTAGTACAGCGATGAAGTTTATGAACAACCTTAATAGGTCGTCTTTTAGATCGAAAGCTGATGATTTGTTTGTCTATGGGACGAAGGAATGGTTAAACTTTACCGATATTAATAATGTGTATAAAAACAAATATAACTTCCATTTCGTTAGTTCTAATATGGACGATTATTATACAGATTTAGCTATCGATGTCAATCGTGCTTTTCGTACTAAGTACAAAACCGACATGTCTAAACTTTCTATGCAAGCATATGATGTTGTGTTGTATTATTGTAGCGCTTTTTTCTTGAATGGTAAGAAACAACACCTTCTTATGAACGATTTTAATATGGTTCAGGTTTCCGAGAAAGATGGATATGAAAATTCTAAAATTTTCTTGATAGAACAGGAGGAGTTTGAGTTAATAAAGTCTGGTGAGTTTAAATAGCTTTTCAATAGTTTTTTGACTTTTTCAACAATTTCGACGGTTATTGTGAACAATTTTTCACAAGATAAAGTGTAAAAAAGGCAACCCTTTGATTATCTTTACGTTCAACAACTAAACTAGAACTTAAACTATCATGGTCAAACTAACCACAATTTTGTGCTTTGTTGTATTTTCGTATTGTGTAAATGCCCAACAAAAACAAGATATTAACACCCGTATTAATAAGGTAGACAGCTCCACTCAGCCTTTTAAGTCAAAAAGTAACTCGGGGCACGTTTCAAAATCAGAACTAAATCAACCTGTAACAATATCTAAAAAAGCAGGTGAAGCTCAGGTAGTTCATGATAATACATATTATCAGAACGAAATAGCGAAGATTGATAATCACATAAATGCTATCAATACAAAAATAGCTTACGTTAATAATGATCCAGTCGAAAAATCGAATGCTATCGCGAGTGGTTGGTTTGACGAAATGGAGCTTTATAAAACGAAGCTTAACACTCAAAAACAATTACTTCAAGGTAAACTAACTAAATAGACGGCTATGAGAAATTATGCAAAATTAATTGCACTAATAATAATCGTAGCACCATCTATTCTTAGAGCTCAAGGTGTTACATGTGCAGACATGGATCCAATTTGTACTGATGTTGGTGCAACTTTTACAGCGAATACTGGAACGACTTCAGAAGCAGGTAATGATTATGGGTGTTTGGCTACTCAACCTAACCCAAGTTGGTATTATTTCGAAGTTGCAACCAATGGAAATATCGATATGAGTTTGACGGCTCCTTCAGATATTGATTTTATTATTTGGGGACCTTACGCAAATTTAGCTGCTGCTCAAGCAGATTGTGGTTCTTTAGGAGGGAATGAAGTTGATTGTAGTTATTCATCTACAAATAATGAAACTCCTTCAATTCCGGGTGCAATTGCTGGTGAAGTATACATTATGCTTATTACCAATTATGCGAACATAACTCAGGATATTAGTTTAACTCAAACGGGCGGGACAGGTTCTACGGATTGTAGTATTGTCAATAATCCTCCGTGTTTTATGAGCTTCATGAATGCTACCGTGAGTGCCTGTGATCCAGCAACGGATAATTATCAAATCTCTGGTCAAATAGATTTTGAAGACCCTCCAGTTAGTGGTGACCTTATCGTTGAAGATTGTAATGGAAATCAAGTGGTGGTGGCGAGTGCTCCTTTCACAGTGAATGCTCAGGGTGAAGGTTCTGAGGCTTATGTTTTAGGGGGATTGCCTTCTACAGGATTGCCTTGTAATGTTTTTGCTTATTCTCAGCTGATCCAACTTGTACCATGAGTATCGATTATACAGCTCCTATTTGTATTTGTAATTTTACTTATATTGAATACAATATTGGTGTCTGTGATGATGTTACAAATACGTTCGATATTACGGGTTCCGTAGAGTTTGAAAGTGCGCCTTCAACTGGAACGCTTACTATTACTGATTGCCTTGGGAATACACAAGTGTTCAACGCGCCTTTTACAAGTCCACAACCATACACTTTAGCGGGAATCACTCCAAATGGAACTACAAATTGTGCTATAACTGCAACGTTTAGCGATGATCCTGGGTGTACAATATCTACTGCAGGACTTGATCATCCGGCAAACTGCTCTTGTACTGTTGATGCTGGTTCTTTTAGTGTTAATGTTGTCGGAGAAACAAATACAACTTTTGAATTGTGTTTTGGTGATGTATTAACTGTTACTCCAAATGGAGATTTTAATCCTCCACCAGATTTAGGTGACGATGGTACGTTTAGCTATGACCCTGGAATGTGGTACTTAATTTATGATTGCCCTCCAACGCTACAAGCACCGGATAACATTTTTACTGACCCTTGTTTATTGGGAACTTGGAATACAACGGATCCTTTTGGTCCATGGATAATCGATAATGTATATGGGAACAATACTACGTATTATTTTGTGCCGGTTACGTTTTACGATTATATCAATGGGGTATTCTCTTATTATTGGGCAGGATTACCTTCTTGTTTTGATATGGGACCAACTTACCCAATCACCTTCTTAGAGCCTATTATTACCAATACTGTCGAAGATTGTTTCGCTGGAACTGCAACGACAACTTTGAATGGTGGTTCGCCAGCTTTTAATGGGTCTAATTTTAATATCGTCCCAGGTTCTTTACTTCCTACTACTGCAGTTTTTGATAATACAACATGTACGGAGGGCGGAACAATTACAATTTCAGGACTTTTGGATGGTGATAATTATTCGTTTGATGTTGTTGATGATAATAATTGTCCAGTGACAATTACTGGAACTTTTGTTGGGATGGAAGATGCAACTTTCAATTATGATTTTAAATATTGTCAAGATGATGCCGATCCAACAGCAAATATTACTGGTGTTGCAGGGGGGGATTTTACTTCTTCACCAGCAGGTTTAGTTTTCTTGAATACAAATACTGGTCTTATTGATCTTTCAGCTTCTACTCCTGGAATTTATACGGTGCAATATGAAAGTCCTGCTGCAACTTGTTGGGGAACTGAGACGTTTGTTTTGTCTATCAATGCTTTACCTGTTGTGACGGCTACTGAAGATAGTCCAATTTGTGATGATGGGGTTTCTACGATTAACTTAGGCGAAACTGGTGGAGAAGCGGATCTTTGGCTATGGACATCCAACGGTGCAGCTACATATGACTTTGATACTATTCAAAACCCTACAGTTACCGGAGCTTCAAATGGCGAGATCTTTACGGTAACTGGTACCAATTCAAATACAGGTTGTGTAAATACAGATCAGATAGCGGTGACAGTGAATCCGATGGAAGATGCTTCTTTTACGACTACTGATTTCTGTGTAGGGAATGCAAATTCTGCCACAGTTACGGGGACTACAGGAGGTACATTTGCTTTTAACCCGTTACCTGGAGATGGTGCTACGATTAATACCGCTACAGGTGAGATTTCAAATGAAGTGGCAGGTACAACTTATACTATTGAATATACAACTCCAGGAGTCTGTTCGTCTGTTTCAACAGAAACGGTTACAGTGAATGATTTGCCTACAATTAATACAAGTGATGTTTCAGTTTGTTTAGGTGGTAATGTGGATATTACTGCAACTGGCGGGACATCTTATTCTTGGTCTCCTGGTACATATTTGAACACTACAGTTGGGGCAACAGTAAATTCAACACCACTAGCAGATATTATTTACGTTGTAACTGGAACTGATGCAAATGGTTGCCAAAATACAGCTTCTTCAACAGTAACCGTTGCTGGAAATGCACCGATCAACGCAGGTGCTGACGTGACTATTTGTAATGGAGATAATACAACTTTAACTGCTTCAGGTG
>Ga0193953_1001639_pt1 | contig 10136 bp, 10 predicted proteins | sample BB_4_MG_FD_140325 | JGI IMG/M metagenome (GOLD analysis project Ga0193953, IMG submission 140325) | Microbial mat bacterial communities from the Broadkill River, Lewes, Delaware, United States - BB_4_MG | ecosystem: Environmental > Aquatic > Freshwater > River > Microbial mats | place: USA... | reverse complement strand
CTGAACCTAGCCCAAAGGTCAGCGCATCTACTCGGTTAGATCGCACGCCCATGGCTTGCGCCATCGCTCTATTTTGCGATACCGCACGCACTTGCAAACCCAGCGGTGTTTTTTTCAAGACGAGTGATAAAGCAAAGAACACAATTAAGCAGAACAATATGATGTACAAGCGGCTCTCTGTTAGCGCAAAGACAGGGTTGATTTGGATAAGTCCACTCATCCATTCGGGTGTCTCAACACTGCGGTTCAGCGGCGAGAATATAGATCTGACAGCTTGCTGCAAAATAAGGCTGATACCGAAAGTTGCCAGCAAGGTTTCTAATGGACGACCGTATAAAAAACGAATGACACCGCGCTCAATAGCAATCCCAACAAGCCCAGAAACAATAAACGCAGCAGGGATTGCAATAATAACGGACATCCCTATATGGTTAGGCATCAGCTGCTGAATAACATAAGTGGTATACGCACCAATCATAATCAACTCGCCGTGGGCCATGTTAATAACCCCCATTACGCCGAACGTAATGGCCAAACCTATGCCTGCAAGTACTAATACTGACCCCAAGCTCAGCCCAAAATACAGCGTTTCTAACCAACCATAATATTCAATTTTATTATCAATACCGTTAATGACCTTTTGAGCTTGCTGTTGCAGGTCTTCTGAAGGGTGATCATTCACAATATTCAGTAAAGCTGCTCGCACCTCTTGCTCTAAAGAGCCATCGACGCGCTCAATCGCTTGAGCTACGGTAGCCGCATCATCACTTTTTAAATCATTAACCGCCAGCGCTGTACCGATTAAGGCTTTTACGCCGGCATTTTGCTCTTGAGTAAAGCGTGTTTTAAGCAAGGAGACAGTGCTGGGCGAAAGGTCCTTCATCAAATCACGAACCGCTACTTCACGCACTCCGGGATCGATGGCATTGAGTTCCATTTCAGCTGTTAGTTGTGTAATAACACCACGCAACGCATTATTTAATGTGACTTTTTTGTAGTCTCGTTTACGGGAAATAACTTGTGATTGGCCATCAAAGTTAATAGCTTCCGCGCCCGTATCATAATTTCTTATAATAAATAACTGCTTATCTTTTTTATGATAAAAAAGCTGACCATCACCTAATAGTTTTAATACTTCTTTGGTATCTGGGTTATTTTCACTGGCTAACAACTGAAGCGCCTCTGATTTATCATCAAAAGAGCTACTCATTAATAACTCACCAGCTTTCCCCAAATCACTTATGGCATAGGTTGGTAATGAAAAACTAGTCAGGAAAAGTAGAACAAGAAAAAGTCGAGCCATGCTTGAATAACAAGCACTAACGCGATTAGAGAAGAAATATAGAGGCATAATCAACTCACTTTAAAGAGTGATAGTAGGGAAAATTTCTCTCCCTAGAAATAGAGCAGCCGAGACAGTTATGTCATATCAATCTATCGAAACGACACAGTCTATTGTAAAAGCAAGCATTACTGATAAGGGCTCTATTACTAGAGCCCTACACATTATTCTGATTAGTAGTTTTGACCAGAACACTTAGCGGTTTTAACGTTGTAGTTACCGCACGACAACGGCGCACGCCAATCAGAGATCAAATCTTTAGATCCTTCCAAGAAATCAGACCACGCATCCCCCGCAACTGTCCCCGAAGTATTCCAAACAACTTCGAATTGACCATCGTCCTGAATTTCCCCAATCAATACAGGTTTAGTGATGTGGTGGTTAGGCATCATAGTAGAATAGCCACCCGTCAAGTTAGGTACGCTAACCCCAATGATTGCCTCTTGTACGGCTTCAGAATCCGTTGTACCTGCTTTTTTAACCGCCTCTACCCACATATTAAAACCAATGTATGTCGCTTCCATTGGGTCATTAGTTACGCGATCTTCGTTCTTAATATAACTGTGCCACGCATCAATAAACTCATCATTAGCGTCTGCCTCTACGCTCATGAAGTAGTTCCATGCAGCCAGATGACCAACCAGTGGCGCTGTATCGATACCAGACAGCTCTTCTTCACCTACCGAGAAAGCAACAACGGGGATATCTTCAGCCGACACACCTTGCGAGCCTAACTCTTTATAGAAAGGAACGTTGGCGTCGCCATTAATGGTAGAAACCACAGCCGTTTTCTTACCCGTAGAACCAAACTTTTTAATGTCCGACACAATTGACTGCCAATCTGAATGACCGAAAGGCGTGTAATTGATCATGATGTCTTCTTCAGCGACACCTTTATCTTTTAAATACGCTTCAAGCACTTTGTTAGTCGTACGCGGATAAACATAGTCAGTACCCGCAAGAACCCAGCGCTCAACCCCTTGATCCATTAAATAATCAACAGCAGGAATGGCTTGTTGATTTGGTGCTGCCCCGGTGTAAAAAACGTTTTTAGAGGACTCTTCCCCCTCATACTGAACCGGATAGAACAACAGGTTATCGGTCTCTTCAAACACCGGCAAAACTGACTTACGAGATACCGAAGTCCAGCAGCCAAATACCGCAGATACTTTATCTTTCTCTACAAGCTCACGCGCTTTTTCGGCAAACAAAGGCCAGTTTGATGCAGGGTCAACGACGACTGCCTCTAATTGTTTGCCCAGCAAACCGCCTTTCTTATTTTGCTCTTCAATGAGCATGAGTACAGTGTCTTTCAGCGTTGTTTCACTGATCGCCATTGTGCCTGATAGGGAGTGCAACACGCCGACTTTAATAGTATCTGCCGCGAATGCCGATTGAGCTGCGATCGCCATTGATAATGTGCAAGCTGCGCCTAACAGGTTTTGTTTAAATGCCTTCACCGTAGTACTCCTTTATTATGTAAGTTCTAAGGGTTCTAAAGCACAGAATGTTCCAATAGGATTTTCTAAATACAAATCAATAGGTTACAAACAAAACCAGTCATTTCATTTTTTACTGCGCATTCAAATCGCCCCAAATAAATCTGACGCACCAAGATGACGCACCACATAAGTGCGATTTTTATGAACTTTTGCTGAATATATGCCTCTTATTAGGTTGCTGACATATTTCTGTCATATTTTTGTTAGATGATGCAGCAGCTTATAAGAACGAGGAAAACACGATGGAACGACATCACTTACATGCTCAACTGAAGCAAATGTTGAAGCGCGGCCACACAGCCGAAGAACTGCGCCAATCATTCGATTTACCGAATACTGTTATTAATGAGGCCATTGAAACTTGCCTTTCGGAAATTCGAAATGAACAGCGTTATCAGCGTAGCCAACAAAACCAAGCTAGCTATGCAATGGGTCTGTAATTAACAGACAGCACTACCGATTGCCGATGAAAGCATAAACGCTTTCATCCGGCACTCAACTCCCTTTTAGCACTCCCCTCCTACTAAAGTCCTGCGACGCTATACCGCACTATTCAGCAATAGCCTTTAAGAGTTAGAGTATTCCTTCTATTATTTAGATGACTTGTGAGCCCCAACTATAAAGGTAACATTATGATAAAAGTCTTTATTAGCGTTAGCGCATTGTTATTCATTCCTCTTACTGCACATGCCGAGCGTGGAGGCGAAGAAGTTTACAATGCCAAATGCTTTGTATGCCATGCACAAGGCGTTGCAAATGCGCCTAAATTTGGCGATGCTGCCGCTTGGAAACCACGTATAGATAAAGGAATGGATACGTTACTTGCTACAGCTAAATCTGGTATCAATGCCATGCCTCCAATGGGCACATGCATGGATTGCTCAGATAACGAAATGAAAGCCGCTATTCAGTTTATGCTAGATAGCGCTAAATAGTGGTAACAGGCATGTTTATAATCTAAACATCAAGGAGAAAGGGTAATGGATATTGTAACGATTAAGAAAATCATCCAAGCGGCTTTACTGGGATGCACACCTGACAACTCGACAGTTTTTCGTTACGCTATTACCCCTCTGACTACAAACCAGCCAGCCATCAAAATTTTTTACAACTCTGAAAAGGTAGCTGGCAAATCATTTCCTAAAGACGACCCCGCCATTTATTTAGCCCTAGGGTGTGCCCTATACAATATTAAAGCATGCTGCAAGGAGCTATCATTAGAAGTGAGTGTAGATATAGCAACCAAGGAAAACAATTCTGATCTACTAGCACTCATTTCTTTATCTAAGTTACCACCTGAAAAAGAGGAAATATCATCTACTATACAGGTTATAAAAAAGAGACATACGGACAGAGGTGCGTACCATAAAAAAATATCTGAAAAAGATAAGAAAGCCATTCAAGATATTACAACTAGATCCACACGAAATTCCACTTTGCTTTTTGAAAGCAAAGATAAATCATCTCTTATAAAACTGATCCAGAAAGCCTCTGAAATCCGTTTTCAAGTCAAAGAGATACATGCTTTACTTAAAAACAGCTTACAGTTTGATAACTCACAACCTGATGGACTTCACATTAACACTCTAGCTCTTCCGCCAGGTGGTAAGTATTTTCTAAAATTCATATCAAAGTGGGATAATTTAGCCCTTATTAATAAAATAGGTGGGTATAAATTACTCGCAGCACAAGAGATCGCTCTATTAAAAAACTCTCCTTTTTTGTTAATTCTTAGAGGGAAGGGAAGCCAACTTGATTTCATTAGCTCTGGAGAAGAGTTATGCCACGTTTGGACTAGTTTAAATAACGCGGGATACAGCGTTCACCCATATTATGTTATACCGGATATATTACATAGGCTGGAGAAGAAAACGCTGCCTAGTAAGCATCATGTGCAAGCTGAACACTTACTCTTTGAGGGAGCCGCCCTACTCGAAAAGGATAAAGAATTTGTTTATATGATTTTACGTATTGGAAAAACCAAAAAATCTGCTAACCGCTCTACAAGAGCTGACATTGAAAGCATTCTAAGCATTGAAGACCATTAACGAATACAGCTACTTTTTTGATATTCTTTTCTTAGCGATATTGAATACCAGTTTTTGTATAATATTTTTATTACCCCAAGGGCGGTAGGTCCGCTTTGATCTATTTAGATAGGCGTCCACATGATACCCATATGGAGCGGCCAACACCGTTCCTCGGTTGAGTAAAATTTTTACCGCATTAGCTCCCGCAACGCCAGCACATAAATCACAACCTATAACTGTTGACGGTCCTTTTCCTTTTGTAAAATCTACAGTTCCATCACTGATTAAATATTTAACTTGCATTAAAGAAGGAGATAGCCCAACCAGAAATTTAATATAGTTATCTTCCTCATCTTCCCCAAAATCAAAATATTCTTCAAAGCTCATACCATTTGGATCAAAATATAAAAAGGCAGACCCCATCCCTAAAGGTGCAGCAGTAATAGCAGGTATTCCCTTTTCTCTACACTTTGCAAAAACTTTACGGCGTATTTCTAAACAAAAGAAATCTAAAGAATCGACGTAAATATCTACATCACGTAAAAAGTCGTCAAGGTTAGAATCATTAACACCTTCATTAAATTTATTAATTTTACTATTTGGATTAATATCGAGCGCCAATTCCGTCATTACATCTATTTTTTTTCTATCGATAGTAGAGCAAAAAGCTCCAGATTGACGGTTAAAGTTTTGCAGCTCAAATATATCGAAATCTGATATATTAAATGCACTAATCCCTAAGCGAGAAAGCGTGATTAAATGGGCTCCCCCTACTCCCCCTAATCCAGCAATAGCCACACGTTTGTTTTTTAATGAAGCTTGCTCCGAATTAGAAAACCAACCTATATTTCGAGAGAATGCAGTTTCGTCGCTAAATTGATACACAAGAAGCACCGTATTTTTTATTAATAGTAAAACTATAGCAAAAAAATAAACTTTATCCCTTTTATTTTTAGTGTCAGCTTTATTTACAATCGCGCTTTAATTACAAAACACATAAACCCACAAACCTTTTAGAAACAACAAATTAAGAATGTAGGCACATAGCTTGCAAAGCTTACTCTGTAGAATGACCCCCCATTTACAAACGGAGTTTTAACATGGACTTTAAAAAAACAATCTTAACAGCAGCGACTGCTGTTGCACTCAGCGGTGCAGCAAATGCGGATATTGTTAATGTAGGCGGCGTAACTTGGGACACAGATGCTGTTAGTGACTTCTTTTCTGAAGCGTCATTAACTGAAATGCAAGTACAAGTTACTGGCGATACTCTTTCCGGTTTCGGTTTAATCTCGTCCGTAAACTCGCTAACTGGCCCAAATGCTAGCAGCTTTTGCCCTTCGTGCGAATTAACTTTCGAATTCAATAATTACACATTAGTCGACAATAACCCTGCCGACAGTGAATTCTACTTCACTGGTGGTGTGTTAAGCTTCTATGTAGATTCTACACCAGATTATGCACTTACAAATGCACCTGATGGCGGTCTAAGTACTGCAAATAACGGTACATTATGGTTAGAACTTTCCGGTGTAAGCTATTTCGAACCTACTTATGGTGAGACTGGTACTTTGTTTGGCTCACTAACTGCCGGGTCAATTTCAAGCCCTGAAGCAGATGAGCGCGGTAGCGGTGACGGTTTCTTCGAAGTAACTGGTGGCTTGGCTGCTGATTATTTCGATACCGATACATTTACTGATATTCAGCAAGCTGACGGTTCTACTGTAACTGCTGACTTCTCTTTCTCTTCAAGCTTCCAGCCTAGCGACGCCTTTGCCAACTTTGGTGTTGGCTTAGCGCTTCGCGGTACTGGTGAATTACGTGGTGACTCGGTTACTGTTCCTGAGCCTTCATCACTTGCACTTCTCGGCTTAGGCGCTTTAGTCGCTGGGGCTGGTATGCGTCGTCGCAAGCAAAAAGCAGCATAATTGCTAGTTCTATTATAAAAGCCGATGGCATAAACCATCGGCTTTTTTAAAACCATTAAAGAGTAACAAAAACTAAAAAATATCCTCCGGCGCCAAACCTTCTCCTTCACTATCGCCTAACCCCCTCGCCTGTATTTTTTCTAATAGTTCTTTATCTCTGCCTCGTTGAATCACAATTTCTACTCGACGATTAGTCGCTCTGTTTTCAGCCGTATTATTAGGCACCAAAGGCTTTGTATCCGCATGCCCAATAATTTGATACTTAGTCTGATCTATTCTCTCATCATCAAAAAGCTCATTTGCAACCGCTAAAGCCCTGGCGGCCGACAGATCCCAATTCGAGAAAAACGCACGGCCGGAATAAGGGATATTATCCGTGTGTCCTTCAATCGAAACATTGCCAGGCACGTCCAGCAACACGTCACGAATTTTTGCCATCACAGGTATATACTCAAACTTCAACTCGGCCGACCCTGAAGAAAACGAGCCTTTTTCTTGAACCCGTATAATGACTTTTGTTTGATCGGTTTCTACTTCAACAGCACCATCACCTATTTCTTGAGCCAATGCTTGCGCAAATTGCACAGCCTGCTCTCGAGCCTCTTCCTCCATTTGTTGCTCTAGCTGCTGCATCAGTTCTGCTTCACCGTCTTGCTTATCCTTAGTCTCTGAATCGCCTTCAACCGATCGAATATCCAAGGTATTCATATTATTGTTGACGGTCATTTGCCGTACTTCATTTAACGGTGTTGGTTCTGGCCTACCAGGGCTAAACTCTTGGGCAATTATCGATGTGCCTTTGGGGATATCTTCAACCTTAATTTGGTTTTGAACACCAAAAGCCTCACGCATTGATCCTGCGAGTTGCTTAAACTTTAAAACATCCATTTCAGAAAAAGATAATAACAGTACGAAAAAACACATTAACAAAGACATTAAGTCCGCAAAGGTAGCGACCCACCCGGGAAGACCGGCCGCACAGGGAGGACATTCTTGTTCAGCATCATCACTCATGATCTACTCCTAATCCCCTGCCGCTGGACGCTTCTTCTCAGGCAAGTAATTACGTAGCATTTGCTCAATGACCCGAGGGTTTTGACCTGCCTGAATAGCTAATAGCCCATCAATAACCAACGATTGATTCAGCGCCTCTTCGTTATTTCGCACCGTTAACTTGTCAGCAATGGGCAATGCCACCATGGTCGCTATCATGGCTCCATAAAGCGTTGTTAACAAAGCAACCGCCATCGCAGGACCGATCGATTTAGGGTCACTCATATTCGATAACATCTGTACCAAACCTACTAGAGTACCAATCATTCCCATCGCAGGAGCAACATCACCCATAGCTTTAAAGATATCTATTCCGGATTCATGGCGTTCAGCCGACAGCTTCATCTCTTTATTTAGGAGTGCTTTAACCACCTCTGGGTCATGGCCATCAACCAATAGCTGGATTCCCCGCTGCATAAAGTCACTACTAACAGTTTTATCTTCAAGTGAGAGCAAACCACCTTTACGAGCGGCGTCTGCCAATTCTACAGTCTCTGAAATAATGGTTTCTGGGCTGATCGATTTAAACATAAACGATTTACCCATAATTTTACCCACACCCAGGAACTGCCCCAGCGTAAATTTCATTAAAGCGACCAGTAGCGTTCCGCCCACTACTATCAATAATGAAGGTGCGTTTACAAACGCCCCAATATCACCACCGCTAAACATCGCCGCAATAACAATGCCGAAGCCGCCTAAAAGCCCGACGAGCGTCGCTATATCCACTGAGATCTCCTTTTACTACAAGCTGATGACTATGTGTTTATGTGTTTTTCAGGGATAATGTCAATGATATGGACACAAGCCCTCTGCGCCTTTTATCGGCCGATCTTGCAATTGATTGACCACTAGTTTGTATTTCGCTAACGTACCGTCAAGTTTTAACAGGATGCCTCTATGCCCCGTAAAAAAAAGACGCCCGACTTTGAACAATCACTATCCGACCTCGAAGCACTCGTCAGTCGAATGGAACAAGGCGAGCTCACGCTAGATGATTCACTTGCTGCATTTGAAGACGGCATACGACTTACACGCGAATGCCAATCATTCTTGGATCAAGCTGAGCAAAAAGTTCAGATCCTTAGCAGCAACGACGGCAAGCTAACCGTAGCGCCATTTGACACTGAACAGGATTAATCAATGCGGCTGCGTCACATGCTAGATCATTACAAACAACGTACTGAAAGCCAGCTAAACCAGTTCCTATTGCATTCAAGTATAGACCCGGTTTTACAAGAAGCGATGCGATATGGCTTATTTAATGGTGGCAAAAGAGTTCGCCCATCATTGGTGTATATTACTAACGAGATACTAGAGGGGCATGTCGACGCCGCCGACCGTGCTGCGTGTGCGATTGAGTGTATTCATAGCTACTCTCTCGTACATGATGACTTACCCGCAATGGACAATGATGACTTACGTCGCGGCAAGCCCACATGCCACATTGCCTATGATGAAGCGACAGCTATTCTTGCAGGTGATGCGTTACAATGTTTTGCCTTTGAGCTTTTAAGCCAAGAAACCACCCACCCCGGCCAACAACTCGCCATGATTCAAGTCTTGGCTAAAGCCAGTGGCGATAAAGGTATGTGCGCAGGGCAATCGTTTGATTTAAGAAACGTCAATAAACCTCTAACGTTGGCGCAGCTAGAAGAGATGCACCGCTGCAAGACCGGCGCATTAATTAATGCTTCACTTGAACTTGGATATCTTGCATCGGGCTGCCAGGATGAAAAAATACGCCATGCGTTACAACTTTATGGAGATGCCATTGGCCTGGCCTTTCAAGTTAAAGATGATATTTTGGACGTCGAAGGCGACACGGCTACACTGGGTAAACCACAAGGTTCAGATGTGGACCAAAACAAACCAACTTACCCCGCCTTGCTTGGCATGGACGCTGCCAAGGCAAAACTGCAATCTTTGCATAGCCAAGCCCACGATGCGCTATCCCCCTTACACCAAAAAGGTGAGCCGCTAAAAGCTATGGCTGACTTCATTTGCCAGCGGTCACATTAGATGTTTACAGAAATACCTAGCACGCGCCCGGACACGCCACTACTCAACAGTATTAATAACCCAGCACAGCTTCGCCAACTAAGCCCTGAATTGTTACCCAACCTTGCTGACGAGCTTAGGGCATTTTTACTGTACAGCGTAGGACAAACGGGCGGGCATTTTGGTGCTGGCTTAGGTGTTGTAGAACTCACTATTGCGCTGCACTTCTTACTGAACACCCCTGATGATCATTTAATTTGGGACGTAGGTCATCAATCCT
>Ga0193953_1001634_pt1 | contig 10168 bp, 9 predicted proteins | sample BB_4_MG_FD_140325 | JGI IMG/M metagenome (GOLD analysis project Ga0193953, IMG submission 140325) | Microbial mat bacterial communities from the Broadkill River, Lewes, Delaware, United States - BB_4_MG | ecosystem: Environmental > Aquatic > Freshwater > River > Microbial mats | place: USA... | reverse complement strand
CCCCTTCCTTATGGGCTGGGGCACGACCTCGCTTCTGTTTGAGGTGGCCTTCTGTGTGGCCCTCTACCTTACGGTGCTCTTTCTGGAATTCTCTCCGGCTGCACTGGAGTGGCTGGGGCTTAAAAAGGCGCGAAACCTCGCCTACAAGCTGACCATTCTGCTGACCATCTTCGGGGTGGTGCTCTCAACCCTGCACCAGTCCTCACTCGGGGCACTTTTTCTGGCGGCACCTTCCAAGCTGCACCCCCTGTGGTACACCCCGTACCTCCCGGTCTACTTTTTTGTCTCCAGCGTCATTGCGGGACTTTCCATGGTCATCTTCGAGGGGTCCATTTCCCACAAGGCCCTTCACCATCGCATGGGCAAAGAGTACCTGGACAACCACGACGGGCTCACCCTGGGCTTTGCCAAGGCGGCTTCCATGGTGCTGGCCGGTTACTTCACCATCAAGTGGGTGGGGGTGGCCGCAGCCGGTCACTGGAGCCTTCTTACCACGAACTACGGTCTCTGGTTCCTTGTGGAGATGTTCGGATTCATCGCACTGCCCTCGGTGCTTTACGCTGTGGGTGTCCGGGAGAAAAAGTACGGCGTGATCAAGATCGCATCTGTGATTGCGGTTCTCGGCATCATCGTCAACCGCCTCAACGTCAGCCTCATCTGTTTTAACTGGCACCTCCCTTCATCGGAGCGGTATTTCCCTTCCTGGATGGAAATCGTGATCTCTGTGTTTATGGTGACCCTGATCGTGCTGGCATTCCGGTTCATCGCAAACCGCATGCCCATTTTTGATACCCACCCCGATTACCGGGACAACCATTAGTGAGAGGGGCTTTTCATGGCACACGAATTCTACACCCTTTACGATCATATGCTTCACTCCGAGACCATTGTCTACATGATCATGGGCATCTCGCTGGTGGCTATTACCCTGTACTGGTTTTTCATCACCGCAAGGGATGACAACGCGGACGAATAGGGCCCGTCGCTTTTGCGGCGACGCTCACCCCGCGTCGATAACGGAGGAATGATACTATGTACCAGTTTATAACCGGGCCGCTTCTGTGGTTCTCCTTTGCCGTCTTTTTCATCGGCTGTATCGCCCACGTGGTGATCTACTTCAGGGGGCTCGATACCTCTCTGGATCGCGTGACCTATAAGGTCAATACCGGCCATGGCGTCAAAGGCGCCATCCGTTCTGTCCTGCTTTGGCTGATGCCCTTCGGCACCCGCAGCTGGCGGACAAAGCCCCTCTACACCATTCTCTTCTACCTTTTCCATGTGGGGGCCCTGGCTGCACCGATTTTTCTCTCGGCCCACAGCATCATTATAAGAGAGCGGTGGGGCATCTCCATTCCCGCCATGCCCGATGCTCTGGCCGACACCCTCACCGTGGGCGTCATCATCGCTGCCCTCGGCATCTTTATCAGACGCATGGCCCTGCCCGAGGTGCGGATCATTACCTCGGCCAAAGATATCGGAGCGCTTTTGATCTCCGTTGCTCCCTTTGTCACCGGGTTTATCGCCTACCACCAGATCGGCGACGGAACCTTTTGGACCATGGCCCACATCCTGGCAGGCGAATTGCTCCTCGTGGCCGTTCCCTTTACCAAGCTCTCCCATATCGTGCTCTTCTTCTGCTCACGCATTCAGATCGGCATGGATTTCGGGATCAAGCGTGGCGGGATGAAGGCCACCTCCGGGTTCCCCTGGTAAACGGATGACCGCCATACCCGGGTGACCGAGGTCATGACCCGGGTATGGACTCCGGCTGAGCCGGAAAGGCAACGACTTTGATCATCACCTGAATAAGGAAACGATATTATGCCGCAAGGAACATTTTGCAACAGAACGCCCGTTCAAACCAAAGAGCAGCTTCAAGAGGTGCTGGGGGACAAGGGCGGCAAGCAGTACTACAAAGAGATGGAGAGTCTTGAGGTGGATGTGCCCGCCTTGAAGGCCCAGCTGAAGAAGACCATGAAATCACGTCTGAAAACATGGCTGAACAGCTGCATGCGTTGCGGGCTCTGCGCCGACTCCTGCTTTCTCTACATTGCCAACGACAAGGATCCCAAACAGGTTCCTTCCTATAAAATCCAGTCGACCCTGGGCGAGCTGGTTCGCCGGAAAGGGGAGGTCGATACCAAGTTTATGATGCACTGCATGGACGTGGCCTGGTCCCAGTGCACCTGCTGCAACCGCTGCGTCATGTTCTGCCCCATGGGTATCGACATGGGCGTCATGTTCAGCTACCTTCGCGGGCTCCTCTTTGCCCAGGGCTTTGTGCCGTGGGAGATGAAGATCGGTTCCGGCATGCACCGCGTCTATCGCGCCCAGATGGACATCACCACCGAAGACTGGGTCGATACCTGCGAGTGGATGGAAGAGGAGACCGAAGAGGAGTGGCCCGGCCTGAAAATCCCTGTGGATGTAGAGAACGCCGACATCATCTACACGGTCAACGCCCGTGAGCCCAAGCACTATCCCGAAGACCTGGCCGATGCCGCCATCCTCTTCCACCTGGCAGGGGAGAACTGGACCGTGCCGTCGGAAGGGTGGGAGGAGACCAGCCTTGCCATGTTCGCCGGCGACTGGGAAGCCTCACGGATGCAGGTTCAGTCTGTCTACGACGCCATGGAGCGCCTGAAGCCCAAGCGCATGGTGGTTACCGAGTGCGGTCATGCCTACCGGGCCACGGTCACCGAAGGGCCTTACTGGGCGGGCCTTGCGTCTGGCAAGACACCCGTGGAGAGCTTTCACTACGTGGAGTGGGTGGCAGAAGCCTTAAGAACCGGAAAGCTCAAGATCGATCCGACCAAAAAAATCAAGGAGCCCGTGACGTATCAGGACTCCTGCAACTACATCCGCAACGCGGGCATGGCCGATGACGTACGCTACATCATGAGCCAGATCGCCGAGGACTTCCGCGAGATGATCCCCAACCGCGAGTACAACTACTGCTGCGGCGGCGGGGGCGGCTTGAACGGCATCGGCCGCTACCGACAGGAACGAAACATCGGTCTGAAGGTCAAACGCGACCAGATCCTTGAAACAGGGGCCAAGCTGGTCATCTCACCTTGCCACAACTGCTGGGACGCCATCCGTGACCTGGAAGAGGTCTATCACATCGGCATTAAGTGGTCCTTTTTGAAGCCCCTTCTCATCGAGATGGTGGTGGTTCCGGATCATTTGAAGCCGGAAGAAGAATAAGAAAAACAGTACGTAGTGAATAGAAAACAGTGAGTAGGGTCGCTTCGCTCAGGCCGTTATCAGTGCGGCCATGGGCGAAGCGGCATACTCGTGAAACCGGCACGATATGCTTAGTAACACCAATGGAGAAGGCGATTCGTTTTTAAGGCCTGTTTGTCAAACTTTTCAAAAGTTTGGCCCCCGGCAGGGCCGCCGGAGGCACAGGTTGACCAGTTACATAAAACAACACATCAGGAACGACACCCATGGAGCGTGTGACGGTGACAGCATCGGGAGTGCTCGTCTGTGGGGGGCAACGTGCCCCAGCCCCAGCCCTGCGCCTGATGGGGCGGCCTGTTGATCTTGAGTCAGGGGTGACCCTTTCATCCATTGCCGCTCTCTTTCACACCTACCCACAGCTTCTCGATATCTCCCCCTTTGCACCTGCATTTCAGGATACCTTTTCCTGCGACACATCATCGCAACCCGCCGACCCCAGCAGCCACACCTTAGAACTTTATCGCACCATCGAGATGCAGGGATATCCCGGAACACCCAGGGTTCTCATCTTTCTCACCCTGAAGGTCCACGACGGATCCGGGTACCACCCCCTTGACCTCTTCTCTTCAGAAGCCCTTCAATTCATGCCCCTTTCTCTCGGGAAACTGAGGCACACCGTTTTCGGCGATACGCTCGATACCGAGCTTTTTGATACGGACTACACCCTTTTTGATGTCCTGGACTCCCTGATGTGGGAGCTCAGCTTTTATACGGACAAAAGCCAGTGCGGCCTGCGCCGTCGCTGAATGATAGTTTACCGACAGTATGGTGGTGCCTCGGTGAGTGATTTGCCGGGCGTCATGTTGTGATTCTTCAGACAGGGAGGGACCTATGTTCAAGAAAATTCTTTTTGCAACCACCGCGTCACCCGTATGCGACGAAGCCGCCAAGGTCGCCTTTGATCTGGCCGGCAAGTACGGCGCCAGCATCAAGGTGCTCCATGTTTATGGGCTGCCCTCCCATGGTTTCAGTACCGAGGTGAAGGAGTTCCGGTCCGGCCAGGAAGAGTTCGTTGATGCGGATCACGAAAAGCAGCTTGCCGATGAACTCCGGGCTTCCTGCGACCACCTCATGGGAAAGGTGTCCGATTGTGAGGTGGCGGTGAAAGCGGGGGTGCCTCAGACAGAGATCCTGCGGGTGGCCCGGAAGTGGGAATGCGACCTGATCGTCATGGGAGCCCATACCCGGATGGATGAAACCGGTGCCTTGAGGTACAGGAACATCGTGGGCAACACCATGCAGAAGGTGGCCAAGAGCTCCAAGGCTCCGGTCCTTATCGTCAGCCGTCCCTGCACCAGCTGCTTCTGGTACTTCGAGAACGTTATCTTCGGAACAGATCTCTCCAAGGCATCGGATGCCGCCTTTGCCTTTGCCCTGAAAACGGCCAAAGAGTCCGGTGCCAGGCTCTATATCTTCCACGCCATGGAGATCGAAGGGGTGAGCGCAGGGCTTCCCGAAAACCAGGTGAGCCTGGAAGAGCGCCTGGCCGAAGCCCGCGCCAAAATCAAGGAGCGTTACCTTGCTAAAGCCGGCGACTTCGACAACATCGCCGTGGAGGTGTGGGAGGGCACCCCTTACGTTGAGATCCTGAAATTCACCCGCGAACGCAAAGGCGACCTTATTGTTATGTCCCACCACGGCAAACGCAGGGATGAGGAACCCGACATGGGCAGCACCGTGGAGCAGGTCGTCCTCCGATCCTCCTGCCCCGTGGTGAGCGTGAACCACGAGGACAGGTTGTGATGGGGGGAAGGCGAAAGGTAGAAAGCGTGCCTCCGGCGGCCAGGGGCTGAGCCCCAGGACCCCAGGGTTGCGAATGCTCTCACCCCTCGATCCTCGAGGTGATCACATTCGCTGATGGGCTACGCCCGTGAATTATAGCTAAGTTTATTGTAACTATTCAGCTCTCAAAAAGCTGCCTCCGGCGGCAAGGTGTGCCACCTTGAAAGCAGGTAGCGGATGCGCTTTTAAAACTGAATTCGTTCAAGGATAATTTTTAAGACCTGTTTGTTCAACCCACCATTTAGATCTGGCAAAAGTTTAGCCCCCGGCAGGGCCGCCGGAGGCACAAGCTGAATAGTTACAGTTTATTAAGGCTTCTTCATGCAGCCCGAAGGGCGCTTCGTGATCTTCGTGGCTTTTTGCCTGTTAACCAGCCCGCGAAGTCAGCTGACATAAGATAGCTTTTCACTGGACTAATCTTGGTAACCAAGGGCCGAGAAGGCTCCTCGTTCTTCGGGTCGATCACATTTGTTGACAGGCTTCGACCGTGGGGTCACAGCGGTGATGATTTATGTCGTTTTCCCCGGCTGTTCGTCATGCGAGACCATTTGAGCAGCGAAGTCTTTAAGGTGACACGTCGTCCTTTAGAGTCCGGATGACCGGGGATCCATGTGTGCATTGCCGATACCATTGGAGGTTGCCTGTGACTGCAACAAGCCCTGCAGTAAGGATGTCGATATGAGCAACCCCAATATTCTGGTGGTGGATGATGCCATGGATATGCGGATTTACCTCAAGACCCTGGTCAAGGGGATGGGGTATGAACCGGTGATGGTCCGAGACGGCACCGAGGGGCTGGCAGCGGTGGCGGAAAAGCCCATTGCCCTGATTCTCCTGGACATCATGATGCCAGGGGAGGGCGGGATCATCATGTACCGGGCCCTCAGGCAGAATGAGAAACTGAAACACATTCCCGTGCTGATTCATTCGGCTGTACCGGAGCGCCTTTTTTTTCACTACATGGCCATGGAGGCCCGAAGCGGCCACTCTCTGACTCCGCCGGACGCCTATTTTGAAAAGCCGGCGGACCCTGTGCGGTTGAAAGAGACAATACGGTCTGTGATGGGGGGCAGGGATAACCACCCGACACCAGAGGGGCCGGAACTGGAATAACCCTGCCAGGAATGAAGCACCTTATTTCTGACAGCGAGAAAGAAACAAAATTCACCTCCGCCCACCGCGTCTTCAAATTGACGGAAGCGTCAAACCGAGTGACAGAATGGATGTCTACCACGAAGGACACGAAGAGCACGAAGGCGGCTTTGCCGCAAATGCCAGCCATCACTCTTTTGTTTTTCTTCGTGCACTCGTGGTTCATGAACCCGTTCGTCTTGGGGACCCGAAACAAGCCCTTGTTTGTTTCCTGGCTGTGGAAGGCCATTCTGCATTTGAAGACACGAAACCCCTGTAGGATGGGCAAAGGTAGTGCCGTGCCCATCAGGTCGGTGGCGACCGACCATGACAAGAGAGGTGTTGATGTACCATATGTAATGGATATCAACAGTTGTTGGGTGGGTGGTGATTGATGGGCACGCTCCGCTTTGCCCATCCTACGAGACCTCTGAAATGCCGTTGGTGTGACTAATCCGAATATTTCATGAGAAAGCCGTAGGTTTGCAGTAATATTGTTTGATTATAGATGGTTACTGTGGAAGGTTGGGGCATTTCAAAAGCATAACATGTCATTCACAGTTCTCTTCTCATTTTTTTCACCCTTCGGGCTAAGTGCGACTCAGAAAACAAAAAGTAGAGGTAACTATTCAGCTTGTACCGATCTGAAAGAGTGGGTTTAACAAACAGGTCTTTATATATAAGCCCTGGAAACTCTCGATTCAAAGGCGGATGTGGTTTGACCCGAGGAACGAGGGGCAACGCGCATCCGCAATCTGCTTTCAAGGTGGCACACCTTGCCGCCGGAGGCTGCTTTTTAGGAACCGAATGGTTACAAGTAGAGAACACATGAAGCTGTGTGAATCACCTCAATCGGTCTTCACAGTCGCAATCAGCTTTCGAGGTGGCTCACCTCGCCGCCGGCATGCATCTTACAGTTGGAGGCACCATGCTCAAACGGGTTTCGGGGCTTTACGTGGGGCTGTTCGTTCTTCTGGAAGTGGCCGTGATTGCCGGCGTTCTGGCGGCGTCTCGGCACTGGTTCTGGGTGGCGGTGGTTCTGGGGGCAGCACCCCTGATACTCTATGGGGTTCTGGCGTTGGGACTCTGGCGGCCCCTTCGGACGTTGCGACAGGAAATTATGGGCCTCACCGATGAGAAGGTGAGGGCCCCTGACCATGTCTCCTCCGAGTTGCGGCCCATCTTTTCAGCCATTCACGCCATGGGAGAGGAGCTTCTGGCGCGAAACCGGGAGCTGGGGTGCCAAAAGGAGGAGTTCCGGCGGTTGTTTGACCTGGTGCCGTGCATCATCACGGTTCAGGATCGGGATTTAAGGCTGATCGAGTACAACAGCGAGTTCCGTGAGACCTTTGCGCCCGGTGAAGGAGACTTTTGTTACCATGCCTACAAGGGGCGGACCAGCCCCTGCCCCAATTGCCCGGTGGAAAAAACCTTTCGGGACGGAGAGCCTCACTCCAGCTACGAGATGGGGATCAACAAGGATGGGACCTCCTCCTACTGGTTTGTGAAGACCTTTCCCATCCATGATGAAACAGGCCGGATCACGGCTGCCATGGAGGTGTGCCACGACATCACCCCTGTCCGCCTTCTTGTGGAAGAGTTGCAGCATACGGAAAACAGGTATTTTGCCATATTCAACACCATCACCACACCGGTCTTTGTGGTGGACCCGGAGACGTTGGAGATCACGGATTGCAACGCTGGGGCCGAGTACCTCTATGGGTATGAGCATGATGAGATTTGCGGAAGCCCTTTTGCCCGCCTTTTTGATGACCCCATGGATGCCGAAATTCCTGTGTGCTCCAAGGATGCCTGTTACATCGAGCGGCTCCGCCATGTGGACAAGGCGGGAGAGACGTTGTGGGTGAGCATGGGGATTGCTGCACTGGAGGAGAGCGACCGGCCCCTGGTGCTGGTGACCTTTAACGATATTACCCGGATCGTGCAGGCCGAAGCGCAGATGATCCATGCCGGTAAGATGGCAACCCTTGGCACCATGGCCACAGGGGTGGCCCATGAGCTGAACCAGCCCCTCACGGTGCTGAAAAGTTCCATCGGGATTTTGAAACGCAGGCAGAGAAACGGGAAAATCATCGACGCAGAGTTGCTGGGGGAACTGCTTCCTGAGATGGACTCTTATGTGGATAGGGCAAGTCAGATTATCAATGACATGAGAGAGTTCGGCAGAAAGGATGAAGCAAAGCTCGAACTTGTGGACGTGCCGTGTGTGGTGGAAAAAGCAGCGCGGATGTTTAAGGAGCAGTTCCGGCTGAGGGAGGTGACCCTTGTTGTGGATTCGCCCCCGGACCTGCCCGGCATCATGGCCGAACCCCACCGCCTGGAACAGGTGATCGTGAACCATTTGATCAACGCCCGGGATTCGGTGTGCAAGAGGTGGGATGACGGGTTCAGGGATGAGGCAAAGGTCGTGACGGTTGGTATGGCCATTCGCCAGGGGCGCGTTGAGATCGCCATCTCCGACAACGGGGTGGGGATGGACGAGAAGACCCGCAGGCAGATATTCGACCCCTTCTTTACCACCAAAGGCCCTGGAGAGGGGACGGGCATTGGCCTCTCCATCAGCGATAATATTGTCAGGGATTACGGAGGAACCATCCATGTCTGGTCCAAACCTGGCCAAGGAAGCCGATTTACACTCTCCTTTCCCCTTGCACCCTGATGGGGAGAAACGGGTGCTCCTGGTGGACGATGAAGAGGGCATCCGCCGCGTGCTGGCATTGCTGCTTGCTGATCTGGGATACCGGGTCATCAGCGCAGCCAACGGGGAGGAAGCCATGGATGGGTTTGTGAAAACCCCATGCCCTGTGGTCATTACCGATATCAAGATGCCGGTGATGGACGGCATTGCGCTGCTGAAAGAGGTGAAGGCAAAGCGCCCCGAGACCGAAGTGATCATGCTCACCGGTCATGGGGACCTCTCCCTGGCCATCGAAAGCCTGCGCCTGGATGCCGTGGATTTTCTCACCAAGCCTGTCAATGACGCGCTTCTGGAAATGGCCATGAAACGGGCCTACGACAAGGTGGCCCTGGAACACGCCCTTAAAGAGCACACCGAACACCTCGAACAGCTTGTGGAAGAGAAGAGCCGGGCCCTCGTGGAAGCGGAAACCCTGGCTGCCGTTGGTGAGGCGGTAAGTGACGTGGCCCACGCCGTCAAGGGCATCACCTCAGCCTTAAAAGCAGGGATCTACGTGGTGGAGGAGGGGCTTGAGAGGAATCACCACGAAACCCTTCTCTCCGGGTGGGGCGTTGTAAAACGCAACGTGGAACGGGCAGGGCGCCTCGTGGGAAACCTCCTCGAAGCAGGAAGGCCCGCCGATTACCGGTTTGTTCCCCTCGACCTTCATGGGGTGGTGGAAGAAGCCCTTGGCCTGGCCCAGCTGCGCGCAACCTCCCTTAAGATTGACCTGACCTCCTCTGTTGAGGCGGGCGTTCCGCAGATCCGCGGAGATCGGGAGTCCCTCCTTATCGCCCTGACCAACCTGCTTGAAAACGCCATGGATGCCATTGAAAACCGCGAAGAAGAGGGGTGCATCGCCGTTAACCTCTCTAAGGAGGCAACGGGCCTTGCCCTCGCAGTGACGGACAGCGCCGGAACCATGGGGGAATCCCTTCAGCAGATGGTCTTTCACCGGAAAATATCCACCAAGAAATGGAAAGGCACCGGCATCGGCCTGATGGTCACCGCCCGCATCGCCGAAGCCCACAACGCAACGATAGAGGTGGCTTCTGACAAGCAATCCGGAACATGCGTGACACTGTGTTTTCCAATTGAAGAAATAAACAACAGCATGCCTCCGGCGGCGAGGTGAGCCACCTCGAAAGCTGGTTGGTTTGCTTTGCTGGGGGGTACCCGGGCATTGGCACAAGCTTCGTGGAGCTGTGGGTAAAGTATTGTAACGCCCGATAATCCGGTTCATGCCTGGGTGAGTCCGGTGCATAGGAGATTTTTAACCAAATTGGCTTAGCCATTCCTCGGCACCCAGAT
>Ga0193953_1001632_pt1 | contig 10174 bp, 7 predicted proteins | sample BB_4_MG_FD_140325 | JGI IMG/M metagenome (GOLD analysis project Ga0193953, IMG submission 140325) | Microbial mat bacterial communities from the Broadkill River, Lewes, Delaware, United States - BB_4_MG | ecosystem: Environmental > Aquatic > Freshwater > River > Microbial mats | place: USA... | reverse complement strand
TCGGCGAAGTAGTTGCCGATGATCTGCAGGCCGACCGGCAGGCCATTGCTCTGGCCGCAGGGTACGGAGATGCCCGGCAGGCCCGCCAGGTTCAGTGACAGTGTGAAGATGTCTTCCATGTACATGGAGACCGGATCGCTGCTCTTTTCGCCCAGCTTGAACGCCGTCTGCGGCGTGGTCGGGCCCATGATGACATCGACGTCGTTGAGTACGTTGACGAAATCCTGCTGAATCATGCGACGGATCTGCTGTGCCTTGTTGTAGTAGGCGTCGTAGTAACCGGCGGACAGGGCGTAGGTGCCGACCATGATGCGGCGCTTGACCTCGGTACCGAAGCCTTCGCCACGACTGCGCTTGTACAGGTCTTCCAGGTCCACCGGGTTTTCACAGCGGTAGCCGTAACGGACACCGTCAAAACGGGACAGGTTGGAAGAGGCTTCGGCTGGCGCCAGAATGTAGTAGGCCGGGATGCACAGCTCGGTATTGGGCAGACTGACTTCCTTCACGGTTGCACCCAGTTTTTCGAACTCGGCGACGGCATTGCGCACCTGTTCGGCGACGCCGGCGTCCAGTGCGTCGGAGAAGTACTCCTTGGGCAGACCGACCTTCAGACCGGCCAGCGGCTGGTTCAGCTCGGCGGTGTAGTCTTCCATGTCGCGCTCGGCGCTGGTGGAATCCATGGGATCGAAACCGGCCATGGCATTCAGGATCATGCCACAGTCTTCAGCGGTCTGGGCCATGGGGCCCGCCTGATCCAGCGAGGAGGCGAAAGCGATCATGCCATAACGGGAGACGCGACCGTAGGTCGGCTTCAGGCCGGTGATGCCGCACAGCGCGGCCGGCTGACGGATGGAGCCACCGGTGTCGGAGCCGGTCGCGGCCGGGGTCACACGTGCCGCAACGGCGGCAGCAGAACCACCGGAGGAACCGCCCGGTACACAGTCAGTGTTCCAGGGGTTGCGGGCCGGACCATAGAAGCTGCTCTCGTTGGAGGAGCCCATGGCGAATTCGTCCATGTTCAGCTTGCCCAGCGTCACGGTGCCGGCATTTTTCAGGCGGCTGACGATGGTGGCGTCGTAGGGAGAAACGAAGTTGTCCAGCATTTTGGACGCGCTGGAGGTGCGCACGCCCTGGGTACAGAACAGGTCCTTGTGGGCGATCGGCAGACCGCAGAGGGCGCCGCCGTTACCGGCTGCACGGGCTTCATCAGCCGCCTTGGCCTGGGCCAGTGCCTGTTCTTCGGTAACGGTAATGAAGCTGTTGTACCGGCTGTCCAGCGCATTGATACGCTGCAGGTAGGCCTGCGTCAGCTCGGTGCTGCTGTAATCGCCGCGCTCCAGCCCCTGGGCCAGCTCGGCAAGTGTCTTGTCAAACATGTCTGTGTCCTTGAACCTGAAGGCGGATTATTCGATGACTTTGGGTACCAGGAACAGACCTTCCTCGGTGGCCGGGGCCACGGCCTGCAAGGCTTCACGCTGGTTGGTTTCGGTCACCTCGTCGGCGCGCAGGCGCTGGACGGCATCCAGCGGGTGCGCCAGCGGCTCAACACCGTCGGTATTGACGGCCTGCATCTGATCTACCAGATTCAGGATGCTGTTCAGTGAATCGCTGTAGCTGTCGATATCGGCGCCATCGATCTGCAGGCGCGCCAGATGAGCTATCTGCTCCACTTGGGATCGGTCCAGTGACATGGGTCCGTTTCTCGCTCTGGTCAGTCTTCCGCTTAAGGGTTCCTTAACGCTCAAGGCCCCGCCGCGATTGAATTTGGAAAGGATGAATGGCGCATACGATAGCATGTTTGAACCTTGCTCAAAATCCCTGCCGTTGTTAGAGTTGGTTGCTTTCGGACTCGCCGCCGCTCCGGCCAATCTCAGGGTATCTACAGTCAGCATGTTCAAGAAAATTCGAGGCCTGTTCTCCAGTGATCTCTCCATCGATTTGGGAACAGCCAATACACTGATCTATGTACGTGATCGTGACATCGTTCTGGATGAACCTTCCGTAGTGGCGATCAGGGTCAACGGCAACCAGAAATCGGTTGCAGCTGTTGGCTCCGACGCCAAGCGCATGCTGGGTCGTACGCCGGGCAACATCACCGCGATTCGACCGATGAAGGATGGCGTTATCGCCGACTTCCATGTCACCGAAAAAATGCTGCAGTACTTTATCAGCAAGGTGCATGACAACAGCTTCATGACGCCCAGTCCGCGTGTGCTGGTATGCGTGCCCTGTAAATCGACTCAGGTGGAGCGCCGTGCCATCAAGGAGTCGGCCATCGGTGCCGGTGCCCGCGTGGTGTATCTGATCGAAGAACCGATGGCTGCGGCCATTGGTGCCGGTCTGCCGGTAGAGGAGGCCAGCGGTTCCATGGTGGTGGATATCGGTGGGGGGACCACCGAGATCGCGGTGATTTCGCTTAACGGTATCGTCTATGCCGAATCCGTGCGTGTCGGTGGTGACCGTTTCGATGAAGCGATCGTGACCTACGTGCGCCGCAACTACGGCAGCCTGATCGGTGATGCCACTGCCGAGCGCATCAAGCAGGAGATCGGCTCCGCCTACCCGTCCAGCGATATTCTGGAAATCGATGTGCGTGGCCGTAATCTGGCCGAGGGTATTCCGCGCAGCTTTACGCTGAACAGCAACGAAATTCTGGAAGCGCTGCAGGAGCCGCTATCGGCGATCGTGCAATCGGTCAAGAGCGCGCTGGAGCAGTGCCCGCCCGAGCTGGCGGCCGATATCGCCGAGCACGGTATCGTGCTGACCGGTGGTGGTGCGCTGTTGCGCAATATCGATCGTCTGGTGAGTGAAGAAACCGGGTTGCCGGTGATCGTGGCTGAAGATCCGCTGACCTGTGTCGCCCGTGGTGGTGGCAAGGCGCTGGAAATGCTGGACAAGCAGTCATTTGAATTGCTGACCTACGAGTAAGGCTATGCTGCACAGGCTGTACCTGTCCCTCGATTGTCGAGGCACGGGGCTGAGCGTCGTGCTGGAGGTGCGTCATTAAGCCGATCTTTCGTGCCGGTCGACCACGTCGGATGCTGTTGCTGCTGACCTTGCTGGCTCTGCTGCTGATGGTGGCTGACTTGAACATCCCGCGCATGAAGGAAGGGCGCGCCTGGCTGTCGCTGGTAGTCACTCCATTGCAGTGGGTGGTAGATATCCCGGCGCGGGTAGCAGACAGCCTGTCCGGTGTGCTGGTTGATCGTGCCAATCTGGTGCGCGAAAACGAAGCGCTCAAGTCCGAAGCACTGGTGCTGGAGCGTCAGGTACAGCAGATGGCGGCCATGGCTGCCGAAAATATTCGCTTGCGCGAGCTGCTGGCCGCCAGTGAGCGGCTGGACCCGCCGACCCGCCTGGTTGAACTGATCGGTGTGAACCCGGACCCCTTTCAGCACGAGGTGATCCTCAACAAGGGGCATGAAGACGAGGTGTTCGTTGGTCAGCCGGTACTGGATGCAGGCGGCGTGATGGGACAGGTCGTCAGCCTGTCGCACTACACCAGCCGCGTGATGCTGATTACAGATGCGCGTTCGGCCGTGCCGGTCGAAATCAATCGTAACGGCTTTCGTGGTATTGCGCTGGGTAAGGGGGCACTGGGCGAGCTGGAACTGGAGCATATCCCCGACACCGCCGACATTCAGCAGGGCGACCTGCTGGTGACGTCGGGCCTGGGAGGGCGTTTCCCGCGCGGCTATCCGGTTGCCAGAGTGGTCGAAGTAGTGCGTGATCCGGGCCAGCCGTTCAAGCTGATCCGGGCCGAACCTGCGGCGCGGCTGGATCGCAGCCGTTACCTGCTGCTGGTGGAGTATCGCTCGGAACTGGCCGAAGCCCAGGCGGAGCAAATGGATGAGTGAAGGCTCCCAGGGCGGTGGCCTGATTATCTTTGCTACCTTTCTGGTCGGTATGGTACTGAGTCAGATGCCACTACCGGACATGCTGGTCTGGGCGCGTCCCGAGTGGGTAGCCCTGATCTTGATTTACTGGGTGATGGCGTTACCGCACCGGGTCGGGATGGGCGGCGCCTTCATCCTGGGGGTGTTGATGGATGTGGTGCGAGGCAGTGTGCTGGGGCTTAGTGCGCTCTCACTGACTCTGATCGCCTTTCTGGTGCTGATGCTCTACAAGCGGTTGCGCATGTTTCCGCTGTGGCAGCAGTCGCTGATGGTGCTGGTGTTGGTCGGTATCAATCAGTTGCTGTTCCACTGGATGCAAAGCATCACCGGTACCACGGGCAACTCGTTGATGTTTCTGTTGCCATCGCTGGTCAGTGCACTGGTCTGGCCTTGGCTGTTTCTGCTGCTGCGCTCCGTTCGCCATACCTTTAGTTTGAAGTGAGATTGTATGCCTGCCTTGATACTGGCTTCTGCTTCTCCCCGACGTCGTGAGCTGTTGCAGCAGATAGGCGTCGAATTCAGTTGTTTCCCCGTTGATATTGATGAAACCCCAAAAAGCGGGGAGCGGCCTGCTGATTATGTGGCTCGCCTGGCGTTGGAAAAGGCCCGAGCCTGCCGGCGAATACGGGGTGGCGACAGCGTTTTTCTGGGCTCGGATACCACGGTGACGCTGGATGACCATATACTGGGCAAGCCAGAGAACGAACAGGACGCCGTGCGAATGCTGATGCATCTGTCCGGTCGCCGGCATCAGGTGATGACGGCGGTGGCGCTGGTGCAAGGTGAGCGGGAACAGGTAGAAACGGTGGTGACCGAAGTTGAATTCCGCCCGCTGGATGAAGCGCTGTGCCGGGCTTACTGGTGCACCGGAGAGCCCTGTGACAAGGCGGGCGCCTACGGTATCCAGGGAATGGGAGCCGTGTTTGTCAGCCGTATTGAAGGCAGTTACTCTGCAGTGGTCGGGTTGCCGCTGATGGAGACTGCCCGCCTGCTGGAGTCTTTTGCTGTACCGATCTGGCATGCCCCCGGACACTAAAAAAAGAATATAAAGAGGAACAAAGGATGGGTGAGGAGATCCTGATCAACTTCACACCGATGGAGACGCGTGTGGCGGTGATCGAAAACGGCATGCCACAGGAAATCTACGTCGAGCGTGCCAAGCGCCGGGGCATTGTCGGTAATATCTATCAGGGCAAGGTAGTCCGTGTGCTGCCCGGCATGCAGGCCGCCTTTGTCGATATTGGCTTGGAGCGGGCTGCCTTTATCCATGTGGACGAGGTGATTGACCAGAGCCTGCCCACTGAACAGCGCAACAGTACTTCCATTGCCCAGGTATTGCGTGAGGGGCAGTCACTGCTGGTACAGGTGACCAAGGATCCGATCGGCACCAAGGGTGCGCGCCTGACCACCCACATCTCCATCCCGTCACGCTATCTGGTGCTGATGCCGGGCAGCAGCCATATTGGCGTGTCCCAGCGCATCGAAGATACCGGCGAGCGGGAACGGCTGCGCTCGCTGATGCAAGCGCTGGTACCGGATGAGGATGACCGACCGGAATGGGGCGTTATTCTGCGTACCGTGGCCGAGGGTGTGACGGAAGTCGAACTGGAATCCGATCTGCAGTTCCTGCGCCGCCTGTGGGAGTCGATCCGACACAAGATCAAGCAGGTCAAGGCACCGGCGATTGTGTATGAAGACCTGCCATTGAACATGCGAGCACTGCGGGACATGGCGCATGCCGGTGTTGAGCGTATCCGCATCGATTCGCGTGAAACCTTTCAGCGTGCCAGTGACTTCGTCAAGGCGCTGGTGCCGGAGATCGAGAGCAAGCTGGAATACTACCCCGGCGAGCGGCCCATCTTTGACATGTTCAATGTCGAAGAGGAGATGCAGAAGGCACTGGGGCGCAAGGTCGAATTGAAATCCGGTGGTTACCTGATTTTTGACCAGACCGAAGCCATGACGACGGTGGATGTGAACACCGGTGCCTTTGTCGGTCATCGCAACCTGGAAGAAACCATCTTCAAGACCAACCTTGAAGCGGCCACGGCCATTGGCCGTCAGTTGCGGTTGCGTAATCTGGGCGGCATCATCATTATCGACTTCATTGATATGGAAGATCTCGACCACCAGCGTCAGGTGCTGCGTACGCTGGAACGAGTGTTGGAAAAGGATCATGCCAAGTGCAAGGTGACGGGCGTGTCTGATCTGGGGCTGGTGGAAATGACGCGTAAGCGCACCCGCGAGAGCCTGGAGCAGGTACTGTGCGAACCCTGCAATCACTGTCAGGGGCGGGGCTCCCTGAAAACCCCGGAGACGGTGTGCTACGAAATCTTCCGTGAAATTCTGCGTCAGCATCGTGCCTATGATACTGAAACTTACCTGGTGCTGGCGGCACAGTCGGTGGTGGATCATCTATTGGATGACGCATCCGATTACGTGGCCGAACTGGAGGATTTTATTGGCAAAACGGTGCGGTTCCAGGTCGAGCCGCTGTATACGCCCGAACATTTCGACGTTGTCCTGCGCTGAGCAGGCGGCAACGGAATGCGTCGTCATCTGAGTCGAGCCGGCTGGCTGTCGATTCTCATACTGTTGCTGTTGGCAGTGCTGCTGACGGCAACACGTCTGCTGCTGCAAAATATTGACCGCTTCCGGCCCGAAATACAGGGCTATCTGACCGAGCGTCTAGGGGTTGAGCTTCAGATCAGCCGCTTGAGTGGACACTGGAACCAGGCTTACCCGGTGTTGGAAATTACCGGCGTGAAGCTGCGTTCCGGGGCTGGCGCAGGCCCCGAAGGCTACCTGTCACTTGAACATATCCTGCTGGAATTTGACCCCTTTGGCTCCCTTCTGGCCGGGGTGCCCGTGTTTCAGCGCTTTGAAATGAGCGGTGTAGTGGGGCGTTGGCATCAGCGCGGAGGCGCTTGGTTGCACCGTCCTGGCGCGTCGCCGCGAGCGCCGGAATCCGGCATGCCTGCCCGTGCCTGGCAGCAGGTATCGGCGCTGCTGCTGAGCCAGCCCTATGCCCTGATCAAGGATGTCGAACTGGTGCTGATCCCGGAGCAGGGGCGGCCACTGGTGGTATCTCCGGCCGATTTTGAGCTGGAAAACGCGGTACGGGAGCACCGCTTGAGTGGTCGGGTGCGCATGCCCCAGCTGGGTGAAGAAACCGAGCTGGATTTTGTGCTGGAGACCAGGGATCGACTGCAGCAGGACCCGCTGGCCGCCCACTACCGTGCCTATCTGGATATTCGCAACCTCGGCCCTGAACTGGCGCAGGTTCTGCGGTCGGAATGGGGTGTACAGACGATGCAATTGAACACACGGCTTTGGCTGGATATCAGTCAGCGCCGTGTGAATTCGGCACAGGCGCGAGTGGAAGTGTCCCGGTTTGAGCTGGACCAGCCTTGGCCAGTGCCCGACAGCCTGTCCGGTCAACTGAGCCTGCAGCCGCAGGGGAGGCAGGGCTATCAATTGCAACTGAATCAATTGCGCCTGGCCAATGGCAATGATGCCTTTGTGCTGCCGCAGCTGGCAGTGAGTGTGCCATCGCTGCAGGCCGCCAATGAAGCACTGGAGCTGGGGGTTGCCGAACTGGATCTGGCGGCGCTGTCACACTGGTATCAGGCGGCAGCGCCGGAGGGTGATATGGCAGCCCGAGTGCTGCACGCTTTGGCTCCCCGAGGGCGGTTGAAAAACCTCAGAATCGACAAGCATGCCGATCAGGCCTGGTCGGAAGTGAAAGCGATAGCTGACCTGGATGCGGTTGGTGTGTCGGCCTGGCATGGTGCTCCTGGACTGAAGGGGGTCACAGGGCGGTTGGAGGCCGAGCTGACAGAGGGGCGTATTGACCTGGTCAGCACGGATTTCGCGATGCAATTCCCCGATCTCTACCCCGATGAGTGGCATTATCAGCAGGCCAGTGGGCGGGTGCGCTGGGCTCTGGGGGCGGATGGCGTGCGGGTAAGCAGTGAGCGGTTGCAGCTGAAGGATGAACAGGTACAGGCGGCCGGGCGCTTCAGTATCGACCTGCCGTTTGATCGTAAGCGCCAGGCCGAACTGGTGTTGATGATCGGCATGACCGACAGTGATGGGCGTCAGGCACCGGTATACACACCGGAACGGGAAGTGGGCCGCGGGCTGTATCGCTGGCTCAAGTCGGCCATTCGAGGGGGGCGCCTGAAGCAGGGCGGGTTGCTGCTGCGTACCGGCACGCGGCGGCTGCCGGAGCCGCGCAGGCCGGTGGTACAGTTGTTCCTCGACATCGCGGAGGGTTCGCTGGCCTACCAGTCCGGCTGGCCCGAGATCAAGGCGGCAGACCTGTTTGTACTGGTGCGGGATGCCGGGCTGGCGATCAACATTGCCAAAGGGCGATTGCTGGATACGCGGATCGAAACCGGCTGGGCCTATCTGGCGCCGGGCAGCCGGGAGTTGCAAATTGAGGCGCAGCTGAGGGGGCCGGTGGAGGATGTGGATCATGTGCTGAAACAGACGCCGCTGGCGGACCTGCTGGGCGAAAATATTCAGTTGTGGCAGCTGAGCCAGGGGCAGGCATCGACCCGGTTGGCACTGGGGATTCCATTGCACGAACAGGCGCCGCCCCGAGTGCGGGTATCATCACGGCTGTCGAAAACACATCTGGCATCCAGGCAGGCCGGTATTGATATCAGGGATATTCGGGGGCAGATTCACTTCGATACGGCCAGGGGGTTACGCTCGGATAAGCTGACGGGCGTCTTTCTGGAGCAGCCGATTACGGCGCAGATAGAGCCGGCCGAGAAAGGACATAACGTACACCTGATTGGCTCGGCAGGGGTCGGTGCCCTGCGAGAATGGCTGCAATGGCCGGTACTGGCGTTGGCGTCCGGTGAGCTGCACTGGCAGGCTGAGTTGCATCTGTGTGGCAAGCCTGTCTGCAACGCACTGGTGTTGGAGTCTGCATTGACGGGAGTGGAGCTGGCGCTGCCGGGACGTCTGCTCAAGCCGCTGGGAGTATCGGCACCGCTCAATCTGGTATTGGCACTGTCATCCGGTGTGCACCTTGATCGGGCTGAGGTGCAACTGCCGATTGCCGAGTCCGAACAGCCATTGGCCATTATGGCTCGGTCGGCTGAGGTGGGCGGCATTGATATTCAATTGGAACATCCACTGGTGGCGGGGCATATCACATTGCCTGAGGCGTTGGCGGCAGGTTCACCGCTGGGGCTGGAGCTGGATTATTTGGCGCTGGCCCTGTTGCAGACTCCCGAGATGATGACCGAGAGCGCAGTTGAGGGCAGTTCAACGGCTGCGGCGCCGGGATATGGCGGAATGCTGGACGCATCAGCGGTGCCAGCCATGGATATTCATATTGGTCAGCTGGATTGGGGCGGCAAGCCTTTGGGTGACTGGCGTTTTCAGCTCAGGCCTGTCGATGGCGGGTTGCGCATAGCGGGTCTGGAAGCGCATCTGGAGCAGTTGATTCTGCGCGGTGAAGCATACTGGCATCAGCAGCTGGAGGCCGCTACGGCGTTGACACTGAAACTGGCCGCAGATGACGTGGGTGGATTGTTTGAACGCTGGGGCTATGAAAGGGTGATGGAAACCAGTGGCGTGAAAGGCACGCTGCAGCTGCAATGGCCCGGAGCCCCCTGGGCATTCGACCTGAGGCAGTTGTCGGGTGAGTTCAGTTTTGAAACGGGGCAGGGGCGGTTGATCGAGTCCTCGGATGGCAGCAATTTCCTGCGTGTGTTCGGCATTCTCAACTTTAATTCGCTGGGGCGTCGGCTTCGGCTGGATTTCAGTGACCTGCTGCAGAAAGGGGTCAGTTATGACCGTATCCGTGGTGACTATGTGATCGAACGAGGGGTTGCCAGTACCCGTTCTCCGCTCAGTCTGGAAGGGCCATCAGCCAATATGACGCTGGAGGGGCAGGTGGACCTGGCGGCGGAGCAGTTGGACCTGGCGGTTGAGGTGGCGCTGCCACTCACCAGCAATGCGCCCTTTGCTGCCGTCTTGTTGGGGGCACCCCAGGTGGCGGGTGCGGCATTCGTGATCGACAAGCTGATCGGGGACAAACTGCAGCGTTTCAGTACCCTGAAGTACACCCTTAAAGGGCACTGGGATGAGCCTGAGATGCAGTTGCAGGCACCCGAAACCGAGGCCGAAACACTGCCGGTACAGATACCCTGAGGGACCGGGAGGGATGTGGTCATGGGCAAGCCGGTGGGCCTGCCCAATCAGGGCGCGGCCCCTTAAAGGTCACTCAGTTCGCGCAAATAGCGGAACAGCTTGCG
>Ga0193953_1001630_pt1 | contig 10175 bp, 9 predicted proteins | sample BB_4_MG_FD_140325 | JGI IMG/M metagenome (GOLD analysis project Ga0193953, IMG submission 140325) | Microbial mat bacterial communities from the Broadkill River, Lewes, Delaware, United States - BB_4_MG | ecosystem: Environmental > Aquatic > Freshwater > River > Microbial mats | place: USA... | reverse complement strand
TACCTACCTTGCGATTAATGGCTGCACCCTCTTCACCACCGGATTCAGCTTGCGCCAACACCCGCGCCACAGCAGCAATCATCTGCTTCTGCGCCGGTCGCGCTCTCAAGTCGCGGCTTTTCAGGAAGCGGCTATAAGCGCCTTGAATCTCTTTCTTCTGTGCGTCCGTCAGCACAATCAATCCTCATCGTCGAATCGCATCCATTCTATCAACATACTGGATATTTAAACATTATGGCCTTGACCGCAAATATTTACTGTATAAAATCACAGTGAATCGATTAAGCAACGGCCGCCGCTATGAAATTAACCAAACGACAAACCGAAGTACTGGAGTGCATACGCCACCATATTGACACTACCGGCTACCCGCCGACACGTGCCGACATTGCACGCGAACTGGGCTTTCGCTCGGCCAACGCTGCCGAGGAACACCTCAAGGCGCTGGCGCGCAAAGGCGCGATTGAACTGACCAAGGGCACCTCACGCGGCATTCGCCTGCCCGAGCCCGAAAATCAGGACAATGGCCTGCCGGTGATCGGCCAGGTCGCTGCCGGTGAGCCCATACTGGCGCAGCAGCACGTAGAAGATCACTGCACCATCTCTGCCAACTTTTTCCGCCCGCGTGCCGATTACCTGTTGCGCGTCAAGGGCATGAGCATGAAGAATGTCGGCATTCTGGATGGCGATCTGCTGGCGGTGCACCAGACACGAGAAGCCAAGGACGGGCAGATTGTAGTCGCAAGGATTGGCGACGAGGTAACGGTCAAGCGCTTCAAGCGAGATGACCACACAGTGTATCTCATTGCCGAAAACGAAGACTTCTCACCCATCGAAGTGGACCTCACCAGTGAAGAACTGGTGATCGAGGGATTGGGAGTTGGCGTGATCCGGCAGGGCCATTAACCAGAGGGCACCCCTATGCCAGCCATCGATTATTGCTTTGCCGAGCAACCCGGTACCAAACCGAACAGCAATTTTACCGAGATACTGCTGCATAACAGCAGCATCTCTCTGCAACCCGTTCTGTTACCCATGATTGCCCAGCTTAGCCAGCAGGATCGATGGCTGACCCTGATCAACCCACCCGCTGATCTGAACAAAGACCTGCTCAGACAGGGCGGTGCCAACCTGGCACAAATCCTGGTACTGCGCGCCCACACACCCGATCAGGAGCAGCGACTGTTCAAGCGCGCACTGGCCTCGGGCACATCTCATACCGTCATGGGCTGGAATGACTGCCACCAGTGCATTGATATCAGCGTACTGAACCAGGACGCCAGCCGGGGTGACTGTCTGGGCATCCTGGTGCGCAGCTGATCCAGCGCGTTACCACTCCTGCATGTTGGCCCTGAGACGCTCAATCAGGGCCCTGAACTCATTCAGCCAGGCGTTGAATTCCGCCAGCATATCCTGATCTTCCGCATGATCGGGGTTAATCTGGAGCACATGAATCTCGGACAGGCTGCTCTCAGCCCCCTGCTGCGGCTTGCCATCGGCTGCAGACCAGCACGCCTGATACGCCGCCAGCATCTTGTGCAGCCAGCTCTGGGCGTTCAGTTCCAGCTGCTCCAGCTCAGTCGCCTCCGGCGACTCCTGGCCGGTCTGTTCCAGTAATACCTGCAGATCCGCGAAGGTATCGACCCTGTCTGTTGTCAGCGAGTAGTTCTCCGCAATTTCACGCAGTAGCGCCGAGTAGCCACTGGCAAAAAAGAACAGGATCGATTCATGATAGGACTCGATACGCGCATGCTTGCTCCATTGGGAAGCTTCCTGCGCCTGAACCAGCGCCTTGATGTGCAGGCGCGCAAAGTTCAGCTTCTGGTTGGTCCTGACCGCATAGATATCACTCATCACTCATGCCTCTCCATTCCCTGTGCCATTGGGCTCAACGCTTACGCCCGGTTTCTTCATGCCAGCTACCCTCGCGGTAGAAGGCTTTCCAGCCTGTCGCCTTGCCATCCACTTCAGACATGACGTACTGCTCCTTGGTCTTGCGGCTATACCGAATGACGGCCGGATTACCATCAGGATCCTGCTGCGGCGCGCGCATCAGGTAGTCATACTTCGGGTCGATTTCGTCCCGGTGCGGCACAATCTCCGCGACCAGCGGAGCACGTGTCTCACGCATACGCGGGAACTGGCTTGCCGCAAGAAACAGGCCGCTGGCGCCGTCGCGCAGCACATAAGTGTCCTCGACCTTCTGACACTTCAATTCCGGCATGGGAACCGGGTCCATTTTGGGAGGCGCCGGCTCGCCGTTCTTGAGCAGCTTACGGGTGTTCTTGCACTCACTGTTGGTACAGCCAAAGAACTTGCCGAACCGACCGGTCTTGAGCTGCATTTCGGCACCGCACTTGTCGCACTCGATACTCGGGCCATCGTAGCCCTTGATCTTGAAGCTGCCATGCTCAACCTCAAAACCTGAGCAGTCCGGGTTGTTGCCACACACATGCAGCTTACGCTTTTCGTCAATCAGATAGGAATCCATTGCTGCATCACACAGCTTACAGCGATGTTTATTGCGCAGAATACGAGATTCTTCCTCTTCATCACCGTCCACGCTGACCACTTCATCACCCGGTATCAGGTTGATGGTGGACTTGCATCGCTCCTTGGGTGGCAGGCTGTAGCCAGAGCAACCCAGGAATACCCCCGTACTGGCGGTACGGATCATCATGTGACGGCCACACTCGGGGCAATCGATATCCGTTTCAGTGGGCGAGTTCGGACGCATGCCCTGCTCTGCACTTTGCGCTTCACCCAGCTTTTCGGTGAAGCCGGTATAGAACTGATTCAGCAAGGCCTTCCAGTCAACGCTACCTTCGGCAACCTCATCAAGCTTCTGCTCCATGCGGGCAGTAAAACTGAAGTCCATCAGATCGGAAAAGTTTTCGTTCAGCCGTTCGGTAACAATGTCACCCATCTTGCAAGCATAGAAACGACGCCCCTGCACCTCCACGTAACCACGATCCTGAATCGTTGAGATGATGGATGCGTATGTGGACGGACGCCCAATGCCACGTTTTTCCAGTTCCTTGACCAGACTGGCTTCCGAGTAACGCGGCGCCGGCTTGGTAAAATGCTGCTTCGGATCCAGCTCCTGCAGCTTGAGCTCCTCGCCCTGCTGCACGTCAGGCAGGATAATATCCTCATCACTGCGGCTCTTCGGCGGCAGTGCACGGGTATAACCGTCAAAACGCAGGATACGCCCCTTGGTGGTGAGCTCATAATCGCCACACTGAACATGGATGCGGGTGCTGGTGAAGCGCGCCGGTGTCATCTGACAGGCCAGGAACTGGCGCCGAATCAGGTCATACAGACGCTGTGCGTCAGGCTCCATGCCTTTCAGCTGATCAACGGTCAGGTTTACATCTGAAGGACGAATCGCCTCATGCGCTTCCTGAGCCCCTTCCTTGCTGCTATAGCTGATTGCATCGGCCGGCAGATAGTCCTGCCCGTAGTGCTCCAGAATATAATCGCGACAGGCCGCCACAGCTTCCGCACTGAGGTTGGTAGAGTCGGTACGCATGTAGGTGATATAACCGGCCTCATACAGTCGCTGGGCCAGCATCATGGTTTTCTTGACACCGAAGCTTAGCCGGGTGGAAGCGGCCTGCTGCAGTGTAGAAGTAATGAACGGAGCAGACGGTTTGCTGCTGGTCGGCCGGTCTTCGCGCTTGTTGACGATCAGACTGGACGCACGCAATTGCTGCAGATGCTGCTCGGTTTCTTCCGCACTGACCGGACGGAACGCCTTACCGGCCAGCTTCGCCACCTGCAAGCGCAGTGCCTGTGCCTCAGCTGTCAGGGTGTCGGCATGGATTTCCCAGTACTCTTCGGGAATGAAAGCGCGAATTTCTCGCTCCCGCTCGACAATCAGTTTCACCGCTACCGACTGCACACGACCCGCCGACAGGCCACGGGCAATTTTTTCCCACAGCAGCGGCGACAGCATGTAACCCACGACACGGTCGAGGAAGCGGCGTGCCTGCTGAGCATTGACACGGTTCAGATCCAGATCGCTGGGCTGCGCAAAGGCATCCTGGATCGCCTTCTTGGTAATTTCGTTGAACACCACACGGCAGTAACGGCTGTCATCGCCACCAATGGCTTCACGCAGATGCCAGGCGATCGCCTCCCCTTCGCGGTCCAAATCCGTTGCGAGGTAGATGGCATCAGCATCCTTGGCCAGCTTGCGCAGCTCTTCCACCACCTTTTCCTTGCCCGGCAGTATCTCGTAGTGCGCCTCCCAATTCTGGTCAGGGTCGACCCCCATACGCGCAATCAGCTGCTGATGTGCCTTGCGTTTTTTGTACTCGGCCTTCTCCTCGGGCGACATCTTGCGCGTCAGGGCTGCCTGACGTGCGCGCTCCTTGGGATCACTTTTACTGGCACTGCCACTGGTGGGCAAGTCACGAATATGGCCCACACTGGATTTGACCACGTACTGGCTGCCCAGATACTTGTTGATCGTTTTGGCCTTTGCCGGCGACTCGACAATGACTAGGCTTTTTCCCATGAGATACGGATCCTTATGACAACGGGCAACTCAGAAACTGCCGGCATATATAAGATGGCACGCAGCCAGCGTCAAGCGATCTCTGAAACTGTGCCGTATCAGTATGCGACGGATTTTCTTACACTAGTACGCCATACTGACGTATATTGAAGCTTTTTTCAGAGTGCCAAACCCGATGCTTGGAGACAACCTGTATCTTGTGATTTTGCTTGCTGGCGTAGGTTTGCTCGCTCTTGTGATCAACTATGCCATCACCTCACGCGAGCAAATGAACGAAGCCAAGCGCGAACGTTTGAACTGGCTCAGCACTCAAGCCGAGCATACTCTCAATGCGCTGGGCGTGCTCAAGGAAGCTGGCTGTCGCCAGGATATCGTCGACAAGCTCAACCAGCATGCCATGGCGCTGATTGAGGAAATTGGCCTGCTGGCGCCCAACTCCGAGCTGATGACCGAGATCAGCCAGCTGAAGGAAAGCAGCGACCGCAGCCGCCACGACAAAACCCGTTTTAACAGCGATCGTGCTGTCAAACGCGCTCAGATCTATATCAACTTCGCCGAAAAACTGATCGTCGAGATGGCCAAGGCACGTAAAATGACCGGCCAGCTGGCGCGTACCTATCAGCAGGAGCTGTACTGGCTCAATGTGTCACTGGTCTCCGATGCACACCAAAACCAGGCTAACCGACTGCTCGAAGCGGGCGACAAGCACACGGCCCTGACCCACCTGCGGCATGCCAAGGCCGTACTCGTACGCGCCACGCTTCCCCAGCGCCAGAAACAGGGCCGAATTGACGACATCCAGGCCCAGATAGAACGGCTACAGCCCAAGCGCACCTGGGGCGGAGGTGCCTTGGCAGAGTCTCTGGATGAGTACCTGAACGAACAGGCCTGATTCAGATTTTCTGTTCCAGCAGGGGCCTGGAGAGTTCGATCAGCGTGTCCAACCGATCGGCTTCACCGCGCTCGTGCCAGTACAGGGTCAGGTGCAGCGGCGTTGATTCCACGCCCACAACATCCTCCGGCAACTGCTGCAACATGACATTCAGCGCTTCCAGGGAATGCCCCGTCAGCGTCACATCTTCCGAACGCCAGCTCCAGCCAGGCTCCAGCCCCTGCTGATCCAGCGTTTCCAGTCGCAATACATCCCAGCAATGCCAACGGTCCTTCTCCGCCCGCTCGACGTTCTGACGTAAAAAACGATAGGCCGGAACGCTGATGGTATCGCCTTCCACCTCTCCCTGCGCTCTTGGCAGCTCCAGTCGCACCAACTGCACCTGTATCCCGGCCTTGCGTGCACGCATCCTCAAGTCTGCCTGGTAGCGCTGACGAGGACTGGGCATCACCCACATCACCGAACCGATCAGCGATGCCATAATAAAAACGATAATAAGCCATTCCATGAGGATTCCGCCCGAGCCGAGAGTTGACGAGGAAAAACAAACCCGCGCATCATACCGGCAACCAGTCCACAGCAGTAGTGCCCGTGCTTTCCAGCCACAGGCAATCCCGTTAAGATGCTCTGCCTGTACAGCCAATACGACCGGCCATCGTGATCACGGGAAGTAGCCTTGGACAAACAAACCGCCTGGACCCTGCTGCAACAAGCAGCTGAGACGGAAAAGAAACGTCACCTCAAAGAACTCTTGCAAGACCCGCAACGCTTTCACGATTTCAGCTTTCGTCAGGACGAGCTGCTGCTGGACCTGTCACGCCAGAGAATTACCGCCTCCACCCTGAACGCTCTGTTGCAGCTGGCCGAAAGCTGCCAGCTCAGGCACTGGATAGACGCACTGTTCAAGGGCGACGCCATCAACCACACTGAGCAGCGTCCGGCACTGCACACGGCATTACGTCAGCCGAAAGGGACGCCATTTACGCTGCAGGACCAGGACATCAATGCCGACGTTCAACAGGCATTGGAACGCATGGAGCAGCTGGTTGAACAATTACACCAGCAACAGTGGCGTGGCTTCAGTGGCGAGCCCATTAACACGCTGGTCAATATTGGTGTCGGCGGCTCAGATCTGGGACCGATGATGGTGTGCCATGCACTGGAAGAGCTGCAACCCCAGGCCGGGCGCGCGATTAAAATCCATTTTATTTCCTCCATGGATGGCAGCCAGCTTTCCAGCCTGCTGCAACATCTGGACCCGGCTCGGACACTGTTTGTCGTTTCCTCAAAATCCTTCTCGACCGCCGATACCCTGGCCAACGCGGCAACAGCCCGTGACTGGCTGCAACAGGCCAGCGACATGCCTGAGCAGCTGCTGCTCAAACGTCACTTTATCGGCATCACCGCCAATCCACAGAAAGCGCGGGAATGGGGTTTGCCCGACGCCAACCAGTTGCATTTCTGGGACTGGGTCGGCGGCCGCTATTCCCTCTGGTCGACCATCGGTTTCGCCATTGCCGTTCGCCTCGGCATGCCCGGTTTTCAGGCCCTGCTGGACGGCGCCTGGCGCATGGATGAACACTTCCGAACCTCCGACTGGTCACACAACCTGCCGGTTCTGCTGGCCCTGACCGAAATCTGGAATATCAATTTCCTGGATATTCACGCACATGCGATTTTGCCCTATGACGGTCGTCTTGCTCACCTCCCCGCCTACCTTGAGCAGTTGGAGATGGAGAGCAATGGCAAATCCGTGGACCGGGAAGGGCTGTCTGTGACACACCACACCTGCCCGGTACTCTGGGGCGAGATTGGCCCCAATGCCCAGCATGCCTTTTACCAGCTGTTGCACCAGGGCAGCGAATCGGTGATGTGCGATTTTATTGTGGCGGCCAAACGTTATGGGGGTGCCGGCGAGTCCCTGCAGGCCCAGCATCGCCTGACTCTGGCCAACTGCCTGGCCCAGGCCCGCGTGCTGGCGCTGGGTGATAACGCGCTGGATCAAAGTCAGGCTTCCGCATGGCAACGCTATCAGGGCAACCAGCCCAGCTCGCTGATCCTGCTGGATGAACTCACGCCGGGCGCACTGGGTGCGCTGATAGCACTGTATGAGCACAAGGTTTTTGTGCAGTCGGTAATCTGGAATATCAACCCCTTTGACCAGTGGGGAGTTGAACTGGGCAAGCAAATGGCCAATACACTGCTGCCACATGTCGGCGCACCCGTTAAGCCCGGCACCTTTGACAGCGCCACCGAAGGCGTACTGGATGCGCTCAACCAGCTGACCGGAGGGAACACGGCATCATGAATATCGCTGTCTGGGGAGATGAACTCGCCGCCTGGGTTGCCGCTGCCGAGCTGGCACGTACCGGCAATCAGGTCATGCTGCAGGCGCGCGAGCCGGAAGAGAGCAGCCTAAGAGCCGAACCGGGACTCATGGATGCAATCGAACAAGGCCTGACCAGCGGTGCCATCCAGCAGGCCACGCGCCACCAGGCTTGCCAGGCGGATATCCACTGGCTGGCCATGCACCCATCGGAACTGATCCAGGCAAAGACCCTCTGCACCGAGATCGGCCTTCACACACAGGAAGAGCTGCTGATCATCAACCAGAGCAATTTTGGTATCGGCGCGTCTGACCAGCTGCAGGGCTGCCTGCAGAATACCGCCTTACAGGCCGTTGTCTGCCTGCCGGACACGTTGCAGCAAGGACAGGCACTGGATCAGTTTGCCAACCCCGCCGCCCTGTTGATTGGCTGTGAGCAGGATGACATCCGCGCCCGACTACAAGCATTGCTCCGCCCATTTTCGACCCACCTGCAACAGCTGCACTGGATGTCCCGGCGTGAGGCCGAATTCAGCAAGTTTGCCATTTCCGGCATGCTCGCTCTGCGCCTGAACTACATCAACGAGCTGGCCAACCTGGCCGACCGCCTCGGCGTCGATATTGAGGTGGTGCGCCAGGGCATGGCCACCGACAAGCGCATCGGCCCCCACTACCTGGCCCCCGGGTGCGGCTTCGGCGGCAGCCATTTCACCCAGTACATCGAAGGCCTGGCCGATATTCTGGCCGAAACTCGTCACTCGACCCTGCTCAAGACCGTACTGGAAGAGAATGAACGCCAGAAAGAGTTGCCGTTCCGCAAGCTGTGGCAACATTATCAGTGTGACCTGGATGGCAAGACCGTTACCCTGTGGGGGTGCGCCTTCAAACCCGGCGCCACCAGCGTAGACAATGCGCCAGCTTTGCCCGTCATCAAGGCCCTGCAGGCGCAGGGGGTGCGCATTCAGCTGCACGACCCCGAAGCTCTGGCGGCGCTGATGGACGCGATCCCCGACTGCCGCAACCTGCACTTCTGCCCGGACCGATACAGTGCACTGGAAAACAGTGATGCCCTGTTGATTATGACCGAGTGGGCAGAATACGCTTCGCCTGACTATTCACGCATGAAAACACTGATGCAGCACCCGGTGATTATCGATGGCCGCAACCTGCTGGAACCCACCTATCTGCGCGAGCTGGGTTTCACCTACTATGGGGTAGGCCGCTAGGCACGCCGGTGCTAATCTGTATGTACAAACAGCCTCATCATCAGCATAAGGAAAGGATTAATGAGCATTTACACTCGCATTCTGCTGGCGCTGGACCTGTCGGACGAATCTGACCAGCTGGCCACCAAAACCGCCGAAATGGCCAAGGCGTTCGGTGCCGAGCTGAACCTGATCCATGTCGTCGAGCCGCTCAGCTTTGCCTACGGCGGTGATGTACCCATGGACCTGACCACCATCCAGGAACAGCTGGATGACCATGCACGCACCAAGCTGGACCTGTACGCCGAAAAAATCGGCCACCCGGTCAATCGCAAGATCATCGTCACCGGCCACACCGAGACCGAAATCCACCGCGTGGCCGAAGAGACCAATACCGACCTGGTTATTGTCGGCAGCCACGGCCGCCACGGTCTTGCCCTGTTGCTGGGCTCAACCGCCAACGGCGTGCTGCACGGTGCCAAATGCGATGTTCTGGCGATTCGAGTGAAAGAGGAGGACTAACCCTCCTGCATCGCTTCCAGCTCTACCCAGCGCTCCATCAGCGATTCGAGCAACTGCTCCTGCTGATGGAGCGCCTCCAGCACCTTGGCCACTTCAGCATGGTCACGACTGTAGAAGTCCGGCGCCGAGGTTTCCGCCTGTAGCCCTTCCATCTCAGCCTCCACCTTTTCCATCTGCTCCGGCAGACTGTCCAGCTCCCGCTGCAGCTTGTAGCTCAGCTTGTTGCTGCTCTTGCGGCGCGGCTTGTCAGCTGCTTTCGCCTCGGCGGCCGGCTCGGCACTCTCATTCTGTACCGGCGGGGTGACCGGGCGCTGCCGCAACCAGTCCTTATAGCCCCCCACATACTCACGCACAGCCCCCTCACCTTCGAACACCACCGAGCTGGTGACCACGTTATCGAGGAAGCGACGGTCATGGCTGACCAGCAGAATCGTGCCTTCGAAGTTCAGCAGAATCTCTTCCAGCAATTCCAGGGTTTCGATATCCAGGTCGTTGGTCGGCTCATCCAGTACCAGCACATTGGCGGGCTGGCTGAACAGTCGCGCCAGCAGCAAACGGTTGCACTCACCGCCCGACAGGGCCTTCACAGGGGTACGTGCCCGCTCCGGGCTGAACAGGAAATCCTGCAGGTAGCTGATGATATGGCGCTGACGGCCGTTAATATCGACGCTTTCTCGACCACCGGAAACGTTATCGATAACACTCTTT
>Ga0193953_1001629_pt1 | contig 10180 bp, 5 predicted proteins | sample BB_4_MG_FD_140325 | JGI IMG/M metagenome (GOLD analysis project Ga0193953, IMG submission 140325) | Microbial mat bacterial communities from the Broadkill River, Lewes, Delaware, United States - BB_4_MG | ecosystem: Environmental > Aquatic > Freshwater > River > Microbial mats | place: USA... | reverse complement strand
GCCCAGTACCTGCCACCGGACAGGCGCTTCACCAGCCTTCACGAACTGAAGGAAGAACTCGCTTTGTTACTGGGGATCCCGGGAGAAGACATCATGTTTGAAGGAGTTTGAATGACAGGTGAGATGGGTTTGATAAACAGGTCTTGATAAAAGATTCTGACCTTCCATGTGTATGCAACCGAAACGTTTTCGGGGGCATGTCAAAAAGCGACCCGCCGAAGGGGTACTGAATAGTTACCCTTGATCTTGCCCAGACATCAATTTAAAGTGAATTTTTATGCAAAGTACCTGCTTTGGGTGTGGTAAGGGCTCACGCAAAAAAACAAATGAACAATTGTCATGAAAATGCCGCTGTGATTTGACCCGAGGTACGAGGGTTAAAGCGCTGCTGCAACCTGCTTTCAAGGTGGCTCACCTTGCCGCCGGAGGCACCGCTTTTTGTATGTTTTAATTTTGCGCCGGCCCTAACGTCCGACGCCATCAGCCAGACAGGCGAGTCCCGGCCCATCGTCACTCTCTTCACAACACAAGGAATGTGTCCCATGGATGACCAGCAGATCAATGAAGCAGACAACCTTGTCCTGATCCGAATGGAGGTGACCGACACCCTTCAAATCTGGGTGGAGGAGTCCCGGGCTGGCGATGCCCCGAAAAACAGTGCCCCCAGGCTTTTCCACATCGCCTTCCCAGGCGAGATCATGGCCATGTCAAACCTCAACGCCTCGTACACGCGCTCAGACTGCTCCGGCACCTACACCGGAAAATGCCTGCGAACGTATGACGCATCCCCCTTCCTCGACTATGTCCGAACCGAAACCTACGAGGCGTCCACCATGACAAGCCCCCTTCACCACTTCAGCATCATCACGGAAGAGAACATCATCGACGTCATCACCATCACCCCGCCCCAAATCGAAAAAATCTCACTGTAACAGGTAAAATTCATGCCTCCGGCGGCCAGGGGCTGAGCCCCTGGACCCCAGGTTCGCGAATGCTCTCTCGCCTTCGTTCCTCAGGCTCATCACATTCGCTGACGGGCTTCGCCCGTGAGCAAAACCGCTGCAACGAAAAACACCTCGAAAGAAGGTTACGAACGCCCTTGCGCTTTGCCTTAGGTACGAGGGGCAAAGCGCAAGGGCAATCAGCTTTCGAGGTGGCTCCCTTTTTACCGATTTTAGATAGAGAGATACTTCCGCTGTTCCCTGGCGGATATATGCACCCTGTCGTCTTCCCATTCCTGGGTTTTCAGGGCCATAAAGTTGTTGTAGAGCTTTTCACCGAGGAACTCCTTCAAGAATTCACTGCGTTCGGCTTCCACGAGGGCTTCATAGAAGGTTCGGGGCAGGAAGCGATCGTCCCAGACCTTCATCTGGTATTTGCGATCATACGTGCTGCCCTTGTCGGGATTGGCTGATTCCAGCTGCTCCCGAATGCCCTGAAGGCCCATGGCGATGAAGGTCGCCATCTGAAGATAGACGTTGCCCGCTGGATCCGGGTTGCGGAGTTCGATGCGGGTGGCGGAAGGGCTGGTTGTATAGGGGACCCTCACCATGGAGCTGCGGTTTCGAAACCCCCAGCCCCTGACGATGGGTGCCTCTTTTTCCACCACATAGGCTTTGTACGAATTCACGGTGGAGGCCATGACCACGGAGGTTTCCCGGGCGTACTTGATAATCCCTGCTATAAACTGCTTGGCCACAGTGCTCAGGTTCTGGTCCGCAGCGTTGTCGTAAAACAGGTTGTTGCCTTCGTCGTCCTGAATGGACAGGTGCATGTGAAAGGCGTTTCGATTGTGCTCTTTGAAGGGCTTGGGCATGAAACTGGCGTAATATCCATTTTCCTGGGCAATCCGCTGTGCGACGTAGGTAAACAGAAGGGTGCGGTCGGCCGCGCTCACGGGATCTGTGCACTCAAGGTTGATCTCATGCTGGGAGGGCGTGACTTCATGGTGTGATTTTTCGTAGACAATGCCACAACTTTCGAGAACATCGGTGATCTGCTGGCGAATGGCCTGGCCCTTGTCATGGGGAGTCGAATGAAAGTATCCGGCCTGGTCGGTGTGAACGTCGGAGGGAAACCCGCGCTTTGCGGTCAAGGCGAATTCATCGCCATTCAGAAGAAAAAACTCATGCTCCGGCCCCACAAGAAAATTGAATCCAAACTCGTCTTTGGCGGCCTGGACGACCTTTTGAAGAATCGTTCGCGGGTCCACCTCGGCCGGGGCCCCCTCTTCGTTTAAGACATTGGCGATAAAAAAGCCGACGGATTCGCCTTCAAAGGGAATGTTCCACAGGGTCTTGCAATCCGGCATCAGAATGCGATCGCTGTGTTCCACATTGGCAAAGCCTGCGATGGAGCTACCGTCGAACCCCACCCCATTGTCAAAGATATCGTCGATTTTGTGTTTGTTGACCGACAGGTTCATCAGTCTGCCGTTGAGGTCCGTAAAGAAGAGCTTGGTGCAATCCACGTGTTCAAGATGACTGTCTACGTCGTCCATAATCTCCTACCTGGGTATCGTTTCTGCCCCGAACACACGCGCCGGCTTCATTGCCAGCCGGTGTTCACCTTAAAATAACAATGCTCAGGACCTACCATACAATTATTTCGAACTCAATATAATTTAAATTTAGAAAATATTGTAAAATCCGTATTTAAACTTTTAGCGCCTTCAAAATCCCCATTTAATTAATTACAGTACAATATAATTTCAGATCTGTTTTTGAGCGACACTAAACCAGAGGGGGACAAAAACAGTGGATCAAATCCATCGATTCCATGTTAATACAAAGCCTATGGGTGCACCAAACTCATGAAATATCCGGGTTAAGGAAAAAGGCAAGCGCTGTCTCGGTTCAAGCGACTGCACTCATCATCAAATCCAACAAGGGCATGCCGGTGGACAATAAAACTGAGATTTCTCTCGTTCTTGGAAGTGGGGGCGCCCGTGGCCTGGCGCATATTGGGATCATTCACTTACTGGAAGAGAACAATTACGTCATCAAGTCAATTTCAGGGTGCTCCATTGGCGCCTTGATCGGTGGCATCTATGCCGCAGGAAAACTGGACGATTTTGAAGAGTGGGTCCGTGCCATCACCAAAAAAGATATCGTCGCCCTGATGGATCTCTCCTGGGAAAAGGGAGGGCTCGTCAAAGGCGACAGGGTCATCAACACACTGATCAACCTTGTCGGTGAGATAACCATTGAGGAGCTCCCCATGCCCTTTACGGCCATTGCCGCAAATGTACAGAACGAAAAGGAGGTGTGGCTCAACTCAGGAAGGCTGTTTGATGCCATCAGGGCGTCAATTTCACTGCCCCTTTTATTGACCCCATACAACCACAACGGCGTGCCCCTCATCGACGGAGGGGTCTTGAACCCTGTGCCCATCGCCCCGACCTTCAGTGACAACACAGAGATGACCATTGCCGTGAACCTGGGAGGCCCGGTGGACAGCTCAACGACCTGCCCCGTCCCCAGCCCGGACAAGGAGAATCACCCATCCCTGTTGCAAGGAAAAATCAACCGCTTCATTACCGGCATTCAAAATACCGTCACAAACCGCATCATGCCGAACGGCGGGGCCTACGACATCGCCAACCAGGCGTTTGATGCCATGCAAAGCACCATCGCCCGCCAAAAGCTTGCGGCTTACCCACCCGACATGTTGATTGAAATCCCACGAAGTGCATGCGGCACCCTGGAATTCGACAGGGCAGCTGAAATGATTGATCTGGGCTACAGAAAGGCGCAGGAAATCATTCATTCACAAACGTGAAAAAGGACCATATGGGGCTTGCCCGAAAAGGCGGAGCCCTGTATGGTAACACCTTGAACTCCAGAGAAAATGCGCAACCGCGATGCATCAACAGAGAACTCATCTTAACCAGTCGCCCCCCACGTCACCCACAAAGAGTGAAAACACCTTTAAACGTCCCTTCCAAGCCCCTTCAGGGACGTCCGGATGATGACACCATCTTTCAGGCGACCGACAGAACAGAAAACGACCTTTTTAAGTGTTTTAACTACACGTCACCACCCATTTCAGCCCGGATATTTAACGAATCGGGCGCGCTTATATGCAAGGCCCCAGAGCTGCAGATGCGTGCACCTGCACAGACCGAAGAGAAGTGATATAACAGGGGGCCAGGGTGGCGAAGCAGAACCGTTCGCATTCGACAAACCATGGAGAGCCAGACTCAGCCTTCACGGGCCGGCCACACCAACACACAAGGTGATATAGGGAGGAAGAGATGTCCGACAGTCTGTACATCACGGGAGCAGAGGCAAGGAGCGGTAAATCAGCCATCGCATTGGGTGTCATGGAGCTGTTGCACCGCAAGATAAGCCGGGTCGGTTTTTTCCGCCCCATCATCTCGGGCCTCCAGGAACGGGACAGCAACATCCACCTCATCGCCACCCACTTCGGCATTGAGACGCCTTATGAGATGATGTACGGGTTCTCGTCCAAAGAGGCATCAAACCTGGCTGCCGAAGGCAAGCACATGAAGGTCATCGAAGGGATCATCAAGAAGTACAACGAGCTCAAGGAGACCTGTGACTTCATCGTCTGCGACGGCACCAACTACGCCACCACCACCGCCACCTTTGAGTTCGACATCAACGCGGAAATCAGCAAAAACCTCTCCAGCCCCGTTCTCCTCGTTGCCAGCGGCCACGGAAAAAGCACCCACGAAACAGTGCGCTCGGTGGAGGTGGCCCTGGAGTCCCTTGAAGACAAGAAGTGCCAGACCCTGGGTGCCATCATCAACCGCACCCAACCGGAGCAGACCGAGGAGATCGTCAGGCGGCTGAAGGCCAACCCCCAGTTGGAGTCCCTCTTCATCTACGGCATCCCTGAAAACCCAGCCCTCGGCCGTCCCACCGTGGCAGAGGTGGCCAAAGCCCTGAATGCGGAGGTGTTGTTCGGAGAAAGCAGACTCAGCCAGCATGTCAGCAGCTTCACCATCGGTGCCATGCAGATCCAGAACCTCCTGCAACGCATCACGCGGGGAACCCTTGTCGTCACCGCCGGAGATCGCACGGACGTCATCGTGGCCTGCCTGGCGGCAGGCGCCGCCACCACCCGACAAAGCATCGCGGGCATGGTCCTCACAGGGGGGCTCAGGCCGGACGAGACCATCATGACTCTTCTGGCCAACTCATACCGCACGTTCCCCGTCCTCAGCGTACCGGAAGACACCTTTCCCGTGGCCACCCGGGTCAACCGGATCCACACAAAGATCTCCCCGGAGGATGACCGCAAAATCACCCAGCTCCAGGCCCTCTTCGAAAGCTCGGTGGACACCGCCCAGCTGGAGCGGGAACTCGTCACCACCCGTGCCGCCATCGTGACCCCGAAGATGTTCGAATACAACCTTATCCAGAGGGCAAAAAAAGAGAAGAAGCACATCGTGCTCCCCGAAGGGGACGAAGAGCGCATCCTGCGAGCCTCGGAAGTCCTGCTTCAACGGGAGGTCGCCGACATTACGCTCCTGGGCAATGAATCCCTTATCAACGAAAAAATAACCAGCCTCGGCCTGAATCTCCCCAATGTCCAAATCGTGGACCCCGAGACATCTCCCCTCCTCGAGGCCTACGCAAAGACCTATTACGAGCTGCGAAAACACAAAGGGATCACCGAAGAGAACGCCTGGGACGTGATCAAAGGCAGAAACTTCTTCGCCACCATGATGGTCCGTGAAGGCCACGCGGACGCCATGGTCTCCGGAGCCGTCCACAGCACGGCGGACACCATCCGCCCCGCCCTGCAGATCATCCGGACCAAACCCGGGGTCTCCATTGTCTCCAGCGTCTTTCTCATGTGCCTTGAAGACCGGGTCCTCGTCTATGGAGACTGTGCCGTCAACCCCGACCCCAACGCTCCTCAGCTCGCCGAAATCGCCATCAGCTCCGCCGAAACTGCGCGCACCTTCGGCATCGACCCCACCGTTGCCCTCCTCTCCTACTCCACGGGTGGTTCCGGAAGCGGAGCCGATGTGGAGAAAGTGCGGGAAGCCACCCGCATCGCACGGGACATGGCCACCCAGCAGGGCCTCCAGCTCAAAATCGAGGGCCCCATCCAGTACGACGCCGCCGTGGACTCCGCCGTGGCGAAAACCAAGCTGCCCGACAGCGAAGTAGCGGGCAAGGCCACCGTCTTCATCTTCCCGGACCTGAACACCGGAAACAACACCTACAAGGCCGTCCAGCGATCCGCAGACGCCGTGGCCGTGGGCCCCATTCTTCAGGGCCTGAGGTTCCCCGTCAACGACCTCAGCCGGGGCTGCACCGTGCCCGACATCGTCAACACCGTCGCCATCACGGCCGTCCAGGCCCAGGCAGAGCAAGAGGCCTCCGCCGGCAAGAGTAGCGAAGCCATTGTAGCGAAAGCACGTTGAAGAAAAATTGCGTTCACATGAGGTAAAACATCGGAGAAATCGTATTCCCGACACCGGGAATAACAGCACTGTAAAGAGTTGCTTTGCATTCCCCCATGCACAGTGATACTCTTTTTAAGTCAAATATCGCACCTATATTTATTACTCAGATTAGGTGCGAATTTCACGCCTGATGATTCATTGGTTTTGCTTTCCCTGGAAAGGGGGAGAGGGGGAAAAGTGGCTCTGATTTCTGACAATGACACACTCCCGGGAGTGATGAGCAAACAGCATTACATTAGACATACTGTTTTAAATACAATTACCCTGCATTCGTTTGAGAAAAAGCGGTCCATCCTCATTGAAGCCCAGGCCGGCCAGGGCAAGACCTCCCTTGCCAGACAATACCTGGCACATGTCTCCTCTCCCGGTGTCTGGTATCCACTGTCCCAGGATGACAACGACGCGGTTGTACTCATCGACAGGCTCTACTCACTTCTCAAACAGTCCATAAAGGGGTTTTCTTCACGGCTCATCTCCACCATGCTTGCAAAGGGCGAGATAACATATCAGTCCATGGGAAAGTATGCGCGAATCCTGCTGACGGATGTAAAAAAATCCATCAAAGAGGACCTGTACATCGTCTTTGATGATATCCACCTGATAGAAGACTCCCCGGCACCCCTCAAATTCCTCGAGGCCTTTGTCTCAGATCCCTGCCATAACCTTCACTTTATACTCATCTCAAGACGCCGCATCCCCAAGCAGATCCGTGCGGTATTTCAGTCCTCCCACTGTGTTTATCTCGATACCAAGGCCCTTGCCTTCAGTAAAAAAGAGACACGGGAGCTGGTTCATGAATGCATGGATATCCCCCTGTCCCGCCGGCAGTTGAACCAACTCTATGAGACCACCCATGGCTGGATCATGGGGCTGAGATCCACATGCTATGCCCTGCAAACCAATGGGTCTTCATTTGCGGCGCTCGGGCAACAGCTTCAGGGCAACGCGGAGCTTGATTTTCAGTACTTTGCCGAAGAGGTCTACCCCTGGATGGAGCCGGTGGTCACGACGCCCATGCTGAAGCTTGCCCTTCTTGATGACATCCCCCTTCGGCTTGCGGAGCAGGTCTGCGAAGATGAGAAGGTGTCCGAAAAACTGACCTATCTCTGCCGCAACAATTTTTTCCTGTCACAGGTGGGGAATCACAACGAGATCTTCTCCTTTCACCATCTGTTCAGGGATTTTCTGAGAGAAAAGTGCCGACAGCTGTTTCAAGGGGATGAAACTGCTGACTTTCTGAACAGGGCCGCCCAATGGTACGAGGAGAAAAACCAACTTGAAAAGGCCCTCTCCTGCCTCCTGAGAGCAGAAAACCATGATGGCATGGAGGCCCTGATGGAGAGGCGTGGCATGGAAGCCTACCGGTTAGGCCACCTTTATTGCATCCACCTGATCTTGAAACAGGTCCCGCCCCCTGTCATTGAAACCCGGTGCTGGCTCTCGTTTTTTCTCGGCCTCCTCTCCATTGAACTGGAGCCGACCTCGGCAATCCATTATCTGAATATCTCCCGGGCCCTCTTTGCATCCGGAGACAACCGGCAGGGGGAACTGCTTGCCACTGCAGAGTTGTGCTTTAACCACATCTACATAGACGGCCAACTCGAATCGGGAAAGGCTCTTTTTCCCCGGGCATCGGAGCTGTTCGAATGGCTGGGGGATGACCTTCCCCCGTTCTACAAAGCACGGACAGCCAGCGCCCTGGCCACCTCCAATTTCTATTACTTTGGGGACACAGACACATCGGAGACATACACCACCCTGGTCAAAGAAACCGCCAGGGCCCATGATATGCGCAGCATTCTTGCAGAATCACACACCACATCCTGCTTTAACCAGATGGGCCAGGGACAATTCTCCCTCTCTGCTGAAGAGATTGATGCCCTGCATCCTTTTTTTTCCGACCCCCGCGTAAACGATTCCACCAAATTCATTGGCCGCGTGGCCCAGCTCAACCAGCTTGAAATAACCGGCGACTTTTTCACCTACACCCACCTAAAGTCAGTCCTCCGACAACTGGCCGGAACGGAGCAGATCCAGAACACAGTACTCCAGGGGTTCACCACAGTCTGGGATACCTGTCAGGCCCTGTCAGAAGGCAACACAGATCATGCCCTGCAGCTGATCCATGAGGCGCTCAAACAGGACGAAGCCAGCCAGAGCCCCCACCTGAGAAGCCAGTTCTACCACTACCAGGCTTTTCTTTACGGGGTAAAACAGAATGCCCCCAAAGCCCTTGAAGCCGCCTCCCGATCTATCGAACTCCGCCAGATGGCCCAGGCCCCTTACTTTACAACCCTGCAGGCCATGATCTTAGGGGCCATGTATGTACAACTGAACATGCATGAAACAGCTGAAGAGTACTTAGAAAAAGCCCTGGAGGGCAGTGGCGCCCTTAAAGAGACATTTATCCGGTGCGGCGCACTTTCCCACCGAAGCTTCATGCACCTTCAGTGCGGCAACACAAGCGCTGCCCTGGAGGACACACGCGAGCTGTTCACCCTCATGCAGCAGAAGAACTACACCCATTTCGACACCTGGATGCCCCAGGTCATGCTTCCTGTTCTTCGCTTTGCCCACCAACAGGGCATCAGACTTGAATTTGTGAGACAGCTTGCTTCAAAGAGGCTGGGGGTCTCCTTTGATGAAGAGCACACCCCCCTGCCGACTCTTTCCATCACCACCCTTGGTAAATTCACCCTGCAGATTGGTGATAACGTTATCCTGGACGGCACCCACCTCAGCCAGAATGAGCAACGCCTGCTCTCAGCCATCATCTGCTCACCCGCCATGAGCATCAGTATCCATGAAGCATTTGATATGTTCTGGCCGGAATCGAATGAGGAGAAAGCGCTGAAAGCCCTGAGCGTGATGTTTTTCCGGTTACGAAAAAAGGTTTCCCCTCCGCCGGAATACCCGATGTTTGAGTTTCAGGATTACCTGCAGCACAAAAATAAGCAGCTGTTCTTTACCCATTGCACGATTGATGCACACGAGTTTCAGGCATCGGTCGCAAAGGGGCTCACGCAATTCAAGCATCAACAGCCCTGGCAGGCCTCAAACTCCTTTCGGTACGCCCTCTCCCTCTGGAAAGGCTCTTTTCTGAAAAGCATCGACTGCAATGATGTGGCCGGAGAGTACAACGATCGCTTTTTCGTTAACTTTCTAAGCAAAGCAGCAACCGCATGGAGTGCCATTATCAACGAACACGGTGACGGTATCAGGGAGGACCTTGAACTCATCGAAGGTGCTGTTCACCGCGGAGCAGGCACCCCTGAGATGATGAAAAACCTCTTTGATATCCATGCTGCATCAGGAGACACCCGAAAAATCCAGCACCTCACCCATGTTTATCAGGACGCCCTTGCCAGGGCCGGGTACACCGAAGAGGAGGTGGATGAGGAAATTGAAGGACTTTGGGCCCACGAAAGCAAATACTTATCAAATTAATCGCTATTTTTTTTCAACCCGTAACCATCCCATATACATTCAAATACGATCTTCGACCATCTCCGCGCTTCTGCAAACCTCATGTCATGTAATAAAAATGTAGAGCCCTTTACAGTATGGTGCAGCTGGTTTGGTGACCAATCGTGCCTCATTCAGGCACAACGCGAGTAAACATTCCTGCACATAAAAAAAGCAGTTCACCTTAGTCAGATGGTGTTTAGGGCTGAGACCGGACTGATCGATATTGCCTTGAGAGGACTCACCTGGGGGGGAGAGACCTCCCATGGC
>Ga0193953_1001627_pt1 | contig 10183 bp, 9 predicted proteins | sample BB_4_MG_FD_140325 | JGI IMG/M metagenome (GOLD analysis project Ga0193953, IMG submission 140325) | Microbial mat bacterial communities from the Broadkill River, Lewes, Delaware, United States - BB_4_MG | ecosystem: Environmental > Aquatic > Freshwater > River > Microbial mats | place: USA... | reverse complement strand
ATGAGATCATGGAGAAAATATCATGAAAAAAGCTGTTGTTACAGGTGCAAGTACAGGAATAGGAAATGAAATTTCAAAAAGATTATTGTCCTTAGGGTACTGTGTTTTAGGTATTAGCAGAAACGAAGCTACTGATCTTAAAGAGGATAAAAACTATACACATATGAACTGTGATCTATCACTTCAAAAAGAGACTTTAGAACTATGTGAAAAACTAAAAAAAGAAGATCCTTACATACTTATAAACTGTGCTGGGATTGGTGTTTTTGAACCTCATGAAGAGTTAAATCAAAAAACTATAATTCAGATGAGTTTTTTAAACCTAACTGCACCTATGCTTTTAACAAATACACTACTAAGAGCTCTAAAAAAAAATGGAGGTTACCTTATAAACATAAACTCCATCGAAGCACTTCGTGCTTCTAAGTTTGCTGGTGTTTACTCAGCTACAAAAGCTGGGCTAAAAGCATTTGGTGACTCACTTTTTGAAGAGTGTAGAAAAAGCCAACTGAGTATTACAAATATAAATCCTGATATGACACAAAGCTCTTTTTATGAGAAATTACGATTTGAAGTAAGTGATAAAGAAAATGAAAAACTTTACACATCTGACATAGCAGATGCGGTTGAGCATATACTCACTATGCGAAAAGGTGCTGTAGTTAGTGAGTACACGATTAGAAGTTTAAACTTTGGTATAAAAAAGAAGTAGTTAATACTTTACATCCAGCTTGTTTTTTGGTTTGTTTTGTGTAGAATTTATAAAATCTATATTTTTTTTGATCTGTCTCATTGCATGTGAAGTTTCATCTTTTAACTCATAAAGAAAAACTGCCGCTTCTTTTAAAAGATAAGATGCTTTTTCCATCTGTTCTTGATCTTCAAATTCTGGAAGTTCTTCATTTAAAATATTATCAAGTTTTTCAATATCTTTTTCGATTATTGCTATTTGAAGATTCTTAAGCCACATTGGTACTTTCTCTCCATGCTTCTAAAAGACCTTTAAAAACATTACTAACTTCATCTAGCTTATCAATATCACCTTTTAAACTAGCTTGAGTCAAAAGTGATATCTCTTGTTCATATAAACCTTCTAAATATATTGCCACATCGCCCTGATCTGTATCTAAAACTGCTATAAGTTCTGTAATTATTGCTATAGAGCGGTTGATCCAGTAAACTTTTTTTTCAATATCATTTTCTCTTATAGATTTTTTTGCTTGGGCATTAAAACGGAGTACACCCTCATACAACATCTCAATAAGCCTTGCAGGTGACTCTATGCCAACGTTGTTTTGTGCATAAGTATTGTGAGCAGCACTTCCATACATACTTGTTCCTTTATTTGTTAAATTGTTCTTAATTTCTGAATCGTTCATGTAGAGTATATCGACACCCGCTTTATTTTATTTAGATCTAACTAGGCTAAATTTTCCAATTGTTTTATGGAATAATGTATGCTTAACCTAGTTAAAGTTTTTCTATAGAAGTGACGATATTTGTCACATATGGATATATAAATTATAGATAAAAGGATTTGTGATGGCTGGTATAAGCTCACTGGGTATTGGTTCTGGGGTTTTAACTTCTGATGTAATAGAAAAGCTAAAAGAAGCTGATAAAACACAACTTGTTAAACCTATAGAAGACAAAATATCTTTAAATAATCAAAAACAAGAATCTTTTACACTTTTATCATCTCTAATGAACACCCTAAAAGGTAGTGCTTCTGCACTGAGTTATGATACTATTTTTGATAACAAAAGTGTAAACATCTCTGGAAGTGCTGAAGTTGATGTTAGTGCTGGTGCCAATGTTGATTCTTTTACACTTGAGACTATAGCTTTAGCTAAAAAAGATATTACTAAATTTACAGCAATATCTTCAAAAGAAGCAAAGGTTTCAGATCCTTCTATTAATGGTGGAGCAGGTACACTCAGTATTGGTTCATACAATATTGAATACGATTCTACTACAACCTTATCAGACTTAGCACAAAAGATAACTGATGAAAGCAATGGAGACATCGAAGCATCTATACTTCAAACAGGAGACGGTGCATATTCTCTTGTTGTATCTTCAAGTCAAACAGGTACTGACCAAGCACTAAACATTTCTGATAGTAGTGGAGCACTAAGCTCTGTTCTAATGGATGCTGGGGCTACTGATGGATATGAAAAAATTCAAGAAGCTTCTGATGCAGAGTTTAAATACAATGGAATTACGACTACAAGAACTACAAACAAAATAGATGATCTAATCATTGGAGTAAATATATCTCTAAAAAAAGAGGGAGATTTCTCAAGTGTAGATATAAAACAGAATACTGAACCAATAGTAGAAGAGATGGAACTTTTTGTAGAATCTTACAATGCACTAGTACAAAACCTATCCGATATGACTGAGTATGATGAAGAAAATGCTACCAAAGGAGTATTTAATGATGAAAGCTTTATTAAAAATATAAGAAGAGAACTCTCCGGTATAATTACTGGTGTATCAAATAATCAGTCTTTGATGCGATATGGACTAGATCTTGATAGAAATGGACAAATGAGTCTTGACACAAGTACTCTTAAAGAAAAATTAGCAAGTGATCCTGGTGGTGTAAAACTATTTTTTACAGGTGGAACTAATGAAAGCGGAGTTGAAACAACTGGTATATTTGAACAAATAGATGAAAAAATAAAATCATATACAGGTTATGGCAAATTACTTAGTAACTTCGAATCAGGTTTAAAAACAGACGCAAGCAGTTTATCTGAAAGTTATGAGCGTGCAATGTTAAGCTTAACAAGTAGATATGAGATTATGGAAAAAAGGTTTTCAGCTTATGATTCAATGATCAGTCAAATCAATGCTCAGTTTTCATCATTGCAGATGATGATAAACGCTGAAGCTAATTCAAATAACTAAGTCTTTAATAATAGATGATTTTGAACACTTTCAAAATCATCTATTGTATCAATATCTAAACTTTTTACATCATTCATTACAAAAGGTATTGTTTGATTTGTAAAGAAGCTATTATTTTTTAAAAACTGTTCAACATGTATTATATATATTGCACCGTTGCTTATATATGTTTTTGGTAAGTCCTGTCTTCTCATAAAAGGAAACTCATTATTTGAGATCCCTTCTATATACCCATTTTTATTCTCTTTAAATGCTTTTAAAACTTTATTGTCTATTTCTTTTACACTTATGAGTGCTGATGCATCTTCATTAAATAGTTTTTCAAACGCTTCATCTATATCTTGCACATCTCTCAATGGCGATGTAGGTTGAAGTAAAACAACATAGTCAAACTTTTCATCTATAGTCTTTAATACGTGTTCAACAACTACTTCACTTGATGCAGTATCTGATGCATACTCTTGTGGTCTTTTTAAACAATATGCTCCAGCTTTTTTTGAAACACTTAAAATCTCTTCATCATCACTGCTAACTACAGTTTTTGAAATACACTTTGAATTTATACTCGCTTCTATACTCCAAACAACCAAAGGTTTACCGGCTATTTCTAAAACATTTTTCCTAGGCAACCCTTTTGAACCTCCACGAGCAGGTATTATAGATAAGATTTTTTTATCCATTTTTTCATCCTTAACATAAGAAATGGAACTACTATATAGCAAAAAAACGCTTCATATTTTTTCAACTAGTAATCCTTTAAACTATTAAACTGCTTTTGCTGTTTGATCTTCCATAGTTGCCCTGATTCTAAAAGTTCAAAAAACTTTTTATCACTTTTACCATCTCCAAAACTGTATCTATTATAATCTTTATGTTTGGCAGAATCTCTTTTTAGCTTATTTATACTATTTAAAATATCACTTTTCTCATAACTACAATTATAAACAGTATCTAAATTAGCTCTATTTAATTGCCTTGTGCCTATATCGATTGATGAAATATCATAGTAAGGTGCTTCTCTTATTCCAGAACTAGAGTTACCTATAATAAACTCTGAACTATTCAAAAGCTGTAAAAAATACTCAAACCGTATAGATGGGAAAATTTTAAATTTATTATTAAACCTTAATCTTTCATACTCTTCTAGTATTTCAATACTTCCAAGATCATTGTTTGGATAAACTACTATATAGTTTAAATTACTTTCTATTAAAGAATTTACAAAAGCTTTTATATGTTCTCTTATATTTTTATATTCTGTAGTTACTGGATGAAAAATTGCTATAGAATACTGTTCAAAATCCACTTCATAATAACTTTTTACTTCCTCTAACGATGGCAAATATTTTGGATTCATAAGATCGAGATCTGGTGAACCTATAACAAATATAGAACTATCAAGTTCCCCCAACTGAATCAAACGCTTTTTAGCTTGTTCATTTGAGACTAGATGTATATGTGAGAGTTTACTAACACTATGTCTTATAAGTTCATCTATGGTGCCAGATATTTCACCACCCTCTATATGTGTTACAAGTATATTGTTTAGACTTCCAACTATAGCACCTGCCATAGCTTCAACTCTGTCTCCATGAACAACTATAAGATCTGGTTTTATTTCTGAGATATAGCTAGAAAATCCATCAATAGTTTTTGCCAAAGTTCTATCCATATGCTCGATCGTATCATGGTTTATATATTGATAAATATTTTTAAATCCTGACTTTTTAATCTCCTTAACTGTTGCACCATATTTTGCATTCATATGCATGCCTGTTGCAAATATATGTACATCATAGTTATCAGAGTTTTGAGAGATCTTTATAAGTGATTTTAACTTCCCAAAATCAGCTCTTGTTCCAGTAAGAAAGACTATCTTTTTCTCAACTCTCAAGGTCACTCCAAAAAAGGTGCTCATCTGCATCTATATTTTTATTTATAACTTTTCCGAGTAGTTCATTAAAATGCTCAGCTTTGATCTCACCTGTTCCAGGTCTTTTTACCCATATATTTTCTTTAGTTAGTTTATCACCTTTTTTTATTGGTTTTATGGTTACTACAGTAGCAAAAGCAAAATCAATCGTCACTTGTTCTTCCTTAGCAGCTTCTTTTTTCCCACCGCGCATCTGAGCAATCTCACTTGAGCCTATTATTAACTCTTTCAATGCTATAGGATCCATTGAGTTAATAATATCTGGTCCTGATCTTTCCATCTTATCTGTAAAATGTCTCTCTAAAATAGATGCCCCAAGTGCAGTAGCTGCAAAACAAGCACGGTTTGATGTAGTATGATCAGACAAACCCACAACTACATTTGGAAACTCTTTTTGTAACTCTTGCATTGCTCCAAGTCTTACAAGATGCACAGGAGTCGGATACAGGTTTGTTGTGTGTAATAGTGCGTATTCGACATTATGCTTCTCTAGTATATTTACTGTCTTTTTAACTGAGTCTATATCGTTCATTCCAGTACTTACTATCATAGGTTTTCCAAATGAAGCTATATGATCAACTAGTGGATAATTATTACACTCTCCTGAACCTATTTTATAAGCAACAACTCCCATCCTCTCAAGTCTATCAGCAGCAGCACGTGAGAAAGGTGTACTTATAAAAATCATGCCTTTTGATTCTACATATTCTTTTAGTTTTATCTCATCTGCTTCACTTAGAGCACATCTTTTCATGATCTCGTATATTGAAACTGAAGCGTTACCAGGCACAACTTTTTTTGCTTCTTTGCTCATTTCATCTTCTACAACATGAGTTTGATGTTTTATTATTTCAGCTCCAGCACCATGAGCTGCATCTACCATTTCATAAGCTGTTTTTAGATCTCCCTCATGGTTTATGCCGATCTCTACAATAACCAGTGGAGAATAATCTATCCCTATTTTTCTTCCTGCAATACTTATCATTTTTTCTATACCTTTTGGCTAAGAGTACCTTATTATCGATAATTTAAGCACCTTATGTTCCAATAAGATTTTTGATATAATACCTACTATTTTCATAAGGAACAAATATGCAAAATATAGAAACTGAAGCTATTAATAACTATCAAGATAATATGATATATTTTGAACAAAAACACCCATCACTATATAATAAAATTTTGGCACTAGATACAATACTAAATGATGGTTCCTATCCACAAAAATATGATTTAGAATATAAAGACGGCTACTTTGATGTAATAGACCTAAATCAAAATATGCTTTATAATCAAAACTCAAAAATATTCTCTAAAAAAATATGTGACAAAATAACACTACAAAAAGATGTCCAATCATTTAAAAGCTATAGAAAACTAAACTTTGATCCAGATGCACTAAAAATATATAAAACTCAAAATGCTTATACAGACTTTATTTCTGTAGCGGATATATTTGATTATCACGATAGATACTGCCAGGACTCAATGAGTATTGATAAAATAAACAAGTATCTTTTTTTAGGGACTGGGCTTGGTATTCATGTTGAGCAAATAGTAAATAAGTTTAATATACCCGTATCATTAATTATTGAAGATGATGTTGAACTATTTAGGTTATCAATGTTTACAACAAACTATAAAAAGCTTTTTCAAAACAGAACCGTTTATTTCTCTATCTCTGAGAGTAAAAATGAGTTTCATAAAACATTTAATAACTTTTTTGTAAAAGCATTTTTTAAAAACTACTTTATTAAATACTCTTTATTTTCAAATCTTTATAAAGAAAAGATTGATGATATTCGAAGTTTTTTGATAGCTAGATCTGAAGCTACATACTCCAATGAAAGACTACTTACTAAAAATAGAAAAGTTATAAATAAAATTAAAGATAATTATAAATTTTTAAATCTGCAAAAAAAAGATTCTCAAGATTTTTTTAAAGATAAACCTATCCTTATTCTTGGTGCTGGTCCATCTTTACATAAAAATCTAGAATGGCTTAAGAAAAATCATGACAAATATATAATAATAGCTGTTTTTGTAAGTTTAAAAGTTCTAAAAAAAGCAAATATCTCACCAGATTTCGCTGTTCATATAGATGAGAGACATGATGCTATATCAAAAGTATTAGAGGATATAGGTGATCTAAGTTTTCTTAAAAATACTCTGTTAATTTTTAGTGCATCTGTCCCAGATATATTAATTAAAAAATTTGATAAAGAACAGATCTATCTTCATGAAGATAGAACAAAATATAAACTAAGAACCAGTACACTTGAGGTTTCAAGTGTAGGTGAAACTGTATATTCTATTGGACTAATTTTAAATCCCTCTTCTATATATATCCTTGGACTAGATTTAGCCCTTGGGGATGAAGGTGAAACTCATGCTACTGATCACATTAGGTCAAAACAAATAAAAGAGACAAACAATGAAAACGATGATTTTCAGCTTGAGAACAATGTTATATATACTAAAGGAAACCTAAAAGAAAGAGTTAAAACACTTCCAATTCTTGCACTCTCAATTCCAGTCTTAAACTTAAAAACACTTCAATACAAAAGCAAAGATCAAAATATATTTAACCTTTCACAAAATGGTGCTTTCTTTGAGAACACTACTCCATTAAAAATTTCTGATATAAAAATTACAAAAAGTTTGGATAAAAATAATCTATCAAAAAAGATAAAAACTATAGTGGATAGCTATTCAACAAAAGTTTTAGATCATTCACAAACAGAAGAGATAAAACCTAGAATAAAACAGATTTCTGATTTTAAAAAAACTTTAGAAACTTTTAGAACATCTCCACATTCTAATCATGATATCTTTTTAATATCATTTGAAGAGTTTGCTTCTAGTATTTTTCAGAACCAATATCATTATGAGTTATGGGAGATATTGACTATATATTTACTAAGAGTTGGAGCATATATAGATGATTTTATTAACACTGTTAATATAAAAAACAAAAAAAAGCATGCTAAAAAATTAAAACAATTTTTAATTACACAGTTAGAAAAAATAATTTTAACTTACGAAGAAGACTTAAGCATACTTACTAAACAGTAATGTTAAAACTATTACTATTGTAACAGTTTTAATACATTCTGCTGAACAGCATTAGCTTGACTCATTGCATATGAACCAGACTGAGCTAATATATTGAATTTTGCAAAGTTTGCACTCTCTGCTGCAAAGTCAACATCACGAATCTGAGATTCTGCCGCTTTAACATTTACTTGTGTAACACTTATATTACGAATAGTTGATTCTAGTTGATTTTGTACAGAACCTATATCTGAACGTGTATTATCTAAATCTATAAGTGCGTAATCTGTAATAATAACAGCTTTTTCAGCATTTTCACGTGTAGTTACATCTACAGTTGATAGATTGTTTGATAAATCAGATATTGCAGTAGCTGCTGCAAATGCAGCATTCCCTGCAGAATCCCCAACTGTTATACCAGATAGATCATTGGTTGATGATAGTCTGATGCCGTAAAGAGGAGTTGCTGCTGAAGAATCAATATCTTCATATAGACTTGCTTTTATATCAGCACCTAACGTTTGTGCTTCAGCATTAAATTCATCTACTAAAGCTTGAACTATCTCGTATGCTTTATTTTCACCATCTGGATAAGCTTCAGATACACTCACCGTCATTGTGGTACCATCATCATTTGTAACGGTTGCTTCTAAACTAGCAGTTGTACCAGTAGAACCAGCTGTTGTTCCTTGAAAACCACCTGTAGTTTCAGCAAAAGCAAATTCTGCAACATTATCAAGTTGAGCATTACCGATCGATAATTTTACAGTCTCACCAGAGTATGCACCAATATGGAAAGATTTGTTTTGGAATGATCCATTTAATAATGTTTGACCATTAAATGAAGTTGTCGCAGCAATATTTTGTGCTTCTTCTAGTAATCTATCTATATCTGATTGAATTTTACGACGCGTATCTAGTGTTTGACCATCTGAAGCTGCTTGGATAGATTTAGTTCTAACAATACTAATAATCTTAGTATATTCATCTAATGCACCATCTGCTGTTTGAGTAACACCAATCGCATCATTCGCATTCATAATAGCCTGACCAAGACCTTCTGCTTGTTGACGAAGTGTATTTGCAATCGCCATACCTGAAGCATCATCTGCAGCTTTATTAATACGCAAACCTGAAGATAACGCTGTTAAACTTTTATCTAAACCAAGATTAGTTTGTGTAGCGTTTCTATGCGCATTCATTGCACCTATATTTGTGTTTATTCTAAAACCCATAACAAATCCTTTTATTATTCAAAACAAATTTTTGAAATACTAAAAGGTGACTAGCAAGTCCTGTTCCAACTTTTATTTTAATTTTAGGTTAGCTTGTTAAGTAAGTGTGTAAAAAATAAAAAAAGCCAAGGCAAGAAACCTTGGCTTGAAGTAAAATGCTAATCGTTACTATTGTAACAATCTTAGTACATTTTCTGAAGAAACATGCAAAGAGCTAATGCTCTTTAATCATCTACTGAAGTAGACGAAGCACGTTTTGTTGAACAGTATTAGCTTGACTCATTGCATATGAACCAGACTGAGCTAATATATTGAATTTTGCAAAGTTTGCACTCTCTGCTGCAAAGTCAACATCACGAATCTGAGATTCCGCTGCTTGAACATTTACTTGTGTAACACTGATGTTACGAATAGTAGACTCTAGTTGATTTTGTACAGAACCTATATCTGAACGTGTATTATCTAGGTCTTTTAATGCATAATCTGAAATTATAATAGCTTTCTCTGCATTTTCACGTGTAGTTACATCAACTTTTGATAAATTATTATCTAAACCTGCTGTTGCTGTTGCTGCTATAGTTGCTGTAATTCCATCACTAGCATTATTATCTGTAATTGCTACAGCTGAAAGATCGCCAGATGAATCTAAACGTATACCATACTGAGGAGTTGTACCTGTAGAATCTGGATCTTCATATAGACTAGCTCTAACATCTGCACCAGCTGTTTGTGAAGCTGCATTAAATTTATCTACTACTGCTTGTGCAATTTCGTATGCTTCAAAAGCACCAGCACCTAAATCTGCTGTAGCAGTTACAGTATCTGTAGTACCATCTTCATTTGTAACGGTTGCAGAAAGAGAACCACCTGCAGCTGTTGATCCAGCTGTTGAAGCTCCAAAACCTATAGTTGATTCTAACAATGCGAATTCACCAACGTTATCAGTTTGAGTATTCCCTATTGATAATTTTACTGTCTCTCCAGAATATGCACCAATATGGAAAGATTTGTTTTGGAATGATCCATTTAATAATGTTTGACCATT
>Ga0193953_1001626_pt1 | contig 10186 bp, 8 predicted proteins | sample BB_4_MG_FD_140325 | JGI IMG/M metagenome (GOLD analysis project Ga0193953, IMG submission 140325) | Microbial mat bacterial communities from the Broadkill River, Lewes, Delaware, United States - BB_4_MG | ecosystem: Environmental > Aquatic > Freshwater > River > Microbial mats | place: USA... | reverse complement strand
GTGCCTGGTGGACAAAGTGTATCCCTTCGTGGGAGAGGGCCTTGCGGATCTGCTCACCGAAGCCGGAGCCCGGGTTCATGTACCCCGTGAACAAGGGTGCTGCGGCATACCCTTCCTTTCCGAAGGAGATACGGAGGAGTTCTCAGGGGCCGTGAAGCGGCATCTTGCCCTGTTTGAAACCATTGACTTCACGCATGTGGTGACCCCGTGTGCCACCTGTACCCACGCCCTGAAGCGCCTTTGGCCCAAGGTGAAGGAAAGTCTCACCGAGGCCGAAGCCGCCCTGGTGGATCGCATTGCCGAAACGGTCTGCGACGGGAGCGATCTTCTGGCGCAATTGGGTGCTCAGGAGAAAGTCGCCGACAACGAGACCGGCCTCACCGTCACCGTCCACGACCCCTGCCATGGGCGCCATAGCCTTAAAAACACAGGTGAGGTGCGAACACTCCTCGAAAAAGCCGGCCACACCCTGGTGGAGATGGAGCAGGGGTGCTGTGGCCTGGGAGGAAGCTTTGGTGTGAAGAACCGGGACCTCTCTCTTTCCATTGGCGAGAGCTGCCTTGCCCGTATCGAGGCCACCGGAGCCGATGTGGTGGTCACCACCTGCCCGGGATGCATGGCTCAGATCGAAGCCCTGCTCAAGGGATCGGATTCGACGATTCGTGTGCTGCACGTCGTGGAAATTCTGGAGACCAGGTAGCTGCTTTTCTTCGCCTCCGGCGGCAAGGTGTGCCACCTTGAAAGCTGGTGGCGGATGCACTTTGCCCCTCGTTCCTCGGGTCAAATCACATCCGTCTTTAAAACAACATCGGTAATGATTCAGCTATGCCTCTGGCGGGGCGCTTATTGAAAAATCTCCGCAAAAACGTTCCGGCAACAGGGGAGCCTTTTTCGTTAAGACGAGTACTGTCGGCAAACCAACACCTTCGAATGAATCATAATCGCCCTCAAAACCTGTTTGTCAAACTTTTCAAAAGTTTGGCCCCTGGCAGGGCTGCCGGAGGCACAAGCTGAATAGTTACGAATTTTGTCGGGCGCAGCCCGTCAGTGACTGTGATGAGCCTGGGGAACGAAGGCGAGAGAGCATTCGCGAACTTGAATAGTTCGGAAAAGGCCTTGACAGTTCTGGACTCTCTTGGTTTATATTCGGTAAGACGAAAAAAGGTGCCTGTGTAAAAAAAAGACCTTTTTGGTTATCGTGACAGTAAACGCTCCGTTATCGGGGTCTTGAACCATAAAGATGGGGTAAAAAGAACTGATGTCGCAGATCGAAGAACTCAGCGCAAGCCTGGAAGACTACCTTGAGGCGATCTACCACGTTGTCTCGGAAAAACAGGCCGCCCGTGCCAAGGACATTGCCAAAAAGACGGGCGTGAACAGCTCGTCGGTTACCGGTGCCCTGAGGGCCCTGGCTGAAAAGGGGTATATCAACTACGCCCCGTACGACCTCATCACCCTGACAAGCAAAGGGCAGCAGCATGCCCGGGATGTCGTAAGACGCCACGAGGCTCTCAAGGATTTTTTTATCCGGGTTCTGTTTATCGATACCAAGGAGGCCGAGGAGACAGCCTGTAAAATGGAGCACTCTGTGTCCCGTTCCGTGTTGGATCGTATCATCTCCCTGATGGAGTTTATCGACCTCTGCCCGCGTGCCGGCAAGGAGTGGCTTCACCAGTTTGCCGCCCGGTGTGAAAACGAAAGCCCCCGTGATGAGTGCAAAGGGTGTCTTGAAGAGTGCATCGGTGGTCTTCGGGACTTAGGGGGGCTCGATCCCGCCTCGGGTGAGACCCGAAGCCTTGCTTCCCTTGGGAGCGGTGAACGTGGAATCATCGTGAAGATTACCGGAACCGGCAATGTGGCCCGCCAGCTCAAGGAGTCCGGAGCGGATGTGGGCAACATCATTGAAATCGAGGCGGTGGACGAGGCCGGTGAGTTGATCAAGGCCAAGGTCGTGGGATACCACCTGGATCTTCGAAAAGAAGATGCCGAAAAGGTTGTTGTGAAAATGTTTTAGAACCTTTTTGGTTTGCCGCACTTGTAAACAAAAGGGCATACCCGCTCCTCATAGGGGCGGGGAACATTCTTTATGGAAATGAGTATCCGGGGGCGGAAATCCGCTCCCATTTTTTTAAGACAAAAGTTTGGTAAGGCGAAAATAATTAGGGAGGGATTATGTTTGAGGGGCTGTTGAATGGAACTGAGATGAAACCCGCTGTCATGGCGACGGAAGAACAGGTGCTTTTTGGTGCCTTCTGGGAGATTCCCTCGCCCCTGAAATGCCCGGTGGTGGGTCTCGGGATCAGTGATGAAGAGGGGCGTCGTCTCTTAAAAAAATGCGGGCGACGGAGTAAGAGTCTGGCTCCCTGGGAGGTGCATCGGGACATTATGGAAGAGGTGGGGCAAGCCACCCCTGTGGCCCGCCGAGTGGACGCCTTTCTGAAACGTAAGTTTGCCGATGCGGTAAAAGAGACAACATTCCTTCCTGAGAAACAGCTTCTGCCCCTTCTGAAGTCAGCCATTGCAAGGGGGGATGCAGCCGAAGCCCTTTATTGTGTCGCCATGCGAAAGGACCTCTCCGTGGAGACCCTGGTTTCGGTCAGCGGCGAAGCCCATATGATGGGGCATACGACGGCAGTGGCGTTGTTTGAGGCAAGGGCAAAGGAGTTGAAAAATGCCGAAAAGGCCAAGGCTCTGGCAGAGGCATTGGATGAAGAAAGACGCGAGCGCCGCCGATTGGGTCGTGAACTCGAGCGCTTGGCAGCGCAGGTTAAAGGACTTGAAAGTGCCCTTGAAAAAAAGAGCATAGCTCCCACCGCTTTTGTTCAGCCTGACCATGCCGTGAAACAAGGGGGAGAAGACGCAATACAACTGAAAGAGGAGAGGGCCATGCGCCTCGAACGTGAGCGGGAGTGTCATGCCTTGAACCGAGAGGTACGAAGCCTGGAGCGGGAGAAGCGAAAGCTCCAGATTCGCAGCATGGACCTTGCCAACGAAAATCAAACCTTAGGTGATGAGTTGATGAGCCTGGCCATCGGTCGCCCGGCACCTCCCTTGAGGTCCATGGCGTGCGAGGGAAGGGGCTGCTGCACCTGCCCGGAGATGGAGACCTGCAGCCGAAGGGTTCTCATGGTGGGCGGGCTTTCCCGTATGGAGCCCCATTACAGGCGCGTGGCTGAAGCCAAAGGCCTTGACTTCGAATACCACGACGGCACCATGAGCGGCGGTCGAAAATGCCTCGAAAACCAGGTGAGCCGTTGTGACATGGTGGTCTGCCCCGTCTCCTGCAACAGTCATAATGCCGCCCGCAGCGTTAAAAAACTATGCGCAAAACACAACAAAGAGATCCGGTTTCTTCCCACCTCAAGCATTTCAGCCTTAACCGGTGCCCTTGTGGACATGCCAGGTTTGTGAATGCTCCCTGGGCTAGTTCCTCGCCCACGCCACATTCACTTACGGGCTGCGCCCGTGAACACATGGGTACCATCGGTGCGCTGTGCGCATCGTCCAACGTGTAGTAAACGTGTGGCGGTAAGATGTTTAAGGGGGTGATATCAGATGATCGAGGAGTGGGGTACGTTGTTTCTCATTGGTTGAAAAACGATCTAAAGGGAGGGGTAGATTTGCCCTGCATTCCATGCGAGGCGCTCCGCCGGAGCGTCTCGCATGGTTTGGGATCTGGAGTCAAGGGGATCATCCCCTTGCCGCCGGAGGCACTCTTTCTAATCCAGGCAGAACCGGATGTATTTGATGAGCCGGCCTTCTTTGATGTAGCGTTTTTCGTAGGTGGTCTGGACCGCGGTGGCGTCCCCGAGCTCTTCCGTAACGCTGTAAAGGTCGTTGGTGTGAAAGAGGATATCGGCCCCGTTCTCTTTGAGGCTCTCTAAAGAGAACTCGTAGAGGGTGGGGTCGTCGGTTTTGAGGTGCAGGTGGGCGCCGGGTTCCACGATTTGTCTGTATACGTCCAGAAAGGTGCCGGCCGTAAGGCGCTTTCTCCCGTTGATGGTCCGGTTGTACGGATCAGGAAAGGTGATCCAGGCCTCTGAGAGGCGCTGATCCTGAAGAAAGGGGATGAGGTACTCCACACGGATTCTCACGAACATGACGTTGGTGAGCCCCTCTTCCTTGGCTTTCAGGGCACCGATGTAGAGGCGGTCGGCTTTGAGGTCGACGCCCACGTAGTTTTTGTGTGGGTTGCGCCGGGCGAGATCAATGCAGTACTCGCCTCTGCCGCAGCCGATCTCCATCACGGTCTCCTGCTCCTTTTCAAAGGAGCGCTCGTCCCAGTTCCGGCTGACAATGCGGTTTTCCGCATCCACAATTTCTGTGTAGATGACGTTGGGGAAATTGTGAATCTCTTCGTAACGCACCAGCTTTTTCTTGGCCATACCATCCGTCCACTTCGTTTAGGCTACTGGAAATAAATAAGCGTACAATTTATATGAAAAAGCCGGTGTGTTTTGCCCCGAGGAACGAGGGGCAAAGCGCATCGGCAACCAGCGTTCAAGATGGTTCACCTTGCCGCCGGAGGCATCTTTTTTGTACGTTTGTTTTGTTCTGCGCCCTTTAAATCAAGGCGTTGCAGGCGCCGTATCCATTAATACATCACGTATTTGCAGAGTCGACCGTCCAGGCCGCCGTTCATGAGGGGGCGCTTCCATTCCGCTTTCAGGCCGAGGCTTCCGATGAGCTCCCGGTTACCAAAGTAGATGTAAGCGGTGGACCCTTTGCACTCGTTCTTGAGAAAATCGCCGAACTCTTTGTAGAAGGTCTTCATCTCCTCTTCCTTACCGAGGCGGATGCCGTAGGGGGGGTTGCAGATGATGATGCTCTCTTCGTTGATTTCGAGTTTTCGGAAATCTTTTCGGAAGATGGGGATCTGGTCTCCGCCGGGCAGGTTGGCAAGGTTCTCTTTGGCAGAAGCCACGGTGGTTTTGCAGATATCGCTGCCCATGATCAGGCCCTCTTCAGGGGGCTGGATCTTTTTGATGGCCTTTTGACGCTCTGCATCCCACAGCTTCTTGTTAAAGTTGGGGAGCTTAAAGAGACCGAAGTTCTTGCGCAGGTAGCCGGCCGGGATGCCGCAGGAGAGCATGAGGGCTTCCGAGAGAATGGTTCCAGAGCCGCACATGGGATCCACCAGGGGTGTTTCCAGGTCCCATTCAGAGATGGCAAGGATCGCCGCCACCAGAGTCTCCTGCATGGGGGCCGCCACACCCTGGGTGCGGTACCCGCGTCGGTGCAGGGAACCGCCGGAGGTGTCCACGCTGATGCTGGCACGCCCTTTGCGGATGTGGAGGTGGAAAATAACGTCCGGGGACTTCTTGTCCACATCGGGTCTGCGTCCGGTTCGTGCTCGGAAATAATCGCAGATGGCGTCCTTGAGTTTCAAGGCCGCATAGTGAGAGTTGTTGATCGTTTCGGTCTCTGAAACGTTGGCCACAATGGCAAAGGACCCGTTGGGGCGGAGAAAGTCTCGCCAGTCCATGGTACGGGTCGCGCGGTATAATTTGTCGGCATCAGGGCATCGAAAAGAGATCAAGGGGGCAAGGATGCGGGTGGCAAGCCGTGACCGAAGGTTGATGCGATAGAGTCCTGCCTTATCAGTGGTGAAGGTCAGAATTCCGAACTCGGTCTTGGTTACCTCGGCGCCGAGCCATGAAAGCTCACGCGTCAGCTCCTCCTCAATACCGGGAAGTACCTGTGCATAATAGAGATTCTGTTTTTGATACGTATACATGGGATGGGAATATATACCTATTTGATGGGTTCTTCAATACCAATATGACATGTGGTTGATTGTCGTTTCAGGTTCCTTGTTTTGGGGGGCGCAGTGGCTGCATCTAAAAAGGGAAAAAGCCGGTTTTCAGGTACTGGGGAGTGGGTGACAGGAAGAGGGTCAGCCGCGGTTCGTCACGTTTAAAAGACACGGTCGAAGTGGAAGCCCGAAACAAAGCATGAAATCCCCGTCGCCAAGCACACAAAGAGATGATGTTCTCTTTGTGGTGTGTATGTGGTTGAAATGTGACAGGTATCACTGTGAAAGTCCAGCGTGTTGTTGTATGAAAGAGCTGATGTTGCATGGCGCGAAGGGGGGGCGGGTAGGTGCGATGATACCTGACCCGGAGTAAGCAGGGAGGAGCGGATTTAACGGCATGATTAAATTGTTTTTGATGGGGGGGATATGAGGCAGGCATTCTGGTGTGCTTTATTGCTGTGTTTGTTTTTTTGGGTAAGCGGAAATGCTGTTGCTGCGGAGTGCTCCTGCTGGGATGACCGGGAACGCCATGACGTGGAAGGGTTCTCCGAGATGGAAGGGACCATTGTCTTCTCGTTTAAAGACGCGGTGAGCTGCGAGCCCATCAGGGGGGCAGAGGTGGTTCTTGCTCTTCCCGACAGGGAGCGGACCGTCACCACCGGTGCAAAAGGCTACATCGTAATGCCCGAGCGGATTGTCGATGCAATGGGGGAGGGAATCATTGGTATTCGTCTTAAAAAAGACGGGTACATTCCCCTTGAAACCAGCATTTCTGTTCAGGCCGGAACCATTCGGTCCAAACGGTACCTCGTCTCCAAGGATCTTCCTCCGGAAAGTTACCGATTTGTCCTCCAATGGGACGAAAAGCCTGCCGACCTCGATCTTCACCTGCTCAAAGACGACACCCTCCATATTTCCTACCGTCATATGCGGTCTATTCCGGATCTTGCCCGCCTCGACCGCGATGACATGGACGGCCTTGGCCCCGAGACCCTGACCCTCGACCGCGTTGATGCTGCCTCCACCTACCGCATTTTCGTCCACAACTATTCCGGTGAAGTCCCCATGGCTGGCGGGTGCGTGAGCGTCTACGCAGAGAACAGACTCGATCGGGTGATTCCTTTACAACACCAACTCCTGAATAAAATCGATGAGCTGATTTAAGTTGCCGCAGGCGCGGACTTCATGGCAGTGGGCTTTATATGTGTACATTTCGGAATCGCCCTCGGTCCAGTGTCGTTCCTGCTCGGGGTTGAGCCAGATGATGCGGCGGCATTTGTCCCGGAGCTGGCGAAGGATGTGATCCTGGGGGTTCTGGTAGTTGGAGCGGGCGTCGCCGATGATGATAAGGGTGGTTTTTTTGTCCAGGTCTGGCAGGTGGTCGTTTTTGAAGGTCTGGAAGGCCATGCCATAGTCGGTCTGGGCGTAGTAGTTGATGGGGGCGTCCTTCATGATGGCTTCGATGGCGTCGTTGACTTCCTTTTCAATAAAGTAGTCGGTGACTTCGGCCAGTTCCGAGACAAAGATGAAGCTCTTGACCTTGCTGAAGCACTCCTGCAGGGCGTAGAGGATGTTGAGCATGAATCGGGCCGTGGCCCAGACGGACCCTGAGACGTCGCAGATGACGACGATCTTGCCCTTTCTCAGGGGTTTGTCCTTTCGGACGATCTCGATGGGAATGCCCAGGTACTTTCCCGCCCGACGCAGGGTCTTCTTGACGTCAATGTCCCCTTTTTTCGCCACGGAATATCGAAGCGTGGCAATCTCCTCGAGTTTTTTTACCAGCTGCCGGATAACATCCCGCACCTCTTCGATCTCTTCACCGGAGAGGGAGGAGAAGGGGATCTGGCCGATTTCGGTGTAGTGCTCGTCGCTGTGCGCCACCTGTTTCAGCCCGGAGTTTTTGGTCTTCGGCTCTTTGGTGAGGAGGTCGTAGGCACTTTCCAGGCGGCGGGAGAATTCGTCCTCAATGCGGGCTTTTATCGAATCATCCACCATGGCATGGTTGCCCCCCGTGAACTGGAGCACCTTTTGCTTCATGTCGTTGATTTTGAGCATGACTTCCAAGCGGCTGGAGAGCTGAGTCATGTTGGATTTAAGCCCTGTTGCCGCCTGCTCTTCCTGCTTGTGTAGCTTGTTGATGAGGTCAAGATACCCCAGGGGTTTGCCAGCCATGAAGTCGAGGAGGGCCTGTTTCATGGCATCCCCGTCTGTTTCGAGCTCCTCGGCCATCTGGGCGATGACCTCATCGAACCCTTCGCTCTCCGGGGTGATCTCTGCCCCTGTGAGGTCGCTTTTCATCTCATGGAAGAAGAGCTTGTAAAGCTGCTCGAACCGATCTTGATCCCGATGGCTCTTGGCAAAGTTGGTGCGGAGTACTGTGTGGAACTGAAACTCATCATAGGGGTCCACCAGGGCCAGCTGCTGGACAGCGTCCAGCACTTCGGCAGTGGAGACCCTTAAATCCGCTGCCCGACAACAGTTCACAAAGCGTAATGTCAAATTAACCATGGTGGTGTGCCTCCGGCGGGTCGCTTTTTGAAAATGGCTCCCGCAAACTTTTCGGTTGCCGGGTGGTTGCCTTCGTTCCTCAGGCAAGTACCCGGCGGGAAAACGTAGAATCAAGCATACGCGTTACGCTGAATGGCGGTGCATGCATACACCTCGCCGTAACCTCGCCGCCTTGGCATGTGGGACCCGTAATATAGTCGGTATTCGGTTGCAACTATTCAGCTCAACGTCGCCTCCGGCGGCTAAACTTTTAGAAAGTTGAACAAACAGGTCTTTAAAAGCTATCCTTGAGCGATGTCCGCTTTAAGGGCAGATGTGATTTGACCCGAGGAACGAGGGGGCAAAGCGCATCTGCAATCTGCTTTCAAGGTTGCACACCTTGCCGCCGGAGGCAGCTTTTTTCTTTAACTGGCCAACAGGTCGGAGATGTTTCGTTTCACCAACTCGCAGTCCGCTTTGTATTTAAGGAGCGGGTTTAAGGTGGTGGCAATGATCTCAGGCGACAGGTCTTCTATCTGAAGCGTCAGCAGGGCGGTGGCCCAGTCGATGGTCTCGGAGATGCACGGTTTTTTCTTCAGGTCCATGTCTCTCATGCGGGCCACGATGGTGACGATCTTTTTCAGGAGCGCCTCATCGATTTCCGGGAGTTTGATGCGGACGATGTCCATCTCGGTTTCGATGTTCGGGTAGTCGATGAAGAGGTGGATGCACCGCCTTTTGAGGGCGTCGCTCATGTCCCGGTAGTTGTTGGAGGTGAGAAAGACAATGGGCTTGGTTTCGGCGGTCATGGTGCCGATCTCGGGAATGGATATCTGAAAGTCACTCAAGAGCTCCAGGAGAAAGGCTTCGAACTCGGGGTCGGATTTGTCGATCTCGTCGATTAAGAGCACCACAGGCTCTGGGGATTTTATGGCGGTGAGAAGGGGTCGGGTCTGGATGAATTTTTCGGAGAAGAAGGCATCTTCGTGGTTTGCGATCTCATCCACGGCATCGGCAAGGGAAGCGGTCTCCGAGACGATGTCATTGATTTTCTCTTTGAGCATCTGGGTGTAGAGAAGCTGCTTGGCGTATTCCCACTCGTAGAGGGATTTGGATTCGTCAAGGCCTTCGTAGCACTGCATGCGGATGAGGGGTCTGCCGAGGGCCTTGGAGATGCTTTTGGCCAGTTCGGTTTTGCCGACGCCGGCAGGGCCTTCCACCAGGATGGGTTTTTCCATGGCCACGGCCAGGTAGACTACCGTTGATATCTCCTTGGACGAGATATACTTTTGAGATTCGAGCCTCTCCTGAACCTCCAGAACACTTTCAAATTCCATTGCTGCCCCCTTGGACCGAGAAAATCACTTAAAGCGAAGCAGTGTTAAGCGCCGTGAGGGGGATTGGGCCCGTCACATGCGGCGACTCTGCGTCGCATCACACCCAAAATCTTATACGATCGTACCATTTTCAGGGGCTGGGGACCGACTCATGTAAAAAAAGGCAGAGGAGAACGCCAGGCTGGGCGGCGTCAGTCTTTGACTCGCGCTGGTCTGTGGTTCACACCAGCTGCGCATTCTTTCCTTATTTTTACGAATCATCAATCAATGTGTTTGCCCCATGAAAGATGTTACCGGATCAAAAGAGAACGAATATCAATAATAGGTCGAAAGGGCAAGGAAAATAGGGGTAAAGGCGAGGTGGGGGGCACCTCGAAACCCTATGGCGAATGCGAGGCGGGTGTCGTTATGCTCATTTTCTCGCTTCCGCATTCGCGTGACGTTTGTTGGTTGGCAGTATCTGTTGCAAGCGCGTTGGCCTGCGGTGGGCAATGATACCTTATGGCGTGACTTTTGTTGGGTTTTTCTGGCGGAGGGGGGCAGTCACCGGATTATTGCCGGTAATACTTTATCGCTAATCATAACGACATGCACTGTCACTGGT
>Ga0193953_1001624_pt1 | contig 10196 bp, 19 predicted proteins | sample BB_4_MG_FD_140325 | JGI IMG/M metagenome (GOLD analysis project Ga0193953, IMG submission 140325) | Microbial mat bacterial communities from the Broadkill River, Lewes, Delaware, United States - BB_4_MG | ecosystem: Environmental > Aquatic > Freshwater > River > Microbial mats | place: USA... | reverse complement strand
TATATACCCCCATCGCTTCCAGCTTTCTAGCCTACCAACAAACCATATGGCTGAACAACCAAACACCATTATCCACACCTGACATATTATTTTATCCATCCTACTCCCACCCTCCTAAATGTTTATCACCGCCAAGACCGTTGTAAATAAAGTCAACTGTCTGTTTGGTTTGTTTGTTTTTAATCCTGTCCATTGTTGCATTTGCGTCAAGTGCTTGTAAGTACTTTTCGTGGTACGCAAGCTCTGCTTTGATTGTTTGTATTTGATCAGCGCATTCACCTTTTTCAATAGGTCTATCGAGGTATGCCAATGCGACAAAAACAGAACAAATGCAAAAAACAAAAAAGCACCATACAAAATCTTCACTTATTCTCATCCTACAACCCTCGCTTTAAATATTTCCATCACGTTTTTCACCGCATCAATCTTTTTGCACCTATTTACGTACAGCTTGTGTATATCGTATTTATCCTTTGGCATGTTGTGACCTCTCCACCATCTCCGGCACTTCGACAGGTGTGGACAATCTCCCTGCTCTTTCGGCACTGTCCAATAGTCGCAGTTACCGGAGCATGGTAGTAGCAGTGCTATTTTATTGTCGTCGCATGGTCTAGGCAAGCAGGTTGCCCCATTGTTGTGCCATTGCCTCTGCTATACCGGTAAAAGTTTTCGATCTCAGCTTTGCCCTATCCGGTCCAGGCGGGAGATAATGCAATCTCTGCTGCTTGTTTTTTGGCAATGAATCAAACTCTTCTTTTACGTTTTTAGTCGGGTGCAATCTTGGCAATCCCTTGAGCCAAAAACATGTCGCCTTGCTCTCCGGGTGTCCAAACATCCAAGGCTGTACAAGCTGGGTATATTTGCCACCTATCAATCTGACTGCGTACTTGTGAGGGATTGGATTTTCTACGCAAACCTTTTCGCAATCAACGTCCAAAAACAGTTTAAAAAAGTCTGCTCCATCAAACAACTTCGGCCACCTTGACGCGTCTTTGCTGAGCCAACATACCCCTGAGTTCGTCAGATATGTACAAGGTGGATGAGCTATTATCATGTCCCACTTGTATTGCAGCATATCCATAACGTTTCCCTGGTAGTGCGGTCCAGGACTGTCTGTTGGCAAGACGTCGCAGCTAATGGCATCATGCCCAGCCATTATAAAAGCATCTCGAACCGTTCCGCTGTACTCGCAAGCGACTAAGATTTTCATCACATCCCCTTTACCCGGTCAATATTAGCCCGTAATCTCTTCACGCTATTTTCCTGACACGCTGCGTAGTTCACACATTTAGCGCTCAAGTAGATTTTAATCTGGTCCATAACAGTTTCGACGTCTGCAAGCTCTTCGCCAACTCGCTGCAGATCATGTCCTCGATTAAGATGCTTGAGAGTTGCCTTTGTAAGCTCTCTGCACTCCCTGACCACTTGCAAAAGCTGCCGCTCTGAACACTTATATCTATAAGCCTTGCGCAGCTTTGCGTTGTCTTTAAAACACTCTCGCATTCTACCTCTTACTTCATAGTATGCATTTGAATTACTTTCGCATGAGATTTTCAGGCCTTCTATCATTGTTAATTTTATTAGTTCAGACTCTTTTAACCGCGCCACCTCATTCACCAGAAACAGCAATTCATTCCGGCTTATCTTCTGCTGTCCCTGTAAAATCTTATCCTTGATTGACTGATAGTTCATCTCTCTTACCCCTCTACCTTATTCACTGTTATTTCAAACGCTGGCTTTCCGTTTGCAGACACTGTCATTGAACCGCCATTCATAACAACATGCTCGCAAGTGAGACCTATAGCCATTCCTGTGATATCAGTCCTATTGTCTGTCCACTCTTTTCCGCTCTTTGCAATCTTGCCAGCGTAAATCTTCCCAGATAATGGCGAAATTGCAACGTGTAAATCTTTCATATCTCTTACTCCTAGTTTAAAAATTAAAGTGTGTCCGGAACTTTCAAACCGTTATGCTCACAAGCTCTTGCTATAAATACGTTCAAAACATCCCAGTCAACCCAGTTTTTGTCTTTAAGGTGCAAACACCATCTTAAAATCTTTTCGTGAGTGTCGCAGTCACTCAGATAAATGTCATACTCATAGCTAACATTGATAACCAAATGATTCCCTTCAATGTATATCTTACTTTCAACCTCTTTTCTTCTTTCAAACATAGCCATCACCTGTTCATGTAAATCTTTTTTTTCTTTTGCTTCTCTCATCCTTACTCCTGTTCTGATTGAAATGATCTGTCTGCAAATCTTAATTTATTTCGCTGGAAAATAAGAGCCGCCGTACCTGTGCTGTCGTTTCTGGCTTTTGCAACAAGCAAGTCTACGTTTACAGGGTTGTGTATTGTTGCAGGATTCCACGGACCAATCAACATTACATTATCTGCGTCCTGTTCGATACTCCCTGATTCTCTAAGGTCTGACAATTGCGGTTTCGCATCTTTACCACGTTTTTCAACATCCCTGTTCAATTGAGACAGTAAGATGGTGTGCATTCCGGTTGTTCGTGCTGTTTTCTTCATGCTGCGCGACACTTCTGCTATGTGCTGCTCCCTGCTTGCAACTCTCTTGTCAGATTCAATAAGCTGCAAGTAATCAACCATAGCAAGCTTTATGTCATTGTATTTTGCCCAGCGCTTCAACTCGCACTCGATACTTGACGGTGTGACTTCTGACCCGTCGAAGATTGGAATATTAAGGCTTTTTACCTTTGCAACCCACGATTTGATTGCATTTGCCTCATGACCTGAAAATCCGCCCTTTCTGAATTTGTGTCCGCTGATTCCAAGGTGGCTTGCCGCCATTCTCGCTAAAAGCTGATTGCTACCCATCTCAAGTGATATAATCCCAGCCCCATATCCTTTTTGTGCGGCATCTGTAACGATGTTAATTGCAAGTGCGGTCTTACCGTTAGAAGGCCTGCCAGCGATTACAGTCTGTTCTTCTGGAAACCAACCGTTTACCAAAAAGTTTAGGTTCTCCCACGGTGTTGGAATGAACTTAACGTCACTTCGCATCAGGTCTTCAATCATTCCCTCAAACTCTTCGCAAGCCCGATCAAAAGACTTACTAAGCCCAGCTTGTCCAACTCCAAATGAGTCAATAGCGTTTTTAATGTTGTTCACAGACTCTACAACGTCACTATTTGGGTCTGACAAGCTCGCTACGGCATTTTGTGCTGCCAACATGAAGTTATGTCTATCGAATGCGGCTTTAAGCTTCTCAGCCGCCTTTTTGGCGTTATTTGGACTAATCTGACCGATTCCGTGTGAAGATGAGACATATGACAGTAAATTAGCGTCACCTGATTTTACAATTCTTTCTGCAACAGACGTTAAATCTACATCTTCTCCGCAAGCCGCGACGTCTATGCATATGTTCCAAGTTTTCTTTGCGTATGGTGTCAAAAAAGACTCAGAACCAACGAGGTGCATTATAGAGGACATATAATCTGCCCCCCTGTAAACGGCACAACCGACTACCTTTTGCTCTAAATCTGATCTATCCTTCGAACATTGCATCAATCTCTTCCTCGCTCAATCCCTCGTATGGGTTTTTTTCTTCTTTTTGTTGCGGGCATTTCTGCTCATATGCTACAAAAAGGTTTTGAAACTTCTTTAAACCGTTTTTGCTTTTTGACCTGAGTCTTGCCAGTGAAAGAACTTGGCCTGCCCAAAAGTCTTTATCCGTAACTGCCCATAAAAGAGCCTTTCTAATTTCCTCTAGTGTAAACCCGTCAATGCGTATCAGTTTGTCCACAGAGTCTAAATAGTCAGACCTTGTTTTGTCAGTCACATTAGGAGAAGACTTTCCATGTGTGTTTTTTACGTAGGCAATATAGTCATCCACGAACCTCTCGAGTTCGGGGGAATATTCTTTATTCTTTCCATTCTTAATGTTTTTATCATTCTTGTTTGTGGTTGATTGTTGGTTGCTTGTTGGTTGCTTGTTGGTTGCTTGTTGGTTAGGTTGCTGGTTGTTTGTTGGTTGCTCATGCTGGTAAGTCCCCCAATTTACAACTGTAATTATGCTAAATTTGTTGGTTGGTTTGATGGTTAGAAAATCAAGACTTTTAAGCAAGTTCAAAGATGTTCTTATCTTTTGCTCGGTTGAGCACAAGTCCTTCGCCGCCGACTTTCTGCCGAAAACAAACTGACCAGCCTCTAGCTTTACAACCTGTTTTCCTACAAGCTGCTTTTGTGGCTTATGCGTAGCTTTTAAGAGACACCACGACATAAATTGCCAAGCCTCTGCGTTTTGAAGCAGGCCAGAGTCAATAGACTTTCTCCATAGTTTTACATAGCCACGGTGCATTTTATTTAGCCACCAATTCCATAAGCATAAGCGTTTTTTCAGGCGGTACGTGATGACCGTTTCTGATTCGATTATACCAAGTTTCAGTCATTCCAATAGCCTCTGCCACCTTCTTCTGTGTGCCATACTTTTTTTCAAGCTTGGCAATCACGTTTTTTACCCTTGTTGTCTTGTCCATGCGTAAACCTTATTAATTTTATTAATGCTTGTCAACAAAAAAACACGCCTGTCAAGTGGTGTTAATCTTCCTGTTTTAGTTCTTTTATATGCTTTCTGACCGTCTGTACCGACAGGCCTAAGTCTCTAGCCATTTGCTTTTTAAAGTATACTGGATTTCGTTTTATATAACGCATGATCCGATTTCTGTTGTCGAAGTATTCAAGTTTTTTGTTGGTGCCTCTGCCGTCCACCCAGTATATGATATCATCCGGTGATTGTTCTTTCAATTTCTCTCCCCTGGCCTCTGTCGCTTAAGGTTGTAAATCCAGCCAGGATTCCAGTGTACTCAGATTCACCGAAATAGTTCATTTTTGGTACTCTTGTTTCTTCTGATCTGTCTTCAACTTTTACTTGCTGGCTTCTCAAGTGGTTTGTTTTGTTATATTCAGTCTTTCTACACACTGCACAAGTGTCTCTTTTTGCTCTAATGCTCATCATGGCTCCACACTGACGACAAGGTGTAGTCAACTGCTCCTCGCTCTTCCTTGCAATTTCTCGAGCGGATACGAACCATTCTGGTGTAAACAAGTGCGGTTCAGGCTTAACCCCAAATGCCTCCTTATAAAGCGTTTTTGCTGATATTGGTACGTCGTATGAGTCACGATTAACATAGCATATTCTTCCGTCTTTCTTTTGTGGGAGCTGGAATTTTTTAGTCCAGACGTGCCGGAGCATTCCGTCGCGACTCATTTCTCCGAATACCAACCCTTTGTATGTAACTTTCACGTATTCCTGTGAAGCCTTCCTGCGATCAACAGGGATACGCTTTGACATTGCTTGGCAAGATCCCCTGACAATTGAAAGCCAGTTTTTGTCAAATTCATTTTTAAAGCTGCTTTTCTTGTAAAGACTTGCGTATGTCTTGTTGATATTTAGACATATACAGCTCGGCCCAAGGTTGCAAAAAAAGCTCTTCTGATGCTTTTTTGCTTTTGAAGGCTTTACAAATCTGCCCCTAAGATTCTTCACAACGCCATACTTGTTCATTGAACCTATTACATTGCCGTCACGAACAATGTCCTTAAATTCACCGCCATAAAGCTCATCTAAATCCATCTTACACTCCCATGCCTATTGATGCCGCAAAAGCAAATCCCACAAGAACAAAGACCCAACCACAATACACAAGAAAATCAGTTTCACAAAACAACCATCTAAAAAAATTTCTGACGGATACATATAGACGCTCCTTCAGTGTGGCCCTGCCGATGTAGACAGGTCCTTTGATTCTATTACCCATGACTGTAAAATACCTCTGCCTCTTGTAGTCTGTTCTGTGCGTATGCATCAGGCTCGAAAGCGCTGCAGTCTGATACAGTATCCCAAGCTGATTTGACTTCCAGCTTCACCGGAAACCCAAGGGCTTCAAGCTCCGACTCAGCTGCGATACATCTACCGAGTCCGAGTCCTGCGCGTTCAAAGTTGATGCAATCGTTGCAGCATATGTCTACATTTTTATTCATCTCAATACCTCCGGTTTGTTGTTGCGTTAAAGTCAGAATACACTTTTCAGATTTCAGGTCAACAAAAACTTTGTAAATAATAAATTTACCTCTTGTTTACATAAAACACTTGATTTTAGTTTGTAGTGTGTATATATCTTACTCATGGCAAAGACAAAAAGAAAAGCATCCTTAGTAAGGATGTACAACGAGGCAAAGGAAGAGCTTGAACGATTTGTATGCGAGTTTGGCGGTAGCCTAACATACCATTTAAGTAAGGCGGTTAAGGAATACATTAAAAGAGAAAGGAGAAAGGGGTAATGAGTATTGTGTATCTGGACATTGAAACTATTCCAGGCGAAAAAAAACCAACAATTGACGATATATCATGTCCTTGCAATATCAAAAAACCAGACTCTATTAAGAAATGGTTTGACGAAAATGCAGCAAGCGAGATTGAAAAGCTGTGGCGCAAACAGTCTCTTGCCGCAGAGCAGGGGAGAATCATTTGCATCGGAATAGGAATTGACAACGAAAAGCCGTTTACTGTTGATAGTGTTGCAGAGTTTTACAAAGCAACCCCAAAAACAATTGACCTTTTTGTTGGTCACAACATCAGGGCCTTTGACGCACCGTGGATCTTCAAGCACTCAATCCGCCATGGTGTTAAACCACACGCAAATCAGCAATTTGCTTTTAACAAGTTTCGTGGAAATATTGCCGACACTATGGAGATGTGGGCTTGTGAGGTCTACGGATCAAGAACAAAGCTTGATACAATTGCAAAGTTTCTCGGTGTAGGACAGAAGACGGAAGGAATCGACGGAAGCAAAGTCTTTGATTATTGGCTTGACGGACGGATTGAAGAAATCGAGTCTTACTGCTGTGACGACGTTGCACTGACGAGAGAAGTATACAAGAGGTTGAAATGGTCGATGTAGAAGACTATCCAGTCGAGCCAGAAGAACGCGAGCTCGGCGTTAAACGTCAAGGTACGTATAATGATGATGGAGGAGAGTAGATGAAACTGTCTGAAAAGCTTTCTGATGTTCAAAGCAGACTTGATGCGCCAAAAAACCAGTACAACAGCTTTGGAAAATATAAATACCGTAGCTGCGAAGATATTCTTGAGGGTGTAAAGCCGTTGTTGTCTGAGCATAAACTTGTGCTGACGCTTGAAGATGATATTAAGATTGTCGGAGAAAGAATTTACGTCAAAGCAACTGCAACTGTTTCTGATGGTGAAGATTCTTTTAAAACGTCTGCTTTCGCTCGAGAAGCGCTTGCAAAAAAAGGGATGGACGAAAGCCAGATAACAGGTAGCGCAAGCTCATACGCAAGAAAATACGCGCTTAACGGACTGTTCTGCGTCGATGACACGAAGGACGCTGACGCACAAAAACCAGCACCAGCACAAAAACAAGCTCCGCCAAAACCACAGCCTAAAAAAGTTGATAATACTCCAATTACACCAAAGCAGATTGCAGCTGTGCAGACTTATTATTCGCTTGAAGGATATGGTCCAGACGACAGAACAAAACGAATTGAACACCTTAACGCTTGGATCAAGTCAAAAAATCCAAATCACAACGGCGTTAACTCTGTTAAGGAAATGACTAAAAAAATGGCAGAAATATTTTTAAACGAACATAAAGGATAAGAATAATGTCTACAATGAACAAGGTTATTTTACTCGGAAGAATGGGCGAGGACCCAAAGCTCTCTTACACAACATCAGGCACAGCAGTCACCAGCTTTTCACTTGCCACTGACGAAGGATACAAAGACCGCCAGACGGGCAATAAAGTTGATAAGGTGGAATGGCACAGCATTGTGCTGTGGAAAGGTCAAGCTGAGTTCGCAGCGAATTACTTGTCAAAAGGTCGCCTCGTTCTTGTCGAGGGGAAATTGCAGACCAGAAAATGGCAAGCTCAGGATGGAACCAATCGTTATAAAACCGAGGTCGTTGGAGTGAACATTCATGCTTGCGACAAAAAGAGTGACGGTGGTCAGCAGCAGACACAGCAGGCTCAACAAGAGCAGTATAATCAGCCAACACAGTATGAGCAGAACAATCCGTCTCCGTCGGACGATGGACTTCCATTCTAGCAAACAATATCAAAAACTTACAAGCTGGGCCGTGTAAAAGCGGTCTGGCGATAGGGGTAGAAAGTGTATAATAAATATCCAAAGAAACTTTTTAGAAGCGTGTTGCTTCTTGACGGTAAAATTATCGGATGGAAAACGAGTCCAAGTGGATGGAGTTGTGTTCTTGATGCTCTGCACAGTATTCATGGTAGAAATTGTGGAGAATATGGAGGCGGCTATCTAAGCGTTTGCTCTGAATCTTCTGTTGTACACAGCGATAATGAGTGGAGGCTTTTTTTTGAAGACAATTCCTTCTATGAACAGTTTGATATACATGAAAAATTTAAAGGCTTTAAGCCTTACACTGTCGAAAGTGACAACTAAAAATATGCACTACAAAAAAGTTGATAAAACAGGAATATTAACAAGCAAGAATTATTACGTCTACGCAAAAATTGGCGGTGAGATGAAGCTTGTTATGGTTAAGGTGTCCGGTGGAGTTTATCAGCGCGTATCATCTAACGGTAAGCGCAAGTATGATTGCGTAGATGTTTACGGGTATGGACTGAGGAAAAGACGTGTTCAGGTGTGTAATTTGATGGAGATAGAGTATGGATGCAAGACAGAAAACTAAAGTAGCCGTGGCTTTGGTTATGGCACAAATGACTGTGGAAGAGATGAAGGAAGTGGTTAAAAACAAGGATGTTATTCACCAGTGTGAAAAGATTGAAAAGTGGGTAAACAGATGTGCCGACAAAATCAGGGCCAAAAGAATGTCAGCAGGGGCTAACAGAGATGCGCTGAAATATTCAGAAGCTATCAAAAACATTGTCCTCGAAGAAACTGGATCATACGTCAATGAAAAGTCTATGACCGCTCAAATACTCGCTGCTGATGCACTCGTTACTGATGTGTGTAACGCCTATCAGCTAAAAGGCGATGGTGGTTGCTGGTTTAACGCCAAGAAGACTATCAACACCCTTGCAGAGTGTTTCAGGAATATGTTTCCAGAATATGAGGAAGTCGGGACAAGTATTTATTTAAAAGCTGAATCAGCATTGGAGATATAAATTGAAGATAATTAAACCATCGGCAACTATTGAAAATAAAATGTGCGCAAAGGATGCATTTAAGCACATCGAACGGTGCGGGCGTACATGCTATAAGTCTGAGGACAAAATTACCGGTGAAAGTGCAAAGGATTTTGTTGCACGAATTATCAGGAGCGGACACGAATCCGTGCTTGAACATGTGTCCGTCACAATGCGTATTGTTTGCGACCGTGGCGTGTCACATGAGCTTGTCCGGCATAGGATTGCTTCGTTTAGTCAGGAGTCCACTAGATATTGCAATTACAGTATCAAAGAGCGGTTCGGGAACGAAATTACCGTTATAAAGCCTTGTTTTTTTGACGAACGAGAGCGAGACTACGAGCTTTGGGCGTCTGCAATGGTAAGCACTGAATTTGCTTATTTCACACTACTTGAAAACGGTGCCAGCCCACAAGAGGCCCGTAGTGTGTTGCCAAACAGCCTAAAAACTGAATTGGTTATTACTGCAAATCTCCGTGAGTGGAGACACATCTTGAAGCTCAGAACGGCTAAGGATGCACACCCACAGTGCATAGAGGTGATGAACATGGTTAAAAAAGAATTAACAGAGTGGTTGCCGGAGGTGTTCAATGTCTAATATCAAACTCGACCCAAAAGATTACGAAACTGTTTCAGGGTACGCCGCAGCATTAGAGCGTGAAGGATTCGACCAATACCCAACAACAGGAGAAGGAGATTACGCCCTAAAGCTTGGATTGATATCTGAAATTGGCGAACTGTGCGATATCGACAACAAGCGCATTCGTGGCGATGAGTCGTACCAGGACCCTTACAAGCGTGAACAAATGTGGCTGAAAGAGCTGGGTGATGTTCTTTGGTTTGCTGTTCGATTGGAATATCGAAGCGAAACATTCTGTGAAGACGATGCTGATAGTGTTCTTTCTGACAAAGACTATGCGATAATTTGTGACAAGGTCACACATATGGATGCGCTAATAGCTTCTTGCAATCCACACCTAGATAAAAACTACAGCTTTGCTTGCTTTGAATCTGTCCTTGATTCAATCTTTG
>Ga0193953_1001622_pt1 | contig 10201 bp, 10 predicted proteins | sample BB_4_MG_FD_140325 | JGI IMG/M metagenome (GOLD analysis project Ga0193953, IMG submission 140325) | Microbial mat bacterial communities from the Broadkill River, Lewes, Delaware, United States - BB_4_MG | ecosystem: Environmental > Aquatic > Freshwater > River > Microbial mats | place: USA... | reverse complement strand
CTTTAAAATCTTCCCGTTTCAAGTTACTTGGTTGTGATGGTTATGACTGATCTAAATGTACAAAAGAAAATCAGGTTGTTCCAGTTTTATTATTTGGGTATCAAGGTCATGGTTTAAAAATGTCCGGAAGAACCATCTCTCCACGGACATTTTACTCATAACGGGATGTTCTTAGCTGTTATTCTGTGCTTGCTTTTTCTCTCTTTTACGCTTGCCAATCTCAATCTCTTTGGTTCCTTCAGAAGTCGTCATTGTGGCCAAGCGGTCACACTCGCCATTGCCATAATCAATGGTTGCAAAAACAGCCCCATTTTTCGATATGGTTACTTCTCCGCTAACAATGAAACGGCAGTCGCCACGCTTCACCAATGCTTTAGTAATTTCCCGGCGATACGTATTCTCATCCGAATCTATACAGTTGGTGAAACCGGTAATTTCCAGCACATCATCACTGTGATCCAGTGGCGTATCGAGTCCGGCAGTCCAGGTTCTTGTTTTCTCAGCTGTACGCGTCAATGTTGTGCCATCCGTGAATGTGAACACCATCTCTCGATTGATATTGACAATACGCTCTGTTTGATTATCACCATTGAAGGTTTTTACATTGGTACCACTGATACCGACCTCATCAATGCTGAAATCCTGAAAGGTCACTGTTCGGGTAGCCCCATCCACACGCGGTGAATCGGATAAAACAATTTGAATAATCCCTTTAATGATACGTCCATTTTCTAATTCTGTTGATTCACCATAATCAAGTGTAATGGTTTTAGGAAATCCTCCTTCGGCTGATTCAATGGTAATCAACGGGCACTTTTGCCATCTGTAGCGATACTTATAACGGTTGCGTAATCCTTCCGTTTTTAAGCTTTCCCCACTTACTTCAGCTGTTATGGACGTATAGGTTTCTGCGCTTCCCGAAAAAAGATCCACCTCATAATCGGCTGCTTCCATCACATCATCAGCCGAAGCTTCAGTAGTTACGATAGATTCAACGGTTACACTCATATCCGGATCCATATAATCCACTTCAGGGGTAACCCCTTCCTCTTTGTTACAAGCAGTAAAAATTGCCAACAAACTTACGGCTGCACCTAAAAATACTTTTTTCATGACTTTGTTGTTTTAAGTTTATTTTCAGTTTATCTGGTGTCAAGTCTGATTATAAATTCTGCAGAAATGATTGCGTTTACCACCTCTCTTTCGACTTTACATGAACATACCGCTTCAAGTCATCTTCACCCTACCACTATTTTTAAAAATTTTCATTTAAATCCACACAACCATCCTACAAAGCAATGATGATACTGCTTTCACGTCTATTCACCAGACAATAAAATCCGCCTTTCATATACCGCTCATGATTAATCTGTGCATAAAGGATGGAATATCCTTATATTTATAATTTAATGTTTAGTATTCACCATCAATCCCAATCACATGAAAACGCACCTTCTCATTCTTACCATCTTGACGCTAACGACAGCAACTATTGGTCAAAACACTATCTCATCTAAAGATTCTGCTAAACTGGCTAAACTCGAAAACTATGTACTAAGAGCTGAAGCCAAAATGGCCAAGGCAGAAGTAAAGATGGCGTATGCCGATTCACTTATTAAATCAGGAACCACCCTAATCGAAGAAAATGATGCCCTGCTTGATGAACTTTCCGATGAAATAAAACAGTTGGACGGGACTTATAAAACCGAACGCAAACCATTGGTAAAAGCCACCAAAACAAAAGACAGAGACGATGCCAGGCAAGCGGCTACTGAGTTAAAGGCTTTTGACACCAAATACAAAGCTGACACAAAGATCTTAACAACGAAAGAAAAAGCCCTGATTAAAAAAATGAGTAAAGGTGAGTCCGACTATAACAAAGGAAAGACGTATCAAAAAACGGCCAAAACAGCTGTGAAAGAAGCTCAAAAAGCATTAGACGAAGCTCAAAAGAACCTGAACGAAGGGAAAGCTGAAATTGAAGAAGTACCTGAGAAAAAGAAAAGTAAGAAGAAATAATTATGGCTAAATGGCTGTCCTTATTTTAAGGCAGCCATTGTTTGGTTTACAAAATTCATGATTCCCCCAACCAGCTCTTCAACTGTGGCAGAAGCCCTTCTACTTCCTTTATTCCCATCCCATAGAGTTGGTCTAATTTCTGAGGATTGTTCTCAATGCGCGACACATTCATCCTCCCTTGCGGGCGTATTATAAACACCGTTCCTTCCTTTTCCAGCCGCTCCAATTCTTCAATGGCCTGATTATAGCGTTCTGCCCGGGAAAGAATCGCATTAACTAAATGCGGGTATTTGCGATACCGGGCTTTTATAATCCAGGGTTGTTTGACCGCTTGTTTATAATAGCCCTTGTTTCGGGTTAATACCACCACTGCTTTTTTATAATCATCGGCAAAGGCTTGCTGAAACGGAATAGATGCGCTTATGCCTCCATCCATATACAACTCTTGCTTATAGGTGGCCATTTTCGATACAAAAGGCAAACTGGAAGAAGCGGTAATGACCTGCATCAACTCCTGTTGAGTCAACTGACTTTTTGAGGCGAAATGTGTTTCACCCGTTTTCACGTGCGTCATACCTATCTTAAACTCGGTATCTGAATCAAAGAAAGCCTGGTAATCAAAGGGCACTAATTTAGCAGGCACTTCTCCATACACAAAATCCCAATCAAATAGATTTCCCTTTCGAATCAGGTTACGAAAACTCATGTAGCGGGGATCAGCGGTATATTTCAGATTCACCTCCTTATTCCGTCCGAATTGTTTTGACGCATAAGAAATCCCATAAGCTGCTCCGGCTGATACTCCTATGCAATAGGGAAACTGAATACGATGCTTTAAAAAAGCATCTACAACACCTGAGGTGTACATTCCTCGAAACCCACCTCCTTCTAATACTAATGCCGCTTGATTATTAGCCATTCTATGACATTTTGTTTGCTGCAAAGGTATTATTCTGCAGTATACAGTCGTATAGCCTGTTTATAGTTTTCTGCTCCAACTTTTGTCATATCATTGATAAAACCCGATAACTCCGGATGATACAGATCAATCCAGGTAACCAAACTGACGCGTTTTTCAATCCATTTTTCCCAATTAGCTTCCGGGTTTTCTATTTCTTCAATGCGGGTGATGCACCCATTGGCTATTACTAACTTCTTACGCGCGGAAAGTGGATTGTTTTCCAGAAACTCGAATCACTATGAGGTAGCGAAAATCGTAACCCAGCAGCCATGTGCACTTTATTTGCCACTGAATCGCCACTCTGGAGCGCTTTTTTTTAATAATCCCTTTCAATTTTCCCATGGAAAAGGTAACCACATCATGTTTGGTGGCAAAACGAGCCGGATATAAAAGAGTAACTTGATTGAGCGCTTTGTCCAGCTCATAGGTTAATCGTTTCGTCATAAAGAAGAGAACAAACAGGCCTAAAACAATGAATACGGTACATAAGATCATCGCTGGTTAAAGCGACGGCGTATCATCAGACAGCACTAACCAGAGACCAGTTTCCCCCATTATAGTTGCCAGAAGGCCTCATAATTTAAGAAACACATCAGTATCCCGAATAACTAATCAAGTCGGTGTATCCTGTACAGTATTCATCACTCTGAACTTATGTAAACATTGCTACATACATGGGAACAAAAACAGCGACCATAATGGCAATGGAAGTCTGCCAATAATAATTCGAAATAAACAGTCCGGCCAGAATCAGCAGTTCATCTGTACCCGTAGCCGACACACTTCCCTTGGTAGATGATCCCTGGTAATCCAGACGCATCCCTTCCCGATCAAAAACCATCCATTTGGAATTCCACATGTTTTGATAGCTCATTTCGAATACTTTATTTTTGTACATAATGGTGGCCTTGGTGCGCCAGGCATTATAAGTTATCTTCCCCACAACAGTATTGCTGTCAAGGTCAGTGATCAAAGTATAAGGACTAAAGAAACCAGAGGTGCGAAAATGATACTTTTTATTATTTAACATGCCTTCGGCCGATTGTGACCATGTGTTTTCCTTTAGCACACCAATTGCAGAAGATCCTGAAAACAGCACATAAGAACTGCTTAAAATTCCTTTTTTCCAGCTTAGATGAGTCATCATAATAGTCGGTTTAGTTGATAAATCATTTGGCAAGTGGTCTTTTTTACTTAGCTGCTGAAGATAATAATAAATGTTCATAACACTGATTCTCCCTCTTAATATTCTAATCGGGAGGAGTAAAAAACACGCCTAACCACCACTACAAAACAATCCCCCACCACTCTACGAGTAGCAGGGGATTGTCACAACATGTATTCCAATTTCGAGAGAATAGTACTTTACTATTAGTCTTCTGTTATTTCTTCTTCCACTTCTTCTGCCATTGCTTTTGCCGAACCATAAATGACATAATCCGCATAAAATGCTTCATTTTTTCCTTTCCAAATCATTTTACCGACCTCGCATACTTCACTGATCAATTTATACAAATCATTGGCCAGGTGCTTCCGTTGTACGGTTTTCTCTTTACGCAATGAAACCGCTCCCGCTTGTTCATCAATGGCCGAATCGAGCAGGTTGCGTTTCGTCATGATGGTGTTGATATTCTCTTGGGTGACTTGTCGTTTCTTCAGATCCTCTAAGCGCGGATTTGCAATGTGTACTACATGCAAAGCATATTGCACCAAATCATTATCCGACATTTCGGTGGTACTGCTAAACTTAAACAAGCCATACTCCATGGACTTAGCACCATACACCAATCGGGTGCGATTGCGTAAATCATTTATATCCGCCTCCAACTCATCCCGAACTTTCCGTTTTTCATTGGTTTTGATCTTCTGATTGCCTTCATAGTAATCATCAGAAGGGAAATCTTTCACTTGTGTGGTGATAATTCCCAATTTATCGCGCATAGCACCATCGTAGCCATAACCAGCAAAATGCTCCGAATCCCGATCAAAGCTTCTTAATATTTTATCGGCTCGCTGGGCCAATTCTGGTATGGAAAAATTGAAATTCGTTGTAATTTTCATAATCAATGGCTTAAGTATTAATGGTCGATATAAATGTTGTTATTCAAGCAGCAAACATCCTGGCTCACTACCGCCATTTACCATGGATAATTTTTTAAAAATGGATGCTCCAGTTCTATAAAACCATCATCTAAAATGAGCAGGGCCAGCACGAGAAGCCGGATCTGAAAAGTTAACCGGAAGAACTATCATTCAAACAAATAGTAACCTAAAGTTAAAACATATTTTCTACTTCCCGAACTGTTTTTGCCATTGACATTTAAAATAGTTTTTCGTATATATTAACACCAACATGCTACGAAACACCTGCCTATTCAACCTATCTAATCTACGATCATACTTAAAGGTATAATTTTTCAACTATCTGCTATAGAATGATAGTTTATTTAATGAGATGCTCCTTTCAACCCCTTTATTTGATACTTTTTTAACAACACCGTCTTTTCGATCATCATGAACAGGCTTTCGAAAGTGCCTGCCAGACTTTCAGTTTCCTTATCCAAAACCAAGATGAAAGCAAACAGAAGGCTTAATTGCCTAATCAACCAATCTGATCGATAAACCAAATTTCCTGAGTACTCATAAAAAAGGGGAATGGAACGAGTGCATGGGCTAACCAGGCAACTTACCGTAAAAATCCAGAATCTTAAAAAGTGAAAAACAGCCATCAGCTTACATCATTTTCTCCGAAAGTCCGGCTATATCAACCCAACTATACATGAATAAAAAACTGATCACCTATGCCTGAAGATTCCATTGCTGCTAGCGTCCAAACATAAACCGCATGCCAAATATAAACCCACCGGGCTCTAACAAACTAATTCGTCGCTCAGCATCCTCATCCAGTTGAAGTTCGGAATTATTAAGCGAATAATTATCATTGGAGAGTGAAAAAGCATAACCTACACTCCAGACTACTTTGGATTGTTGCCCCACCTTATAGTTCCGGGATACCAGGATATTAACCGTACTTAAGGCCTTAAAATTAACACGCAGCGCTTCTTCACCCAAATTAGAAGTGGTACTAAGTTTCATCGTCCGGTTATCAATACCAGCAGCGTACGAATACCCTATACTCAAGCCCGTTTTATTATCCATAGTGTGAGGATAAAAGGTCAAACCGCCACCATAACGCATGCCCCAACCACCCCAACCGGCATTGCCATACAAGGCCAATAATCCGGACAGTGGTTTTTCAACACCTACGCCTAAACCGTAATCGTTTAAGCCAAAACCAGCCCCATAATAAATAAAGGTGGCTTGTTCTTCATGATTATTCTGAGCAAAAAGACCAGTAGACAAACATATCTCTAGTAGAAAAACAACACTGGTAAACAGGTAAATTCGCGTGCTATGCCTTATAACTTGTAACATCATTAAATACCTGTTCAATTTAGGAGTGCAAAAATCCGGGCGAAATCATACTAAGCTCAGATGATCCTTTTCATACTAATAGTCACAAAAACTACCAAATGGTTGCTTGCATCCAATGACGCATAATTTTTTTCACTCATTTGAACAGACATTTTACAGGTTCAGGCATCAAAAAAGCTACTTCCTGCACTCCTTAATAAAAAGGGTGAAAAGGCTCCATACTTTTGCCCATGATTCATCGTGTGAAAAAATTCAAACAAAAACATATAAACGACATCTAATCATGAAACGACAAACCATTGCCATGGTATCACTTTTAGTGATGATCGGATTAAGCCTTGTGGGGTGCAGTGAAAAAGAGAGTACCACCGCTGTCAAACAGCGTTATGTAAAGATAATGCAGCCTGGCCAAACAGTTGGCAACAAAGAGTATGTCTTCAACGGCCAGTTAAAAGAGAACCGCGAAGTAAATGTGGCCTTCAAAGTGGGTGGTCAGGTGCTGGAGATATTAGTAGACGAAGGAGATTATGTACAGGAAGGTCAGATCATTGCCCGCATGGATAAACGCGACTACAAAATACAGTTGCAAAGTGCCACCGCCCAATTCAACCAGATGAAAGGGGAATATGAGCGTTACCAACAACTCTATGACAAGAAAAAATTACCGGTGAATACCCTGGAAAAACTCAAGGCAGGGTATCTGGCTGCCGAAAGTGCTTATGAAGCGGCAACAAATGCGTTAAACGATACACAATTGGAAGCCCCCTTCTCTGGTTATATCTACCACAAAAACATTGACAAATTTGAAAATGTAGCACCCGGTCAGCCCATTGTCACGTTGATTGATGTGAGCCATCTGGAAGTGCGTTTCAGCCTGTCGGAAAGCCAGGTTGAGGTGGCCAGTAAATTTGATTACATCACCTGTGATGTGCCCAATGCCAATGTGCAAAACCTACCGGCTAAATTCCTGTCAATGAATGAGAAATCAAATGGAAATGACATGTTCGATGTGCGCCTGATGATTGCCAATCCGCAAAAAGGCAGCCTAAAACCAGGCATGTCTACCCGGGTAAGGGTTAAAATGCCTCAAAAAAGCGCTGCATTGATAAGAGTACCGGTCGAATCGATCTTTTATAAAGTCAATAATCCCTATGTGTGGATCTATGATGCCACTAATTCCACGGTAAAAAGCAGGAAAGTGACCATTGAAAACCTTGCTCAACAGGGCTATGTGACCGTTTCAAAAGGCTTGCAACAAGAAGATCAGGTGGTGACAGCCGGTGTCCATAGTCTGGTAGAAGATCAGCCGGTAAAAATTCTGAACAACAAAAAATTATAATTGACTCAACAATGCTCGATAAAATACTATCACAAAAAGCCTTTCTCAGCTTTGTATTTGTTGCTCTGATCATGGGCGGTATCCTCTCCTTTTCCTCCATGGGAAAACTGGAAGATCCGGAAATACCCGTGAAAGCAGCGGTTATTTTAACACCCTATCCAGGTGCCACGGCTGAAGAGGTCGAAAAAGAAGTCACCGACGTATTGGAGAAAGCTATTCAACGTTTGGAGAACATCGATTTCATTGAATCACGTTCTATACCAGGATTATCAGAGATCACGATCAACATCAAATCCAATGTGAAAACAGCGGATATGCCCCAGTTATGGGATCACATGCGGCGGAAAGTGAACGATGTAGCTGCCAACCTTCCCAGAGGGGCCCATGCACCCATTATCAACGATGACTTTGGGGATGTATCCGGTATCTTTCTGGCCATCTCCAACGATGGATATGGTTATTACGAATTTCAGGAATATGTGGACCTGGTAAAGCAGGAATTACAATTGGTACCAGGTGTGAAACGCATTGAGGTATTTGGCAAACAAACGGAAGTCATCAACATCCGCTTCGACAATGAATATTTTGCATCGCTGGGTATAAATCCCATGATGATCTTTCAATCATTCAACGATCAGGGCATCATTGTAGATCCCGGAAGTTTTTTAAGTGGCAGCGAACGCATCCGCATCAACATTGGTAATAAATTCCAGGACCTGGAAGAGATACGCAATTTTGAAGTCAAGTTACCAAATGGCGGACGCTATCGCCTGGGACAAATCGCTACCATCGCCAGGGAATTTAACCGGCCGGTTATGCAGCAGTTGAAGTACAATGGACGCGAAGCCATCAGTCTGGCCGTTTCGATGGAAAAAGGAGGTAATGTACTGGTTTTGGGTGAGGCCATTGAAAAACGGTTGGAAGAGTTAGAGTCAAATTTACCCGCCGGTATTGAATGTCATCCGGTCTTCTATCAGCATAAAAATGTGGATGAGTCCATTAATAATTTTGTGATTAACCTCATAGAATCAGTACTCATTGTGATTGCTGTGCTTTTATTGGCCATGGGCTTACGGGCCGGTCTGTTAATTGCCAGTGGGCTGGTATTTACCATCCTGGGAACCTTTATTGTGATGAGTGCCCTGGACATTGAGCTCCATCGTGTATCACTCGCCGCCATTATCATCGCCATGGGTATGCTGGTGGATAATGCCATTGTGGTGGCCGATGGGATATTAGTCGATCTGAAGCGAGGACTAAAACGTAAAAAAGCATTTGTGGGAACAGCCAAGCAGATGGCTATCCCTTTACTAGGCGCTACGCTGGTGGCCATATTGGCGTTTATGCCACTGGCATTTAATCCCACCGGAGCCGGCGAATTCCTGAAACCATTATTCTATGTACTGGCCATTTCACTGTTTTTAAGCTGGCTGTTGGCACTGACGCAAACTCCCTTTATGGCGGAATTCTTTTACAAAAAAGGGAATAAGGCTAAAAAGCAATCTGAAAACAATGCGCTCTACCAGGGAAGGTTCTATCAATGGTTCGGACGGGCTATTCGTTATGCCCTTTGGCACAAGTCATTCTTCACCATCGGAACGATTGTGATTTTGGTGGCTTCCTTCTGGTCGTTCCAATTTGTAAAAAAAGACTTTTTTCCGGCCGCCAGCTACGATCAGTTCATACTGGAGTACCGATTACCAGAAGGGACAGATATCAGTGAAGTAGAAAAAGATCTGGATCTGGTGCAACAAGAGCTAATGGGATGGGACAACATCAACTATGTGGTAACTTCCCTGGGAAGTACACCAGCCCGATATACATTGCTGCGTCCCATGAATGGTTTAAGTCTTAGCTATGGTGAATTGATCATCTCTGTGAAAGATAAAGAACTCGCCAAAGCAGATCGTCAACGGTTACAACAATATGTGGATGAAAATTACCCGCAGGCCTTTGCCCGGGTGAGAGAATACATAGCGATTGGCGGGGATTTTAAAGTAGAAGCCAAGTTTGCCGGACCCGATGACCAGGTATTGAAACAATTGGTGGAAGAGGCCAAAAACATCATGCGTAAGGAACCATTGGCCACCTTTGTTACAGATGACTGGAAGAACCAGGTGAAAGTATTGTCGCCTATCTACTCACAGGAACAAGCGCGTGATCTCATGGTCAGCCGGAGCGATGTGGCAACGGCATTAGCCATTGCGTCGTCGGGCTATCCGGTAGGTGCTTTTTACGACGGGGAATACCAGTTGCCGGTACTATTAAAACTGAATCAGTCCATTGAAAAAGATATCAACCAGTTATCAGCTATCCCCGTGTGGTCGGGTCTCCCCACAAGTGTTCCACTCAGTCAGTTAGTAGACTCCATTGAAGTACGATGGGATCATAACATCATCAGACGCTACGATGGACAGCGGGCTATTAAAGCCATGTGCGACCCCATT
>Ga0193953_1001617_pt1 | contig 10209 bp, 8 predicted proteins | sample BB_4_MG_FD_140325 | JGI IMG/M metagenome (GOLD analysis project Ga0193953, IMG submission 140325) | Microbial mat bacterial communities from the Broadkill River, Lewes, Delaware, United States - BB_4_MG | ecosystem: Environmental > Aquatic > Freshwater > River > Microbial mats | place: USA... | reverse complement strand
TTAAATAAAGATAGTTCATTAACCGATGCTGAGTTTGAAGAAATAAAAAAGCATCCTTCTATAGGAGAAAAAATGCTTAGACCTCTTAAAGATATGGAAGGGGTATTAGACGCAGTTAGGCATCATCATGAAAAACTTAATGGAAGCGGTTATCCTGATAAATTAAAAGGTGATGAAATAAGTATTTCAGCTAGAATAGTTGCAGTAGCCGATATTTTTGATGCATTATATTCAGATAGATCTTACAGGAAGGCATTGTCTATTGAAAAAGTAGAGGAAATAATGAAAAAGGAAGCGCTAGATAAATTAATTGATAAAGATATAGTTAATGTTTTATTTGATATGATAAATGAAGATGGTTCAGTAATAAAAATAAAATAGTCTATTTTAAACCTTACATTTTTGAAAGTAGAATGTAAGGTTTTTCTATGTTTTTAAAATAGAATAAATGTTATTTTAAAGTAGGGTGATAATATTGAAAAAAAAGAAAATATTTTTTTGTTTGTTTATATTTTTTGCTATTTTCATTATTTTAGGAGTAGATAATAGACTTATTATTAAAAAATATAATGTTAATTCAAATAAAGTTAAACAAAAAATTAAATTAGTTTTTATAGCAGATTTACATAATTGCAAATACGGAACTAAGCAAGAAGAATTAATTAATGAAATTAATGAAATTAAACCAGATGTAATATTATTTGGAGGAGATATTGTAGATGATAAAATTCCAGATACCAATACAAGGTTTCTTTTAGAAGGATTAAAGAATTACCCAAGTTATTATGTTACAGGTAACCATGAATATTGGAGTGAAAATGTAGATTATATAAAAAAGATGTTTAAATCTTTTGGTGTTAAAGTGCTTGAAGGAGAATGTTCAAAAGTTTTAATTAAAAATCAAGCTATTGAAATAGCAGGGATTGATGATTTTGAAGCAGGAAGAGAAAATGTTTTTAGTCAAATAAGTAAAGCGAATAATCAATCCACTAAAGAATTATATACAGTGTTTTTATCACATAGGCCTGAATATATTAAAAAGTATCTTGATTACAATTTTGATTTAATATTGTCAGGACATGCACATGGAGGGCAGTGGAGATTACCAGGTATTATAAATGGACTATATGCACCAGGACAAGGCATGTTTCCTAAATATGCAGGAGGTAAATATAATTTTGAGAGTAAAGTTTTTATTGTAAGTCGAGGATTAGCAAGAGAATCAACTAGAATACCAAGATTTTTTAATAGACCAGAACTGGTTGTTATAAATGTTTTACCCAAATAGATATTGTTTATATTTAAGAAAAGTATAAAGAAAAAGATTAGTTCTAATTATTATAAATAAAGATGATTTATGTGTAAACCTTGAAAAAAATTCAAGGTTTTTGTTTATTTTAAAACAAAGGAGGTATTAATAAGTGTATATATTTTACAATAGGAAAAAAACTTGTTGATTTATTAATGAATATATACTAATATTTAAATATAAGAATATTAGGAGGTAATTTTATGGCTAAAAAAGTATTAATTGTTGGAGGAGTTGCAGGAGGTGCAAGTTGTGCAGCAAGGTTAAGACGAATCGATGAAAATGTTGAAATAATAATGTTTGAGAGAGGTGGATATATTTCTTTTGCCAACTGTGGATTACCTTATTATATTGGAGAAGAAATAAAGGATAGAGATTCATTATTAGTTCAAACACCAGAAAAAATGAAATCTAGATTTAATATGGATGTTAGAATATTTAGCGAAGTAACTAAAATTGATAGGGAAAACAAAAAGGTTTATGTTAGGAAACTAGATACAGGAGAAGTTTATGAAGAAAATTATGATAATTTAGTTTTGTCACCTGGATCGACACCGCTTCGTCCACCAATAGAAGGTATTGATAGTCCAAATATATTTTCGCTATGGAATATACCTGATACAGATAAGATAAAAGAATATATAGATAAAAACAAGCCTAAAAGAGTAGTTGTAGTAGGTGGAGGTTTTATTGGAGTAGAAATGGCGGAAAATTTAAAAGAATTTGGACTTGAAGTTTATTTGGTTGAACTAATGGATCAAATAATGACACCTTTTGATTATGAAATGGCTCAAATATTACATCAACATGTAGTATCAAAAGGTATTAATTTATTGTTAAGTGATGGTGTTAAAAGATTTATTTATAATAATAATATTACTACAGTAGAACTTAGAAGTGGAAAAATAATAGATGCAGATGCAGTAGTTTTATCAATAGGCATAAAGCCTAATAGTGAATTAGCAAAAGGTGCTGGATTAGAAATAAATCCTAGAGGTGGAATAATTGTAGATTCTAAAATGCGAACAAATGATAAAGCAATTTATGCAATTGGAGATGCAGTTGAGGTTAGAGAGCCAATTTTAGGTGGAAAAACTATGATTCCACTTGCAGGACCTGCAAATAAACAAGGTAGAATTTGTGCAAATAATATATGTGGTGCAGAGGAAGAATATTTTGGAAGTATAGGAACCTCTGTAGTAAAAGTATTTGATATGACGGCTGCAGCGACTGGGTTTAATGAAAAAATGCTTGTTAAAAAAGGTCTTGAATATGGCAAAGATTTCTTTACAAGTATAATTAAACCGAATGATCATGCGGGTTATTATCCAGGTGCAGTGCCAATGACACTAAAATTAATTTTTGATAAAAATGGTAAAATTTTAGGAGCTCAAAATATTGGTTATAATGGAGTTGAAAAAAGAATAGATGTAATTGCAACAGCAATTCACTTTAATGGTACAATTGAAAATTTAAAACAATTAGAATTGTCATATGCACCACCATATTCTTCAGCAAAAGATCCGGTAAATATGGTTTCGTTTGCGGCAGAAAATATTTTAAATGGAGATGTTGAAGTAATAAGACATAGTGAACTTGAAAATTTATCTAAAGATAATATTTTATTAGATGTTAGAGAAGAGGTTGAAAGAGAATTAGGATTTATAGAAGATTCAATAAACATACCGGTAGATCAATTAAGAGATAGATTAGATGAACTAGATAAGGAAAAAACATATATTGTATATTGTGCTGTAGGATTAAGAGGATATATAGGAGCTAGAATATTAAAGCAAAATGGATTTAGCGTTAAAAATTTAATTGGCGGATATAAGCATTATGGATGTTCAGAGGGTAATTCTGAGAATAATATTTGTGATATGAAAGTTGATGATACTGGAGAAAATGCAATTAAAGAAGTAGAAGATGGGGAATTAATTAAGTTAAATTGTAGTGGACTTCAATGTCCAGGGCCAATTATGCAAGTAACTGAAAAAATTAAAAGTTTAAATGAAGGCGACATTCTTGAAATATTAGCAAGTGATCCTGGATTTTCAGGCGATATAAAATCATGGTGTAAAAAAAGAGGACATCAATTTATTAGTGAAGAAAAAAATAATAAAGGATTTATTGTTAAGATTAAGAAAGGACATAAATTAGCTAGCAAAGCTAATAAAACCAAAGATAGTCAGACAATGGTTGTTTTTAGCGGGGATTTAGATAAGGCAATAGCATCTTTTATAATTGCTAATGGTGCAAAAGCAATGGGTAAAGAAGTTACTATGTTTTTTACTTTTTGGGGTTTAAATATATTAAGAAAACAGCAAAATATAAATGTTAAAAAATCATTTATGGAAAAAATGTTTTGTAAAATGATGCCAAGGGGTGTAGAAAAACTAAAATTATCAAAAATGAACATGCTAGGATTAGGTACAGTGATGATGAAAAAAGTTATGAAAGATAAAAATGTTGAAACTTTAGAGAATTTAATGCAACAAGCGCTTAAATCTGGAGTGAAAATGGTTGCGTGTACTATGAGTATGGATGTTATGGGTATTAAACAAGAAGAATTAATTGATGGAATAGATTTAGGTGGAGTAGCAGCGTATTTAGGTGAAGCAGATGAATCTAATATTAATTTATTTATCTAAAGTGATTTTTTATAAAATATAGATATTAGTTAAGTAAGATAACCTAGCTAGAAATTGAGTATAGAAACTTAAATTATAGCTAGGTTTTAAGCTATAATAAGCGAAAAGGAGGTAAAAATGAAGAAAATAATTTTTGCTGGCGGATGTTTTTGGGGAGTTGAAGCATATTTTATGAATATCAAAGGAGTTATTTCAACAGAAGTTGGCTATGCAAATGGTAATAGAGAAAATCCTACATATGACTTGGTATGTACGGGGATAAGTGAATTTGCAGAAGCATGTGTTGTTGAATACGATGAAAATATAATAAAATTGGAAGAATTGTTAGAAAAATTTTTTAATATAATTAATCCTTTTTTATTAAATAGACAAGCTGGGGATATTGGAACTCAATATAGAACAGGAATTTATTATAAAGATAAAATGGATTTTTATATAATAGAACAATTTATTAAAACTAAATCTAAAGAGTTTGAAGATGATATTGTTACAGAAGTAAAGGTTTTAGATAATTACTATAAAGCAGAAGAATATCATCAAAAATATTTAGTTAAAAATCCAAATGGATACTGTCATATTAAATTAGATTGATTTAGCACATGTTTCGCATAAACCATATAATAAAATAGAATGACCTGTTAATGTAAAGGATTCTTGCCTTGCAGCGTTTAACATTTCATTATAAGGGCAATATTTAAGTATAATTTTTTTCCCACAATTGGTGCAAATAATGTGATGGTGGTGAGATTCATCACAAACAAGGGTAAAGTAGTCTTTTCCATCTTCTAAATTTATTCGGCTAACAATATTTAATATTTCAAGTTGTTGCAAATTTCTATAAAGTGTTGATAAATTAAGGCTTGTAGACCTTTTTTTAGCTTCATTAAAAAGAGCATTTATAGAAATTACTTTATCGTATTTATCGCATAAAATAGTTAGAATAATTTTTCTTTGAGGAGTTATTCTTAAATTGTTGCTCTTTAGCTTTTTAATTATATCAGCATAATCAATCATAGTTATTCCTTTCCATAATAATGTTTTTTGTATTTAGATAATTTTATATTATAATATAATAGGTGTTAAAGTCTATATATTGTTGGAGAGGAATATTATGATAAATAAAATAGAGGAAATTTTAGAGACTATAATTAAAGAAAATATTATTAAAATTACATTTAGTAATCTTAGAAAAAATGATTTGCTAGCTAAAAAGATAGATATTAGAAAAATAAATTTAAAGGGTGAAACTTTTTTTCAAATAGAAACAATTAAAGAAAACAAAGCTTTTCATAAAAATATTGATAGAAATGAATTTATAAATTTTCTTATGGAAAATGCATATTTTTATAAACAATGGTATGTACTAACAGATAAAGAAACATATCATATTAAAATAAGCAAAAAAGATAAAATTTTTTGCAAAACTACAGAAAATAAAGAAAAGATGGATATTTCTCTAGATCATAATAGAGAAAAAAAATATTTTCTAAAAGAAGGAAATCCAATAGATTTTTTAGTTTATTTAAATATAATGAATAAAGAAGGCAACATATTAAAAAGCAAGAGAAAAAAATTTAAACAGCTAAATCATTACCTTTCATTTATAGAAAGTTCGATAAACTGTTTTGATAAAGATAGAGAGATTAATATAGTAGATTTTGGCTGTGGGAAATCATATTTAACTTTTGCATTAGCCTATTATTTAAAGACTATGAAATATAATAATGTCTCTATAATTGGACTGGATTTAAAAGAAGATGTAATTGATAAATGTAATAAAATAGCTAATGAATTAAAGTATAATAATTTAAAGTTTCTAAAAGGTGATATTAAAGATTATAGTTCAAAAACTAAAATTGATATGGTTATAAGTTTGCATGCATGTAATACAGCAACTGATTTTGCAATATATAAAGCGCTTTGCTGGAATGCAAAATTAATGTTAATGGTTCCATGTTGCCAACACGAGATAAATGAGCAAATGGACAAAAATATGTTTCCTATATTGTTAGAACATGGGATAATCAAGGAAAAATTTTCAGCGCTTTTAACCGATGCTATTAGAGCAGAAATAATAAAATGTTGCGGTTATGAATCTAAAATTATAGAGTTTATAGATATGGAACATACTCCTAAAAATTTGCTAATTAAAGCTTTATTAAAGAGCGATAATAAGGTTTGTTTTAATAAATCAGAAAGATTAGATAAACTTATTAAAAATTACGAATTAGAACCTACTTTATTAAAATTGATAGAAGAAAATGGATTATGTTAATATAATTTTAACTTTATATAATAAATATAAGAATTTAAATATAAGAATTTAAATATAAAGAGCAATTAATAGTAAATAAATTAATTGCTCTTTATATATTATTTGTAAGTTAGTGTTAATCAAACATATTATAAATATCTTCTATAAAACCTCTATAATGTAGACGTATAAATAATTCACAGATATCTGGGTCAAATTGTTTATTTGAATTATTTTGGATGGTTTTAAGAGCCATAGAATGAGTTTTAGCTGATTTATGAGGTCTTTCGTTAACTAGTGCATCATAGGTATCTGCAATACTTATAATCCTAGATCCTAAAGGAATATCATATCCTTTTAATTTATCAGGATAACCGCTACCATCAAATGCTTCATGATGATGCTTAACTATATCAGCAATATCGTGTAGATTATGTTCTTTCATAAGTACATATCCATGACCTGCATGTGAACGCATTTCTTCAAAATCTTCATCTGAATATGCATTTGGTTTTGTTAATAGTTCTTTACTTAATTTATGTTTACCTAAATCATAAAACATTGCAGCATCAATTATACGGTGTTGTTCAAATCCTTCAATTCCAAGATTTAAAACCATTAATACCGTAATATAATATACCCTCATAGCATGAAGATAAGAGTATGAATCAAGTCTATTTAATTCATATAAAGTTTTGTAAACTGAATTAAGTTGAGATTCACTTTTTTCAACAATATTTCTTTTTCCAACTGAAAGAAGAACAGTAGGTTCTGTTGCCATATAGGTTTTATATGTTTCAAAATGAGAGACATAAAAATGATCATTTTGAACTAATTCTTTTGGAGAAGTTGGATGCAAATCACTTAATTTTCCATCTAAAATATGATAAAAAAGTAAGCTCTTATTAAAAGGAGTAAAGTGAAGTATATGGTATTTAGGTAAATGAATTTCGGAAATTACAATTTCATCATCTTGAGCAATAGTTTTATGAATTCTTTGTTTTTTTTCTTTTTTAATTACTTTATGACTAATTTGAATATCTTTCATTTTTAGGCCTCCCTTGATATTTATACTATGTTACATATACCCTCTTTATGATAAAATATGTTTTAATAAAAAATAAAAGTTATAGGAGTGAATTATGACTAAAAAAATATATGAAATGGATCCTTATATTAAAGAAATAGATGCAAAAATAATAAAAATTTGTGATAAAGAAAAATATGTAATATTAGATAAAACTATTTTCTTTCCAGAGGGTGGAGGGCAGCCATTTGATACCGGATATATTAATGATTGTAAAGTATTAAAGGTTTATGAAAAAGAAAACTTGATATACCATTATGTGGACAAATTGCCAGAGAAAAACGATGTAAAATTGAAAATTAACTGGGAAAGAAGATTAGATCATATGCAACAACATTGTGGAGAGCATATTATTTCAGGAATGGTATATAAATTATTTGGAGGTATTAATAGAGGCTTTCATATGGGTAATGAAATCGTTACTTGTGATTTTGATGTGTTTTTAAACAAAGATGAGTTAAATGAAATTGAAAATGAATGCAATAGGTTGATAAGTGAAGGAAAACAAATTTATATTAAAAAACTTAGAAATAGAGAGACATTAAGCGATTATAAAATTAGAAAAGAAACTTTGGTTGAAGAGAATATTAGATTAGTTGAAATTGAAGATGTGGATTGTGTAGCATGTTGCGGAACTCATCCAACAAATATTAAGGATGTTATGTTAATTAAAATTTTAGGTGCTGAAAAAAACAAAAAATACCAAAGAATATCTTTCTTATGCGGGTTTAGAGCAATTAGAGATTATAAAGAAAAGCATGAAGTAATAAAAGAAATTAATAGTTTATTATCATCAGAGACATTATCTGCAAAACAAAGAATAGAAACTTTAAAATCACAAAAAGATGAGTTAGTTAGAAAAAATATTGAAATGCAAAAGAAATTGGTAAGTGTATATATCAAAGAAATTATAGAAAAATACAATACAAATAGTAAAATAAATGAAACGTTTATCTGTTATGAATGTAGCCATTTAGAAAGAGATGGTATGATTTTATTACAAAATCAGTTTTTTAAAGAGGGAAAGGGAAGTTTACTTTTATTTAATAATAATATCTTTTTATGTAGAACAACTAATGAAATTGATTTAAATAGAATTTTAAGAGAAACAATAGGAGATTATAATGGAAAAGGAGGGGGTAAAAAAGATAATATACAAGCAAAGTTTGAGACTTCAGAGAATTGCTTTAAATATATAAAATTGCTTAGTCAAAAAATAAAAGATATTGAAGAGGTGTAAAGGTGGATATAAGTAAGGTTTATTTTATTAAAACTAAAGATGTAAATGATGATAAAATATCTCAAATTGCAGGTCAATTAACAGAGATATTAGTTGATGAAAACTTTAGTAATTTAAATAGGGAAATACCTATTAAAGTTCATTTTGGAGAAAAGGGTAATACTACATTTATACCAGCTCATTACTATAATGGAATAATAGAATTTTTAGAATCAAAAAATATTAAGCCATCATTTATTGAAACAAATGTACTATATAGAGGTCATAGAACAACAGAAGATAAACATAGAGAGTTAGCAAAAGAGCATAAATTCACTCAAATACCAATTATTATTGCAGATGGAAAATTTGGTGATGATTTTACTCAAATAGTAGTTAATAAAAAATATTTTGAAAACTGCAAAATAGGGAAAAAATTTGATGAATTTTCACAAATAATAGTTACTAGTCATTTCAAAGGGCATATAATGGCTGGATTTGGAGGTGCAATTAAACAATTAGCTATGGGATTTGCATCTCGAGGAGGGAAATTAGCGCAGCATTCAGATATTAATCCAGTTGTTAATCAAGAAGAATGCGTTGCATGTGGAGAATGCGTAAAAAAATGCGATGTTGAAGCTATTAGTATTGATAAAAAAGCATTTATTGATCAAGAAAAGTGTGTTGGATGTGCAGGATGTATAGCAGTATGTCCAACTGGTGCAATTAAGAATGACTGGAAGGGCAAAAATTTCAAAGAAAAATTAGCAGAATATGCATATGGGGCGCAAAAGAATAAAGATTTTATTTATATTAATTTTTTAATAAATATTACAAAAGAATGTGATTGTATTGGCAAAGAAATGATTAAAATAACTGACAATATTGGGGTTTTAGCATCGATGGATCCAGTTGCACTAGATTCTGCTTGTATTGATTTAGTGCAGGAACAAATGAATGAAAAGATTTTTGAATCAGGAAGAGAAACTCTTATATATGCAGAAAAAATAGGTCTTGGAAATCAAAAATATATATTAAAAGAAATAATATAATAAAAATATTTTTATTATATTATAGTTGATTAACTAGTAGAATAAATATTTCTACTAGTTAATTTTTTTTTCAAATATATTAGTTGAGTGATTTTTTATAAAACCTATTTTTTGTAAATATTTTATATGATCAGAAACTGAAGATGTTGCTTCTAATTTTGAATAACCCAAATTAGTGAAAAATGAAGAGTTTTCTTTATATATAAAATCACTTATTTTAAAATCCCTATATTCAGGAGTAACATAATCTAATTGAATTTTTAGTGTATTACCATCAGGGACACCTACAAAGATACTTGCAGGTACCATGTTTCTAAGGACATAAAAACATATTGCGTTTTCGGGAATTTTGATACTATCTTTACCAAAAAAAGAAATTATATTTTCCTTATAAAAAGTTGTAAAGTGTTTTAAATAATCGTCATTTGAAGAAACTTGTAACATGTGAAAATATTCTTTTGATTTATAAATTTTAATAATATAATAGGCATCAATAAACACTATTCCAAGATTCAATAATCCTGTAGGCATGCTCCCAATTAGAAAACCGTAAATTGAGAATAAAATAGCGCCGATTAAATTTATCCATCTAAGTTTTATAATAGAACTCATAACCAAAGAAATAAGAACAATTAGC
>Ga0193953_1001614_pt1 | contig 10226 bp, 6 predicted proteins | sample BB_4_MG_FD_140325 | JGI IMG/M metagenome (GOLD analysis project Ga0193953, IMG submission 140325) | Microbial mat bacterial communities from the Broadkill River, Lewes, Delaware, United States - BB_4_MG | ecosystem: Environmental > Aquatic > Freshwater > River > Microbial mats | place: USA... | reverse complement strand
GCGTCTCTCTTCTGAATTTGGCTGATGCTTGTCGATACAATCAACTGTTAAGCCATGGAATTGAAAAATTGGTGCCATCCACTCCGAGTCACGCTTTGCAAGATAATCATTCACTGTAACAAGGTGAACACCACGACCAGCAAGAGCATTAAGAAAAACAGGAAGTGTACCAACTAAAGTTTTACCTTCACCAGTTGCCATCTCGGCAATATTTCCCTTGTGAAGAACAATACCCCCAATAAGCTGAACATCGTAATGAATCATTTCCCATTTAACTTCTGTTCCTCCTGCAATCCATGAGTTATTCCAAAAAGCCTTTTCACCTTTTATGTTAACATGATCACGTGTAGCAGCTAATTCGCGGTCGAAATTTGTTGCAGAAACTTCAATAGTCTCGTTTTCTGTAAATCTACGAGCAGTCTCTTTAACAATAGCAAAAGCCTTTGGCAACGCTTGTTCAAGAGCATTTTCAATTGTTTCCGTAATATGTTTTTCAAGAGAATCAATCTCAGTATAAACCGACTCTTTCTCTTTAAGAGCAACCTCTCCTTTATTAAGCTTTTCTTTAAGAGTATCAACTCTATCCTGATCGTCTTTTGTTGTCTCAGTAATTTGAGCTTTTAAGCTAATCGAAGCCTGACGAAGCTCGTCGTTAGACAATGATTGCAACTTATCGAATTCTAATTTTATTAGCTCAACAATTGGCAAAATCTCCTTAAGATCACGCTCCGATTTATCCCCTAAAAACAAGGACAATATTTTATTTACTACACTCATATTATAGGTTTTATTATTTTTTTTCAATGCAATTGACAAATTTAGCTTATTAATGCAAAAAAATATTGAAAAAGTGTTTTTTTCTTTTGTTCATGTTACTAATGTTATAGAGGCAGGTTATACTATAACATTACTAAATGCTTTTTAGCATATTGCTACAAGAACTCTATTTACGTAAATTACGGTTCTAATCAAAAGACAAAAGCCTTGAATAACAACGAATACATACACAATCAGCAGAACTCCGCTATAAAAAAACTTAACGAAGGGTATGTTGCTTTTTATTCAAAGCCACCTTCAATAAACCGATTAAGAAAAACAATCGACAGCAGTCATAATACGCCCACAAAATATGCTATAAATTTCAATAAACTAATCACGAAGTTATTCTTAAATAACAACATATCAACATACTGTGTTGCAGAATATATAGAAGGAGATTATTTGGGAGGTAATTTTCCAAAAAATTACACATCAGAAGAGTTCTTTCCACAAAAAAAGATACTTTACACAAAATGTAATAATAAAGAGGTTGAAGATTTAGACAATCTTTATAATTTCTCGACATTAGGACTATTTGACTTTGACTTTATTGTAGAAAACGGGTTAGAAAAAGTGATTACCCTATTAGAATCGTCTAAAAATAGTTGCAAAAAAAAGGAACCTACACACCGAAATAAGCTTTTAAATATTGAAGCCTCAATCTCTATTTGTAAAACAATTATAGATTTATCGGAAAATCTTTATCACCAGTATTCAATTCAAGCCAAACAAACAACCGATAAAAAAACAAGACAAAACATTAACGAAATAGCAAACAACTGCTTAGAAGTTCCTTACCGAAAAGCAACCACTCTTAAACAAGCATTACAATCGATTTGGATTATAAACCTAACATTTTTACTAACAGGAATAAAACCCTCATTTGGCAGATTAGACAAAACATTGCAACAATACATAAACAAAGAGGATGACAAAATATATTGTCTTAATCTGTTACAATCGTTTTTCATAAAACACTCGGCATGTTTTAAATCGTATCAAAAATATGAAAAAGTAATGGGAAGATTTAACCATTCAATAATTCGCAATCCCAATGCTAAAGAAGTACAAAACGCTTTTATAAAAAGCCAAAATGTAAAAACAACCATAACTATAGGTGGTAGTTTATACTTAGAAGATGAATATTTCAACCAATCTACCGAACTTATTCTAGATGCATATAACCTTATTAAACCTAACAACTTAAGACTTTTTATAAGAGTTAATCAAAATACAAACAAGCAAATGTTGAATAAGATTGCAGATTACCAAAAAAATAACTTAGCAAACATATTCATTGTCAATGAGAAAAACCAACTAAAATACTCAAACACCAAACTAAAACTTTTCGATAATAATACAGCCAGCCAATTAAGCAAAGAAAAATATTACGATTTTGCTTTTGATTCATTGGCAACACCACTGCTAAATGGAAATTCGTTACGCATAGCCTCATCATTAAATCTAAAAGAGATTATCACAAAATTTCTTTTAAATAATGTAATATTGGAAAATCAATTCTCAGAAAAAAATTGTGGATATCACAATAAGTTTCTCACACCTTTCCTAGATACTATAAAAGATGAATTACTTATTAAAATAAAAGCAATAAGTAATAATATACCAAAAGACATTTCGGTGTTACAACACCCACACATAAACATTTGTTATAAATACAAAACAGACAAACCATTAAACTTATTACTTAGTTTAAATATTGATTTTATTCCTGAAACAGTTAATATTTTAAGTGCAATAAAAATGTGGTGTTTTGACCAAAAAGATATTAACATTTTATCGCTATCAAAAGAAATATTAAGCACCTCAAAAGAAAGTCTAACATCACGAGAGAGAAAATTGGTAGCCAACGAAACAAAAACATTTGGCAGTTCAGAAAAAGATATCGATTATATTTTTGCACAAATAATATCTACCATCTCTAAAACATTAGAAGATTGGCATATAGAAAACATCACATCGCAAAAGAACAATTACCATCTTTTTACTGAAGCATCTATAAACACCTATCCATGTAGTGAAATATTAAACGGATATCAATCGATAAACAACAAAAATATAGGAATTAGCGCCATATTAAAACCATTAGGCGAGGTTAACTTTTCTGAGTTCCTGGGTGGCATTTGGTCTAATATACCTTTAAAAGAAGAGATGATTGATTCAAAAATAATTAATGAAATAATTAACCAAACCATACACCACAACGGATATATTTTAAACATATACGAGACCAAAGCCAAGGGATTAAACAAAGTATTGTTCGACCTTTCGAAAATTATTAATACTTAATTAAACTGTAAAACAAACACTCTCTAGAGGTTTTCGAAATTGTGGAGTTATTAAAACATCTTTGCTTGGCTTACCAATAGCTATAACCATTGAAACATCAACCCACGAAGGAAGGTTAAGCAATCTCTTCATTCGCTTAGAATCAAACCCCTCCATAGGACAGGTTTGATAACCTTCGGCTGTAATTCCCAACATAAAATTCTGAGCCGCCAACGCTAAACTTTTGTGAGCAACTATACGAACATCGTTTTTCGAAACCTCTCTAACTACAGGTTTTTTTAAGCCAGTAATTGAGGTATAAATCTTTTTCAAAACACCTTTCAATCCTAACTTATCGTTGTTATAAAGGATAGGTATTAATTTATTGTAATAGTCACCAATCTTTTTCTTTACATACTCATTATCTATAGAGCTAAGTTTTTCTACATTAAAATCTCTACTCTCTCGCCATCTATCAGGTCGGGTAACAAATGCTACAAATTCAGAAGCGGTTTGCGCAGCCTCTTGCCCAAGGCACAAATCTACCAATCGCTGCTTTTTATCTTCAGAAACAACTCTATAAAACTCCCACAACTGCATATTGCTACTATTAGGTGCTTTTATTGCACGCTCTAACGATCGCTCTACAACACCGCTATTTAATTTATATCCTTTTTCGAACGATCGTACCGATCGTCTACTATTTATAACTTTATCAAATTCTATAATTTTATCCATAACTAATTAATTTACTCCAACAACATCACTATTTAAATTAAGTTCAAAACCATATTCATCATATAAAAACCTATGACCAGTTTAGTAACAATAACACTTTCTTCAATTTAATTCCCACTTGAAGGTATTGACTTAATATTAATAGTTGATATAGTGATTAATATGCTCAGAACATAGGTAAATGTATGGAGCTATATCTGAGGAGCGTCAATTATTGCAAAAAGTGAAGGTGAAATATTAAAAGTTTAGGTTAACAATGTTCATCAATTTACAAAACATCATTTTATATAAAAAAATTGTCGTTTCTTTGCACCATTGTAAATTAAAAATTAAGAAAATGATTATCGAGAAAAACAAAGTTGTTTCGTTAACATACGATTTATCAATCGAAAACGAGGTTATCGAAAGCGTAACTGATATTCAACCATTACAAGTAATTTTTGGAACAGAAACTCTTCTTCCTAAATTCGAAGAAAATATCGCTGGCCTTAAAGTTGGTGACTCTTTCGAATTTGAAATCTCTAAAGACGATGCTTATGGAGATTTTAGAGAAGAGTATGTTATTGACATCCCTAAAAATGTATTCGAAGTTGAAGGTAAAATTGACGAGAATGCAATCCGTGTAGGAAACTCTGTTCCTATGCTTGACCACGAAGGTAACAAACTTACTGGTATCATTCTAGAAATTGGTGACGAGACTATTAAAATGGACTTTAACCACCCTCTTGCTGGTGACAACCTTTCTTTTAAAGGTAAAGTTACTGATCTTCGTGATGCTACTGAAGAAGAAATTGCTGCTGGTTTAGAGAGCGATTCTTGTGGTTGCGGATGCGATTGCGACGAAGACGATTGCTCTTCAGACAACCAAGCAGAAAGCTGTGGTTGTAGCTGCGGATGCTAATCATAAATAATATTAAACAAAACGGGCAGAAATTAATTCTGCCCGTTTTTTATTGTCTATTAATTAGTATACAAATATGTTATTCGATAAAAGAAATGGGCACCCAAATTAATGAGTACCCATATCATAAATATTATTTAAAAATTAATTCAACCCTCTACGTATTAATAGCGGCTCAATTTGAGGCTCACGACCACGGAATTTTTTGTATAACTCCATAGCTTCTTCTGTACCTCCTTTTGAAAGAACATTCTCTCTGAAACTTGTAGCTGTTTCTTTATCAAATAACGAAGTCTCTTTAAATGCTTGGAAAGCATCAGCATCAAGAACGGCAGCCCAAATGTAACTATAGTATCCCGACGAGTATCCTGGATCGCCATCGAAAATATGTTTAAAATAAGTACTTCTGTAGCGAGGAATAATTTCGCCAATCAAGCCAATTTTAGACATCTCATCGTTTTCAAATTTCAAAACATCAATATCCTTAACCTCGTTAATTGTTGAATAATACATATCTAAAAGCGAAGCTGCAAGATACTCAACAGTCATAAATCCTTGGTTAAACAAACCACTATTCTGAATTTTTGTAACCAACTCCTGAGGAATAACCTCACCTGTTTGATAATGCTTAGCGTAGAAATTTAAAACTTCTGGTTCTAATGCCCAGTTCTCCATTACTTGTGATGGTAACTCAACAAAATCGGTAGCAACCGATGTTCCCGAAAGACTTCTGTATTTACAATTTGAAAGCAATCCGTGAAGAGCGTGACCAAACTCGTGGAAAAGAGTCTGTACCTCGTCAACACTTAAAAGAGCAGGTTTATCACCCGATGGTTTCGAGAAATTACAAACAACAGAAATAACTGGAGGAATATTTTCGCCTTTTGGATTCGATTGCTCGGTAAAAGCAGTCATCCAAGCACCAACACTTTTCGATTCGCGTGGATGGAAATCCATATAAAGAACACCAATGTGTTTTCCATCTTCTTCGGTTACTTCCCAAACTCTAACCTCTTCCTTGTTATAAACAGGAATATCTTTTATCTCGTTAAAATGAAGACCCCACAAGCGATGAGCTAACTCAAAAGCACCATCACGAACGTTATCTAAAACAAAATATGGGCGAAGCATCTCTTCGTCTAAACTATATTTAGCTTGCTTTACTTTTTCTGAATAAAACCACCAATCCCAAGCTTCAATTTTAAATTTTCCACCCTCGGCATCAACAATTTTTTGCATCTCAACAACCTCTTTCTTGGCATTTGGAATTGCAGAAGCCCAAAGTTTATTTAAAAGACCAAATACATTTTCTGGATTTTTTGCCATTCTATCTTGTAAAAGATATTCAGAGTAGTTTTTAAATCCAAAAAGATGAGCTTTTTCAACACGAGCTTTAACTATCTCGTTAATAACCTCTTTATTATCGAACTCGTTATCATTATTACAACGATTTGCATAACCTTTGAAAACCTTCTCACGCAATTCGCGTTTTGTTGAATATGTTAAAAAAGGAACTCTACTAGGCTCGGCCAATGTAAACAACCATTTTCCGTCAAGACCTTTAGCTTTAGCTTCCTGAGCTGCACCAGCAATAACTCCTTCTGGTAAACCATCAAGATCGGCTTGGTTATCAATAATTAATTGAAAAGCATTAGTCTCTTGGCTAAGGTTTTTACCAAACTTAAAAGTAAGCTCCGATAGTTTTGTGTTAATAGCACGAAGTTTTTCTTTGCTCTCTGGTGAAAGATTGGCTCCACCAAATTCAAAACTTTTAAAAGTCTCTTTTAGCAAACGAGCATCTTCTCCTTGCAATTTAGCAGCCTCATCCGATTCGTAAACAGCTTTAACACGAGCAAAAAGAGCTTCGTTAAGCATAATATTATCGCCGTGATTCGAAAGCTTTGGAAGAATTACCTCTGCCACTTCGTTCATTTTGTCGTCTCTATCTGACTCAATCATATTAAAAAACACACCTTGAACTTTGTTTAAAAGTTCGCCACTTAACTCAAGAGCAACAATTGTGTTTTCGAAAGTAGCTGCTTCGTTGTTATTAACAATAGCAGCAATATTTTCATTCTGCTCTTGAATACCTTTCTCAAAAGCTTCCATGTAACAATCGGAAGTAATTTTATCGAATGGTGGTACTTGAAATGGAGTATCCCATTTCACAAAAAAAGGATTTTCAACATTAGCTTTTTTATCGGCATTGTTGCATCCAGTAAATACGAGTCCTGTCATAGCCAACAAGGTAAATACTTTAGTTATTTTCATCTGTTAATTATTTAAAATTATAGCGCTAAAGTTATATAATTATTAATTATAGAAATTATAGCTAACCTTTTTTTGACATTATTATGTATAATGAATTCAAAAAAGCCAAAAAAAGATAAGATTTTTATTATGAGATGTGTTTTTTTTAAACTGGAAGAGTAAGAATGTGAATTAATTAACAATTACTAAAACTTAAAAATCAATACTTTAATAATAACAGATTATCACAAAATAAACGAATAAACATTCTTTATGTAAGAAAAACATAACAATTGTCATAAAATATGATATTTATTATCATGTTTTCGCAATAATATTTAACTTTGCAGGGTCAAAAAAAACATCTATAAAGAATCAAAATGATCGCAGAAAAATTGGATCTTGAATTATACGACATAAAAAACGTTAAAAAGATCTATCACAACCTGTCATACGACGAATTATTCAAACACGAAACATCATCGGATTTAGTAGGTTTTGAGAAAGGGTATTTAACCGACTTAGGTGCTGTAGCCATTGACACAGGACTGTTTACAGGACGCTCGCCTAAAGATAAATACATTGTTTTGGATGATGAAACAGAAAATACTGTTTGGTGGAAAAACGATCACCGACCAGCATCTGACAACAAGCCTATTAACAATGAAACATGGAACCACCTAAAGAAAATTTCTGCTGAACAATTATCAGATAAAGTTCTTTACGTACAAGACGGCTTTTCTGGAACTAATCCAGATACACAAATTAAAGTACGCTTTATTTGTGAGGTAGCTTGGCAAGCTCACTTTGTAAAAAACATGTTTGCACGTCCTAGCGAAGAAGAGTTAGAAAATTTTGAGCCAGACTTTGTTGTTTATAACGCATCGAAAACAACTAATCCAGACTGGGAGAAGCAAAATCTAAATAGCGAAGTTTACGTTGCCTTTAATCTTACCGAAAAAATGGCCGTTATTGGTGGTACATGGTACGCTGGTGAGATGAAAAAAGGAATCTTCTCTGTTATGAACTACTTCCTTCCTCTTAAAAACATTGCTGCTATGCACTGTTCGGCAAATATGGGACACGATGGCGACACTGCCCTTTTCTTTGGTCTTTCGGGAACAGGAAAAACAACTCTGTCTGCCGATCCTAAACGTTTGCTTATTGGCGACGACGAACATGGCTGGGACGATAATGGTGTATTTAATTTTGAAGGTGGCTGTTATGCTAAAACTGTAGATTTAGAGCACGACAAAGAGCCTGAGATTTTTAACGCTATAAGAAGAGATGCTCTTTTAGAAAATGTTGTTGTTGACTCGGTAACTGGAAAAATTGACTTTGCCGACACTTCAAAAACTCAGAACACAAGGGTTTCGTATCCTATTTATCATATCGAGAATATTGTTAAGCCTGTTTCAAAAGGAGGACATGCAAAGAATATAATATTCCTTACTTGCGATGCTTTTGGTATTTTACCTCCTGTATCGAAACTTACACCAGAGCAAACAAAGTATCACTTTATTAGTGGTTACACTGCAAAAGTTGCTGGTACAGAATTAGGCATTAAAGAGCCTGTTCCTGCTTTCTCGGCTTGTTTTGGGGCTGCATTCCTTATGCTAGATCCAACTACATATGCAAAAGAGCTTATTAGAAAAATGGAGATGCACGGTGCAAACGCATATCTTGTTAATACAGGATGGATTGGCGGAAGCTACGGCACAGGACGTAGAATTGATCTTAAATCGACTCGCGCAATTATTGATGCTATATTAAATGGCGATTTAGAAAATGCAGAGTTTGAAACATTGCCTATTTTCAACCTTAATATTCCAAAAGAGGTAAATGGTGTTGAAAAAAACATTCTTAACCCACGTAATATATGGGAATCGCCTGAGAACTGGGATATTGAAGCAAAAGAATTAGCTAAGAAATTTATTAATAACTTTAAGTTCTTTACCGATTCACAAGAGGGTAAAAGCCTAGTAAAAGCAGGCCCAATTATTTAATAAATAAAAAAATAGATACAAAAGCAGTGTTTATGGTAACGTAACACTGCTTTTTCCGTTATAATAGTAGTGAGAGATATGAAGTTTGATATTATTTTATAAATTTTTACCTTGCTGCCCGCTAAAAACAATCAATCATGCAATATAACTTAGGATTAAATATACTTTTAATTATTATAGCTTACCTACTTGGATCGATACCATCGGCTGTTTGGATTGGTAAATTTTTCTTTGGTAAAGATGTAAGAGAACACGGAAGTGGAAATGCAGGGACAACAAATACCTTTAGAGTTTTAGGCGCTAAAGCTGGTTTTCCGGTATTCTTTATCGATGTAATTAAAGCTGCACTTGCTGTAAAATTAATTTACTTTACAGATTACTATATTCCGCAAACAGGCGATTATATTAACTTTCAGTTTTTACTTGGAGCAGCAGCTCTAATAGGTCATATTTTCCCTGTTTTTGCACAGTTTAAGGGCGGAAAAGGTGTTGCTTCATTATTAGGTATTGTTTTTGCTATTCATCCTTGGGCAGCTCTTTCGACATTTGTACTTTGGTTTATTCTACTATTAATAACCAAATATGTATCGCTAAGCTCAATGATAGCTGCATTTACATTCCCTATAATATTAATTGTAGTTTTCGAAACACGCACTCCTTCACTATTAATATTCTCGTTCGTAATTTTTGTGCTACTTCTTTTTACTCATCAGAAAAACATAGAACGATTGATAAGCCGAGAAGAGAGTAAGACACATATTATTGGACGCAAAAAGCATAAGAAAAAGCTAGAGCAAGAACAAGAACAATAAGAAGATAAATTGTATAAAAAAAGAGTATGTAAAACTAATACATACTCTTTTTTTATTAGCTAATAAGCATTTTGGGTCATGCAATGATTCTTTTATTGTACTATTATTGATACTTGATAATAGTGTGGTATTTAATAACTATTGTTTTAATCTATTACACTTTACAATAATCAAGAAAAACATTGTTTTCAATATAAAGAGTAGTTGTTTTACTATAGTTAACTATGTTTATTATGCTGCTACCTATTATTTTGTGATTGCTACCTTACATTTATATGCTGCTATCTATCTTTTATAGTCTGCTACCTGCTACTTTACAATTGCTTTCTGCCGTTTATACATTGCTTCCTGCTGTTTTACAATTGCTACCTATTATTTTAACATATATAACTACTATTATAAACAGTATTACTC
>Ga0193953_1001610_pt1 | contig 10247 bp, 9 predicted proteins | sample BB_4_MG_FD_140325 | JGI IMG/M metagenome (GOLD analysis project Ga0193953, IMG submission 140325) | Microbial mat bacterial communities from the Broadkill River, Lewes, Delaware, United States - BB_4_MG | ecosystem: Environmental > Aquatic > Freshwater > River > Microbial mats | place: USA... | reverse complement strand
ATGCATATGGATATCATGTGTTTTAAATGTTGCATTTTTAAGTTTTTTCTTGTCGATTAAACCTTTTACAACACTATGTGCAATTCGTGCACTCTCTTTCATCACATCACCCATATTTCCAGTCAGTGTCAATGCCCCTTTTCCTGCAAATTTTGCAGTTTCTATTTTGAGTACATCTCCACCAACACTTGTCCACGCTAAACCATTTACAACTCCTACGCTGTTGAGTTTATCAGCTGGTTCTATTTCAAATACTGGATTGTCTAAGTATTCTTCTAAGTTTTTTGTGTTGATAGTTACTTTTGATAACTCTTTATCATACATAAACTCTTTTGCTGCTTTTCTATAAAGTTTTCCAAATACTCTTCGCAAGTTTCTAACACCAGCTTCTCGTGTAAATTTTTCTATGATAAGTTCAATAGTTGGTTTACTTAAATTTACTTCAGCTTTTTTCAAACCATGTTTTTTTAACTCTTGTGGAATTAAATAATTTTGTGCTATGTGAAATTTTTCATTTGGTGTGTAACTACTCATTTGAATAAATTCCATTCTATCTCTAAGTGGGGCTGGGATTCTTCCTGCATTATTTGCTGTAGCTATAAAAATACAATCACTTAAATCGATGTCAAAATTTACATATAGGTCTCTAAAGGCATGATTTTGTTCAGGATCTAAGATTTCAAGCATAACAGCACTCGGATCACCTCTATGGTTTGCGCCGAGTTTATCTATCTCATCTAGTACAATAACAGGATTCATTTTTTTAGCTGTTGTTAGTCCATGTACAATTCGTCCAGGCATAGCACCTACATAAGTTCTTCTATGACCTCTGAGTTCATTGACATCTTCCATACCACCAAGTGCTATTCGTACAAGAGGTCTATTTAAAGCAGATGCAATAGAGTTCGCAAGTGAAGTTTTTCCAACTCCTGGAGGTCCTACAAAACATAAAACAGTGCTGTTGTTTTTATCTAGCGGAACTTTTCTTTCCTCTTTGAGTTGTTTCACAGCAAAATATTCGATGATTCTATCTTTTGGTTCTTTGAGTGCATAGTGGTCAATATTGAGCTGATCTTCTACTTCTTTTACCTCTATTTTATCAAGCGATTTTTTATCAAAAGGTATCTCTAAAACTTGCTCTATATATGTTTGAATAGTAGATGCATCACCACTATCAGGATGGAGACGATTTAGCTTTTCTATTTGTTTTTTCACCTCTTTAAATCCAAGTTTTGGCATAAATGGTTTAATCTTTTTAAGTTGTTTTTTAAATGCTGCTATCTCTTTCTCTTTAGCATTATCTGTCCCTAACTCTTTTTGAATAGTTCGCAACTGCTCTTTGAGATAAAACTCTTTTTGATGTTTGTCAAGCTTGACATTTACTTGTTTGTTAATCTCATTTTTAAGTTTGAAATTTTCAATCTCTTTTTTAATATGGTCAATAATATGCAACAATCGTGTGTTGATATTCTTTTCTTTAAATAGATTGTACGCTTCTTCATTTGAAATTTGAATTACAGAAGAAACCAAATCTGCAATTCTTACAGGTTCAGTACTCTCTTCAATAGTTTTGATTAAATCGATTGGAAACTTTGTATTGAGTTTTGAAAGTTTATTTATAGTAGATTTTAATATCTCTAAAATCGCAGGTGTTTTTGTTTCATCATATTCTGCATTTTGTAAAATATCAACAATACCCATAAGAGGTGAACCGTTTACGATCTCTTTTATTTCAACTTTTTCTAAACCTTGAAAAAGAATTTTTATTCTACCATCTGGAAGAGTGATTTTTCTCATAATATTTCCAACAACAGCAACATTATAAAACTCGTTTGTTTTTTTCTCTTTTGTATTTTTACTTACAGCTATTGTTATAAGTTTGTTGTTGTCTATTGCATATTCTACAGCATTTATGTTTTGCTCATCACCTATAAAAATTGGTGCAATCATAAATGGATATAAAAAAATACTATTTTCTACTAAAATAGGTAATCTATCGGGAAAACTATCGTAATCTGCTAATTTCATTTATCTCTCTCTTTTGTTATTGTAATATATTATTCAAAAATAGCTCTGTACCAAGGTACATCAACTTTTTTGATGGTATCTGTATTTTTCCATTTTTCACTTGCTTTTTGAGCATAAAACTCTTGTGCTTTTGGTTTTTCTATTCTGTCATAGAGTTCTGAAATCTCTTTGTCAAAGATAGCTTTACTCATAAGTAGTCTAGATTTAATTGTTTTTACAAGATTTATATATTGTGAATTTGGATAATCACTTATAAAGTTATCTGAAGCGATAATTGTTTTTGAAAGAAGTTCTTGCTCTCTAAATTGATTTTTAAATGCTAAAAAATTAGATTTTATTTTTAAATATCTGATAAAATCTGCATTTTTTTTCAAACTATATTTTTTTAAATATTCATCAAAATAGTAGTTTGCCATAGCATATTCTTCCTCTTCCATATGTGTTACAGCAATAATCATTATAGCACTTGGAAGTAAAGGTGAATTTCTATGCTCAGATTCCAAAGATGTAAAAGTATCATCAGCTGCATCTATCTGATAATTTGATATTTGTTTAATCATCTTATTGTACCAGTATATTGCTGGTTTATTATACTCTTCAGTTTGTTTACTAGAACATCCTGTAAATACATACGCAAGAGATGCGATAAAAACTATTTTTATAATTTTGTTATTCATTTTCTTATTTTCCTTTAAAACTAGATTTTATCTAATCAATCCAAAATGAAAGTTAAAAATGTGGATTTAATTAAATATCTTCGATAGATTTATAAAAATCATCATAAAATAATACACCATCAAAAACTTTTTCTTTATCAATTTTGATCAACTGCGTCGCATCTGTTTGTTTTGAAACAATGATCACTTTTATAGCATCTTGCTTCATTTTCAATACAAAATCCATAAGAGTAAATATAGCAGTAAGATCCATAAAAGGAACATCATATATATCAATAATAACTATTTTTGTATCGAGTATATCGTTTGCTTTTTGTTCAAAAGCTGTACTTGAACCAAAGAAAAATGCACCATCTATTTTTATAACACGAATTTTCTTTTTGAGTAAGAGTGCATCTTCTTTTATATGGTCATGATTTTTGCTGTCTTGAAGTGAAATCTTTGTAGCTTGTGTTACTCTATATACAATAAGTAAAGAAGCCATAACAATACCAACAGCAACAGCACTAATAAGATCAAAAAATACAGTAATGAAAAATACAATTATCATAACTATAAGATCATGTTTTGGGCTTTTTCGTAAAATAGACAATAGTCTATAGTCTAAAATATCTATACCTACTTTGATTAAAATACCTGCTAATAGTGCCATTGGTATTTGTGCTGCAAGTGGAGCCAAAAAAAGGACTATAGATAAAAGTACAAGTGAATGAAACATACCTGAAATTTTATGAGTACCACCACTTTTGACATTTATCACCGTCCTCATAGTTGCACCAGCACCTGGAATAGCACCAAAAAGCGCACAGATTGAATTTCCTATCCCTTGACCTATAAGTTCTTTATTTGGTTGGTGTTTAGTTGCTGTAATTGAATCAGCTACTATAGATGTCAGAAGTGTGTCTATTGCACCAAGAACTGCCAAAGTAAATCCAAGGGAGATAATAATTGTGTAATTATCTAGGCTAAAATTTGGTACGATAAAAGAGGGGAGTGATGAGGGTATCTCTCCAATAGTATCAAGAGTTAAACCAAAATAAACACTCAATGGCGTTAAAATCAATAGTGCAATCAAGGGTGCAGGTATAACTTTTGTAATTTTAGTAGGGGTAAAAAACATAATTACAAGAGTAGCGGTTGCAATAGTGAGTGCATCATAATTTATATGTGCAAATTTTTCAGGAAGTGAAGCTAAAATATGTACTACAGAAGCATCACTTGCTAATCCTAAATAGGGATTTATCTGTAAAATAATAATAATAATCCCAATACCACTCATAAAACCAGAAATAACAGGGTAGGGAATATATTGAACAAATTTACCAATTTTAATAAGACCAAATACTATTTGAAATAGTCCTGCAACTAAAATAGTTGTAACTATCATACCAATATCACCTTGAAGACTTATAACAGCACTTGCCATAACTACTGTCATAGGACCAGTTGGACCAGATATTTGAGTAGGTGTACCTCCAAAAAGTGAAGCAAAAAAACCTAAGATAATTGCCCCATAAATTCCAGCAGTTGGACCTAATCCACTTGCAACGCCAAATGCTAAACCTAAAGGTAATGCAATAATAGCAGCCGTAATACCGCCAAATAAGTTTTTCTGTAAATTCATTGCTAAACTCCTTTATTAAAACAAAATACTATATATAAGCTTAAATAGTAGAATTAGTAAAACTTATGAAACTAAAAGTAAGAAGAGTCCTAAAGAAAAAATTATCACTAAACTTAAGTATTCGAAAATTTTAATTAACGCTGCATTTTGTGAAGATGATTTTCGTATTTTTACACTAATAATTGCAGTGATAAAAATGATTAAACTCATACCGATACTCATAACTAAAGCACTTAGGAAGCCAACAAAATATATTCCTAAATTCATTGTAAATAAAAAGATAGTAACTGTCCCAGGACAAGGGACTATACCTGCTGCTAGTATCACACCTAAATCTGTACTAGTAGTTTTACAAGAATTACAACCACAACTTAAAGTTTGAGTATGTGTTACTTTTGGTGATAAAATACTAGATGGTTTTGATCCATTAGTAAAAGAAAGAGTTTGTTTAGGTTTTCTAATTTTTTTATATAATAAATACACAGCAATGGCAATAATTATAATAGCACTCACTTTTGTAGCCATTTGTTCTACATTGATAAGTGCAGAATTAAAAATAAAACCAAGTGAAAAATATACAAAAAGTGTTAATAAAAATGCGCTAAAAGTATGAACAACTCCTATCATAGTAGAGATACTCAAAGCTTTTAAGTAGGACTTTTTTTGATTGATGAAATAGCTACTTACTAAACTTTTACCATGTCCTGGCCCAATAGCATGTAAAACTCCATATACAAAAGAAAAAATCAGAAGCCAAATAAATGAAGTAAAACTATTTGTAGTTTTAATATCGACAAGTGTTGTTTTTAGTCTCTCTTTTAGGTCATTTAGTTTTTGTGATAATAATTCTAAATATGATGGTTGTTTTATACTTTCAATACTAGGATTAGTTTCTACGAGTTTGGCTGATGATTTATTTTTATTGGCGATTGTAGGAGTTTTTATTGATTGTACAGAAGGATCATCAAACAATATTTTAGCATGAATAAGTTTTTTGTTTAAAGAATAAGCATTTGGGTAGTTATTTAAAGTGATATCTCTAATACTAAAATTAAAATTATCATTTTCATCATTGTAGCCTATATAGAGTTGTTTGGCATTTTCTAAAACAAAAGGGAGTGAAAATTTAAAATGATATATCATTGTATTATTTATAAATTTTAGTTCTTCAAATGTAGGGATAATATTTTTTATAAATTTTGGTTGGGTGAGTTTTTTGATGTGTTTGTATTCTATATTAGTAAGGAAATGTAACTCTTTAATATAACTTACTAAGCTATCTTTTATCAATAGTTGTTCATTTTTTTCAAATACTGTGTTTTCATTAAGATCATATTGAGTAAGAGAATTTACAAACTCTTTGTGAAACTCCCAATGCACTTCAAAATGAGTTTCATTTTTGTCATAAGTAATTTGTGTGTCAACTAAGACCTGTGGAATATCAGTAGCACACAAAGTACACGCTTGCAGATAACTTTGACATAAAAAAAAGAAAAGAAATAGTTGTTTCATTAGTTAAAACTTTTGTTGTAAATAAAAATAAAGTCAATCCAAAAGCACTCACTAAAATAATACTCGCACCACTTGTCAAATCAAATTGGTATGAAAACCAAAGACCTACAAGTGTAAATACAGATGATAAGACACCAGATACAAACATCATAGTACCTAAAGAAGTTGAAACTTTTTCAGCTATATAAATAGGTATAGTCAATAAAGCAATTACGAGAATAAGACCTACTACTTTTATAGCAATTACAACAGTAAGGGCAGATAATATGAGTATTAAAGTATAAAAAAACTTTACATTTATCCCTCTTAGGTTTGCATATTCACTATCATACGATACAGCTAATATCTCTCTATAAAATAGCGTTACTATTATAATAATTGCAATTAACAGAATACTCATATAAGTGATATCATCATTACTTACTGCTAAAATCGAACCAAATAAATAGCTCATAAGATCTACATTGTATCCTGGTGTTAAGTCTACAAAAATAATACCTATAGCCATACCTACAGCCCAAATAAGTCCTATAAAAGTATCTATTTTATCTCTTTGGTTGAGTGTAATTATAGCCATAAGCAAAGCCGCCCCAACTGCAAATACTGATGCTCCTAAAAAAATAGGAAGACCAAAATAAACAGCAAGTCCAATACCTCCATAAGATGTATGTGCGATACCACCCGCTAAAAACACCATACGGTTTACAACAATAAGTGAACCTATAATACCTGAGGCAATACTTACTAATAATCCAGCTATTATAGCATTTTGAATAAATTCATAATGTAAAATATCTAACATGTACAAATCTCCTCATCACTACTACATGTTCCCTTTTGTGTATTTTCTCCAAACATTTGAAGCATCTCAACTTCACAAAAATGATCATTTTGATTTGATTGTATTTGATTTTCTTTATTTGAAATATCATGATAAGTGATGATTTTATTGATGTGTGCAACTTTTGAAGCGTAACTTAATATTACGGATATATCATGACTTACTACAATTATGGTGATAGTTTTATTTAATTCTTTGAGTAAATCATAAATTTGTTTTTGCCAACTTACATCAATACTAGCTGTTGGTTCATCTAGGAGTAATATAGAAGGATGACTACAAAGAGCTCTTGCTATCATAACTCTTTGTCTTTGTCCACCTGAGAGTGTTCCTATTTTTTTATTTGCAAACTCTTCCATCCCAACTTGTTTAAGTGCATTTAACGCACAAGATTTTTCAAATTCGTTATATCCGATTTTAAAATACTTATGAAGAAAATTTTTACTTTTAGATTTTTCATTTTCATCTCGTATATGCCCCATCATTACAACTTCAATAACCTTAATAGGAAAGTTAGTATTAATGTTTGTATTTTGTGGAACATAACCAACCTTGGAAAGATTTAAGGAGGGTTTTTTCCCTAAGATTTCAATAGTACCTTTTTTTATTTCATTGATACCTAAAATGGCTTTCAACAGTGTAGACTTTCCTCCACCATTTGGACCAATAATAGCCAGAAAGTCTTGTTTTTGAACATTTAAATTGATGTTTTCGAGTATTATTTGTTTGTCGTAGGAAAATGTAAGGTTTTTTATCTCAATAATTGACATTGATTATCACTTCTTTTATGTATTTTTGATTATTATATCGAAATAATCATTTATTGTTATTGTATATCTTAAGAGGAGTGCAACTTAAAGTTGCATAACTCCTTATTTATGTTGAGCAGAGATACCTTTAGCAAATGAAAGTAGATTTTCATTCCATTTAGGATTTAGAGGACTAATTTTTATAACAGGAACTCCAACTTCTTTGGCTATTTGATTTGCGGTTTTTATTGAAAATTCAGGTGCTGTAAATATTGCTTTTACATTTTCCTCTTTAGCTTCTTCGATTAAATATGCTATTTGTTTTGGTTTTGGATTTTTCCCACCAGACTCTATAGCAAATTGTTCTAAGTGATACTCTTTTGCAAAATATCCCCAAGATGGGTGAAATACCATAAACTTACTATGTTTAGGAGTGTTTTTTAATATATTTTTTATATTTAAATCTAATTGATTTATTTCACTTAAAAAATTATCAAGATTTTTTTGATAATACGCACTATTTTTACTATCTAGTGTAGATAAAGTTTTGAAAATATTATGTGCCATTGTTTTTACATTTGATGGACTTAGCCAAGTATGCGGATCTTTGTTGTCATGATGTTCTTCATGATCATTATGCTTTTCATCTTCATCATGGTGTTCATGATGTTCATGATGTTCATGATGATCATCATCTTTTTCCTCATCATGATCATGATGCGAATGTTTTTCTATCTCTATTTTTGTAATGCTATCATCCATTTTACTTATAATCATATTTTTATTTTGATTTATAAATTTAGGTAACCAAACATCTTCAAATTCAACACCAATTGAAAAATAAACATCAGCTTTACTAATATCTTTCATTTGAGATGGTTTTGGTTCATAAGAGTGTGGTGAATTTCCTGGTTGTACCATAAGTGAAACATTTACTTTATCTCCACCAATTTTTTCTAAAAAAGTTTGTTGTGGCAGTATACTTACGATAGCATTTACATTTGCATATAAAAATGAAGTAGCACCTAAGGCTAAAGTCATTAATAATTTTTTCATTTTTTTCCTTTTTATTGCAATCTAGTTACATTTTTTGTAGTTTATAGTATAGTCTCTTAAATGCAACTGAGTTGCATAAAGTAAAATATGATATAATTTTATATGAATGTAGAAGATATAATAAAAAATAAAAAAATAAAACTAACAACAGCGAGAATTGCTTTACTTGAGATATTTAAAAAAGCAAAAAAACCATTAAGTTATGAAGATATAAAATCCAGTATCTCAATGGATAAAGCAACATTTTATAGAAATATTGCCAAATTTGAAGAACAAGATATTTTAAACTCTTTTGAATCAAATGACAAAAAAAGATATTTTGAGTTACAACTCACACAACATGCACATTTTGTTTGTGTAATTTGCAATAAAATAGAATGTTTATCAGATTTGGATATTAAACTAGATGGATATTTTGTAAATAATGTAATAGTAAATGGAAAATGTAAAGACTGTAATTGAGTTTAGTGTGATATGTTTACACTAAACTTGATACTTTAAATTAGGCGTTTGCTGCTGCAATGAGTGCAGCTAATTCATCTTCATTGACTAAATCTGAATCATCATCACCAGAAATATGTTTTGCACTAGAAGCAAATTTACCATTTTCTGGATCTAAATTATTTACAACTCTTTCTATTTTTTGTCTATGTGCATCTTGCGCTTGCATCGATTCCAATGTAATAAAAATATTATTTTTAATGCCATCAATATCATTTCTTAAATCTTTACTGTCCTCTAGTGCAGTGAGTTTTTCTAAAATGATATCTAAATGATCCATAACTTCAATAGACATTTTTTCCGACTCTTCTATCACTTCACATAATTGTTCAATGATATTTAACTCTTTATTTTCCATTGCTATTTTCCTTATTATAATATGATAAATTATATTTTATTGGAGATTCTACAATAAATTAAATTAATTTATCTCTTTTTAACCATTTTTTTTATGTAATTCATATTTTATGATTCAAGATAATAAAGTAAAAATATGTTATAATGAAGTATAATTACAAATTAAATATTTTATAAAAGAAAGAGAAAATGATAGTAGGAATAGAAGGTAAAGTAGTTAAAAAAGAACCAACACTTATTCATGTGAAGACTAATGGTCTTACCTATGAAGTATTTGTTTCTATAAATTGTAGTTCAGCAATTATCGGTGAAGATGTAAAACTTTATACGACACAAATACTTAAAGAAGATAGCAACAATTTATATGGTTTTTTAGACATTAATGAAAAAACTTTATTTGATACAGTTATAAAAATAAATGGTGTTGGACCTAAAGCGGCTATGGCTATTTGTAGTACTTTTACACCAAGTAGCTTCTCTCAAATAGTAGAAACTTCTGATATTGCTATGTTAAAAAGAGTTCCTGGAATTGGTCCTAAAGGTGCTAGTAGAATACTTGTTGAATTAAGTGGGTTTGTTTTAACAAATAATGATAATGAAGAAAATAATTTTGGAGAAAATGCCTCTGCTGCTGTTATGGCATTGGAATCGCTAGGGTTTAAAAAAGAGCAAATCAATAAAGCGTTAAAAACATGTACACAGACTGAAACATCAGGAATTGTTAAAGAAGCATTAAAGAAATTACAAAGATAAATAGGAAAGAAATGAGTAAAAAAATAGCAATAGTATTTGGCGGACAAAGTTTTGAACATGAAATAAGTATAGTGAGTTCAATTACTATGAAAAAAGTTTTAAATAAAGAACTAGTATATATTTTTGTTGATAAAAATAGAGAGTTTTAT
>Ga0193953_1001605_pt1 | contig 10257 bp, 8 predicted proteins | sample BB_4_MG_FD_140325 | JGI IMG/M metagenome (GOLD analysis project Ga0193953, IMG submission 140325) | Microbial mat bacterial communities from the Broadkill River, Lewes, Delaware, United States - BB_4_MG | ecosystem: Environmental > Aquatic > Freshwater > River > Microbial mats | place: USA... | reverse complement strand
GCATATTTCACACTCTCTTTTGATACACTACTTAGTATTGCTCTACCGTCATTCAATTCACCAGGTACCAAGGGGCCAAAAACAGGTACTCCTTCGCCTTTCTTAGCAACCACCTTCAGTTTGTTGATTTTCTTTTGATACCGGGGAACCACGATATAATTCCAAAAAACTTCCCGGGCTCCAAATCGCATGGTATAATCCAAACTCTCCATTTCACCATTTTGCAGCTGATCAATAAGTTTTTCTTTAATATCCTTATTTATAGTTACATCAACTAACGCCACAGGCGTACCCTTAACGCCACTTTCCACACTCACTACCGATTGCAGCGTATTAGCATCCGATACAACTTTATACACTCCTTCTTCCACCCCGATGCGTGATACATCAATAGCTTTTTCCCCGTTGGACTCAGAAACTAATTCAATCTTCTCCACCCCTCGCTCTACAAACTCCTCTTTCCCCTGATAATTATTATAGAGTTCTGATTCTCCAAGTTTATCACCCCGATGTAACATCCCCCCTTGAGCAGCTCCCAGATGCCGATTGGAACAATAGAAGGTACGCCCCACCATATTGGTCGGAACATCTGTAATGTTCACGAAATAGGGATTTTTATTATACAGGTAAAAGCTAAACTTCAACTGCGCATCGGATAACTGTTCTAATTTGTATTGAAAGCTTTCTAATCTGGACTGATCCAGAAGCAGCTCGAACCTATTCCCAACAGTTTTCATTAACACACCTAGCGACTCCATCAAACGAATCGTTGATTTCCCCGGAACAAGATGCAAGTGATTATTTTGCTGCGCCTGATAAAATTCATGCACCGTATTAATCACCATAAAAGGTTTAAACGAAAATTGTAAATTAATCATGACTATAATATTTTTGAACCAAAACCTTTTAAGGCGGCACTATCAGAAACCAAACCTTCTTCTTCGATTCGGACTGTTCTTATCTTATACATTACTGAAGGCAAATATTTTCCTCCATGAACCCCCCAGAGCTGACTCAACTCCTGCATATTCAGATTCATAATTTCAAGCACTAATCTTTCCACACTACTATCAAGATCAGGGGTGTTCTGAGCGGTTAAAACCGGCATGTATTGAAAGCAACTCATAACAGCAGAAAGCAGGCGGATACCTTCCTGATAGGTAGCTGAAGGAAAATTAGCCGCAATAATGATATACAAGTACACATTGATGGGCTTACCCCCCATACGCGGCAATGACTTTTGACCAAACCTCTCGTGTTCAACATTCGCCAAACTAAGGATAAGTCTATTCTTCAGGCTTGCCCCTGACTCCTCATCCAGTTCACTAAGCGGAGAGAGCTTAACCAGATCCTGACTTTGCGAATACCGGTTATTGAGGTACTCATTCAATTTATTCACAATGGAATTTAAAACATTGTCAATCATAACATCTTTCTTTCCTTACGGTAAATCCCTATCTACCAAATACTTTCTACTAAAAAACAGAAACAATAACAGGCCTATTAAAAAACCACCCAACATATAAAGGGTCTCCCTTATTCCCAGGTAATTAAAGAAAACAAACAAAAGCCCTACCGCTACAATAAACATGGCCGCTAAACCACCTTGCAGAATAAGCTTGATAAAACGCTTAAAACGATGCCCATAGCGTAACATAATGAAAAAACCGACTAAACTAACCCCAGCCAAACTGCCAAACAACGACAAAAATGGTCTCGGCCGCTTTAAGATACTTTGGGGATTTCTCATAATGCGCATGGTTAATCCCATAATTCTGCGCCAGCTAAATCGCGTCTTACTTTTGGCAATTTCTTCCACAACCTGATCGGAATAGGCAAATTTATTCGCTAACAGCTTCCACAATTCATCATGCCCATGATCAAAGCCCAAGGCCCAAATACCGACTCCGGCCAAACCAGTTTCTTTGATGTAGTCGTATTTCTTCCCCAAACTAACAGTATCTTCAAACCATATTTGGCGATACTGAGAATTAACAGTACTGTAAGTGAAAAACTTACTGGAACTGGATTCATCCAATCCCCCACTGGACTTTCCTGTAATATTTTTAACCTGACGATAAGAATGGTATTTCACAAATTGCTTTGCAACAGATGGAAACTTCAAATCTTTCGTTTCCCATTCAGCCCCATAATAAGGCAGGCCGAGTATAAATTTATTAACCGGTAATCCTTTCCCCAGATAATCTTCAACTGATTTTTGCAAATTGAAAGATGTCCATTTCGTACCATTTGCCAATGGAGCCACAGGCCCTGCCACCTTGCTGTTTTCGCCATGGAATTCATAGCCCATCATCACATAAAAATCAACATAATCATCGAGCTCCGTGATGGCAAATACATTCGTATAATCCACTGCCGGCAACGCCAGGCTTAAAATATAATCCGAATTTTCTGATTTCAATTGCGACGAGATGGCAATAATAAAGTTGGTAATTAAATCCTTATCGCCAGACCGGATGCCTTCAAAATCAATTGTTAGACCATCCGCATCGCGCTCACGCACCAATGTAATAGAAGTACTAATCAAATTTTGAAGTGCTGTTTTATTATTCAGCAACTTGTGATTATCCCGCTTCCCAAAACTCGATAATGTCAACAGCACCTTACAATTATGTTGCTTGGCTGAATCTACCAGTGCTGTTTCTTTCCAGTCATGTATGGTTTCGTAAAATCCAGTTTTCGGATCTACTTCATAGGAAAAATACGAAATCATGGAAAGCAGGGAAAAGTTGTAACTCTTGTAAGCATCCTTGCTCCAATGCGGATGCCAACCAAAAACGTTATAAGTGGAATCCAGTAAATGATATTTCTTATATGGGTTGAGATGCACATAATTGTGTTGAGAAACAAACACAGGTTTTGTTTTACCGTTATCTACCACGCCCTTCTTAAGGGTGACCTGTCGTTGCTGAAAAGCTTGTGTATCCAACTCCGAACTGAGCACCTCCTCCATCGGCATAGTACAGGTATCTACTAAAAATTGATTCGCATTAAAAACAGTATCTAGACTGTTCTTTGCTGACATAAGCTTCATCTTACTCTGTGTAGAGTCTTCCTTTGTCAGTACCTTATCAATCTGTTTTAATAAACTTTCCTGCGCATGGGCATTTAACGATAATGATAGTATGATTACGAATAATCTAACTCTGTACATAAAACTCTCTTGTGTTTTAGATTTCTTAAGAAAGCATAAATATGGTAATTATATTAATTCCATCCAACTCTCAACTACCACTTATGTTTTTAGACATAATCAAACTACTCCTATCAACCCCTACTGAATCACCATATTTATCAGCTACTTCAACCTTTTACTGTCCTTTAAAAAAAATGTTACATCTTCTGTAATATTTTATTCAATTACTTATCAAAATTGATAAAAGAACGAAAAAACTCTTCTTATTGACATCAATTTTTAATCTTTTATTCATTTATAAGACTACAAACTTTAAAAAAAAAATTAAATTTGTTGTTCTTTATTTGTTAATAAACAAAAAAAAGTACGACAAAGACATGAAACACTATCTATTTACACTAATCATTTTTGTATTTATAAACAATATATATTCACAAGAGGAAACTGACAGTATTCCTGAAACCCCCACAGATCAAATTGCCACTTTTTTCAACCATTTTCAGGACCTGCATGTGAGCTATTACGGCAACACCCAAAATTGTGTCTCCTATAATGTATATGCGTATAAGTATCGAAAATTTTGGTTTCTGATCATTAAAAGAGATGAGCAAATATCCATCATGATCGCCAATCCGCCATTAAAAAACAAAGAAATTGATACGCCCGACCAGTACCTGTTAGAGGGCATTGCCCGCAGCGAATTTCATAAGTACACCAAGCTTAAAAAAAGGAAAAAATCGGTTTTGGATATGCAATTATATGGCTATTATAAGTTCAACAGGTTTGGTAGAAAGGTCGCTAAAGGACTGCTGTTACTTCAATATCCCTATTATTATAAAGGATTCTTATCAAACCGTCTAGATCCGGAAAAGGCAGCGGAAGAAGCAGCTAAAGCGGCAGAAAAAGCAGCCAAAGACGGCTTCAAATTATTTGGAAAGAAAAAGAAGATAGAAGCCGCCCAACCAGCCATTGACGAAGTTCTGACTCCACCCCAATAAATCATACGTAGTGAAAGAAAATTTTAAGTTATACCATATTGGACTTTTCCTGATATTTTTAGGAAAAGTCCTGCTTGATACTTATCTATTCATTTCCCATTTACCGGCAAAAGACAATCATGATTTTCTTTTAGAAGCCAGCTTATATACACTAGTCTTTAGCTTACTAAGTGTGCTCATATTCAATTATGTCCAGCGAAGCTATACCTATTCCCGATCATTCATAATTTTGTGCTTGTGGCTTTTGGTGCCCTTCTATTTCTTCTATTCGAGATTTGTTTTTTTTGAAACGCATCACGCAATAGCACTGGCCATAGCCAATTATTTTCTTCTTTTGCTTTTCTGCAGAGGGATGAATTTAAGAATTGCAGAGTCAAACTTAAAATCACTTGAAAAGAGCACACACATTGCCGCATTATTAGGTATTGGCATAGCGGCCACCTACTTCATTATCACCCTTCGGTTTCCGCTTCCCAAAATCATTTATTTAAAACCAGAAATTCTATTCCCGTTACCGGTAATATTGGGACTTTTATTGATAATGTTTCACATCATTCGCCATAAAAACTCGCGAATCATCCTGGATAATATACAGGAAATAAGAGTACAACAACGCTTTTACCACCTGTGCCTACAAAAGTATTTCCGAAGCATATTTTTTATTACCGCACTAACCAGTTGCATTCTTTTTATCACAATTGCATTCTTTATACACATCATTAGTGTGGACCACCCGGATACACCTAAATTTAGCAGTGTCATTCCGAATATCGTCGTTAGCATTTCTTTAACCAGTATTCTATACGAACTCTTCTTAAAAAAGCGGGTATTCTTCCAACTGAGTTTAAAAACAAAACTGGCGGCTATTTCCATTGTTATTTTCGTATTTTCCCTGATTCAGATAGTGAATACCTGGTATTTTAAAGTCGATACACAAAATGAACTCTATTTCTTTGTGCCTATTTTCTCGGCTCTATTTATATTCTTTCTTGTATTTGCAGGCATTAACCTTTTTTATCCCACATTGAATACACTATTCTTACCACTAGCAGAAAACAACCTGCGTGATTATTACATTAAAAGTGCATTTTTTGGTTTTACTGCAGGCATTGGAGTAAGTGCCTTAATATTGAAATATGGGATGCACCAATTTCAGCTACTCAATTACACCGAATATTCCATTGTGCAGTTTGTATTAGCACTTATCAGCATTATTATCATATGGCATTTCATTTACAAAAACTACAAAAAAACCCTTCACAAAAAACTATATGACAACAGATTAAACAAAACAGACCGATATGATTTTTTTGAACATATTCAAAACCTATTCAAAGTATCGGATAAAGATAACAGTACCATTTTGGCCAACCTATTATACATTCTTAACCCCTATCGGTCGAAGAAAATATTTGAATCACTTATAACCAATGGAAGTGATCATTTCCAAGGGATAGGATTGGTATACTCTAACCAATTATTACTCATCGAAAGCATCGAGAAAGTAAAGGACCTGACCACATCCAAGTACTATGCCTCATCGTCAAACAGAGATTATATCGACAGTAGCCTAAATACCTTTGAAGATATTTTCAACCGGATGCGCAAGGAGACTTACATCCCGCAACTTTCGATTTCAAAAATAGACGAAGAACGCTTATATGCAGCTCTCCTATGTGAACAACGCGAACTTTCTGAAACATGTGAAATTTTAAAACGCCTGCTAAAAGATGACCAGATACGGGTGCTGAAACAAGCCATCGTAAGCGCTTCTAACATAAATGACCTGGATATTACCAAGCAAATCGTTGAAAAACTGGATCAGTCCTTTTTATCCAATGCAGCATTTGCTTCATTAATCAATACGCAAGAAGATCATTTAATTGCGCTGGAAGAGTCGTTTTACGAAACAGGACAAAATGAAAAAACGCAAATAAAAATTGTTCAAATACTGGGTGAAATAGCCAGTCCTCAAGCCATTAAATACCTGTTCCCCAAGGTTAATTACACGAATCAAAAGGTGATTACAGCAGCTCTTAAAGCGCTGAGTAAATGTGAGACTGAATTACCAAAAAATGAAGAGTTGGTGATCAAACACGAACTTGAAGAAGTCTGCAGATACCTGATTTGGAACAGCTCGCTATTATTAGACTTAAAGAAAACGCCCTGTTCACAAAGCTTAACAAAAGCCTTAAAAACAGAAATAGAGTTCAATTACAAAAGTCTCTTTGACCTGCTCAACCTGCTTTATTCGGCACAATCCATTCAGTTGATTCAGGAAAATCTGAATAGTCGAGATTACGAGCGCAGAGCATTTGCCATTGAATTGGCAGCAGTGGTGTTAAAAGATGAGATGAAGCCCATTATCTTACCGCTTCTCCAACCCATTAGTATGCAAGAACAGGTAAAAAGTTTGCAGAAACACTTCTGTACCGAAAGCATGTCGAAAACAAAAGTGCTTTACGATATTATTCAGCGCGACTATAAATGGATTAGCCCCTGGACGAAAGCTTGTGCATTGAAAGAATTAGCCGAAAATAACAAAATTCAAGACATCCCCCTTTTACTGGCAAACATGGTAAATCCGGATCCCCTCTTGGCGGAAATCGCAGCGCGTTCTGTATTTATCATTGATAGAGATATTTATCAGGAAAACAAACGGATGCTTGGCAGAAAATATAAAGGCCTGATTAGTGCAGAGGCCATGCAAATTATTGAAAGCTCATCACAAAGCAATCGAACGCCTCGACTCAAAGCTGACATCATCGAGTATTTACAGAATGTGCCCAAATTAGCCAATATACCTGGTGAAATATTAAAACTACTTACGGACTGTGTTCATCTAAAGAAAATGGAAAAAAATGAAACTATCTGTTTTAATGTGGAAAGTCCGGATTATGGCTTTTACTATGTGATATACTCCGGATCTATCGATTTATATGTGAATTCAAAACTAATTGCCACCCATAAGGAGTTGTCTTTTGTATCTCACCTGGACCTTCTGCCTGTTAAAAATGATACGATTGAACTCGTTGCGGATTCACCAGTTGTATACTACGATATCAATCCTGACCGCCTTAACGAATTCATGCACACTTATCCGGAGATTTCACTATCCATACTGAAAGAGCAAGAAAACTCGGACAATAAAAAAACTAAGAAAAAGAAAAGCCACTCAGAATCTATGATGGAACTACTATGCTTTTAGGTATTTAGCAGAATAAGTCATAAAAAATAAAAGGGCAACAAGAAAACATCTCTATTGCCCTTTTATTGTATCGTCATTTAAACAACCTTAATCCGTCTGGATCTGATCGCATCAATAAGACCGATTACCAACCCAAATGATTGAATATCGGCATTTACCATTGCAATAAGCAAAATGCCCCATCCTTCATTAGACATTAAACTTTAGGGTTAACCTCTACCCTTAGTACTTGACCAGCTTTTCCACCATGACCCCTCCTTTAGGCCCAATCATTTTGGCAATGCGGGCTTTCATGGCATCCCAGGTGAGGTTGAGGATTTGTAGTACCAGGAAGATGATGCCTTTTAAATCGAAGCTTTGCAGCAATGTGATGCCAGCACCGCCCAGGGTACCAAACAACCAGCCGGCCAGCCCATTCATCAGGTGCTTCTTAATGTTGGTTACAAAATTATTGACACCACCTTTCACGACAGCTGCCAACTAAATACTATTCAAAAGCATGCGAAAAAAAATATATCAAAGAACGAACATGCTTTTGGTGTCATCTCTCAAAAAAGCGCAAAAACGGTACTTACCCCTTTTGCGCTTACTATTTTTTATCTAATATGCCTCATATACAAATGAAACACTGAATTATTTCTTTTTACCCTTGGGCGATTGGCGTGCCGCCCCCACAATAATGGAAAAAGGCATCCACAATGGTGCCGTTAACACGGCCCACTTGATAAAAAAGAAAATCAAATAGCCTATGATGGGCAACACAAAGTAGTACATCCAGGGCTGGCTCATGACTGCTACATCGTATTGATACAAATCCAGTAGCAGGTTTAGGTATTTTTCGAAAATGGGGTGCATGGTATCTATAGAAATTAGTTTTGTGATTTATATAACTTCATCTGAGAACTCTATTGGAACTGGTAGCTCATTAAATACAATACCGATTAAACCAGCCTCTTCAATGGCATTTTTTAATCGTTCCGACACGACGAAATAAAATATTGGAAACATACAGAAATCCAACACCTTAAACGAGGACTTTAGAACCAAACGCTCAAAATTCCACTTTCTATTCCAGTATTCTTTCCTATAAGAATGCAACTCTTCAAAAGAGGAAAATTGCTTTACTTCAAAAGTTTTATTTTTCTGAACACGTGAATTACTAAGATTATTAAACTCTGTTAAATCAAAATCAATGAATGGCTTATAATCATCCTGTAAAACCTGCCACACATAATATGGATAAAATTTATCCTTGAATAAAACTTTAGCTGGATAAAATTTTGAACTGGATAAACTGAATTGCTCTAACACTTCTTTGAACCTAGCCGATATAACATTTGTCGTACCTCCTCTTGGGGATCGCCCATGCCACATATGATAATCCGTAATAATCTCCGCTTCCGGTTCAGGATCTCCAAAAGCCTTTGGGACAAGGTAATCGAATTCGTAATCATGATTATAAAACTTATTTGGTCCCATTTCCCCGGTTTTGAAAAACTTATCCTTCTCTTTCACATAACTCCCATCCATACCTGGAATATGCGGATCGTTTCCTAACTTCCAATCTAGTTCAAAATATTTCATAATTGTGGCTTGTCAATATTATCTTCCGTTCCAATATATTTACTAACAAATAAATCTTTTGTCTCACTCACAATGTCTTTTAACGCATCTAAGGCATCATCATACTCTCCTGCAGCAACTAATGGATCGACCTCTTTAGTTATTTTTCGAGAAATATATTTATCATACTCATTGTGACCTCGGTATTTAGGTTTAAGGTGATTTTCAGGAGGCAAAAAGATTAGATTTTCTATATTATTAAACTTAAATTCAATACCGGGTTGCATCAATAACTCTTGTATAGTTTCATTATTCCATAAAAAGTTGGCTGAAATATAATGGTGCGCATGATACCCTTCAAAAGCTTCTCTAATATGTTTCTTTTTTACCTTTCCCTCTCCTTGCCCTGCCAGAGTTTTCAAATTTGCCAATTTTGCTTGAAAAGCTGCCGGACTATTCTTGTAAATGGCGATGAAGTCGTCAATCTCCGCATGACGCTCATTGAAAATAGCATGAATGTCACTTACCAAATTACCACTATATGAGTTTACAGTTTCTTTTATCAGCGTTCGAATAGGATCTTTAAATTGATTGGCCTTGGCAGCCCTATCCGCTTTCATTATATGAGCCCTTCTTAAATCAGGGCTACCAATTTCACTGAGTTTAGCAAATTCATCGGCAAAATCCTTAGTATGCTTTCTCTCCTTTATATAATCACTATCACTATTTTGTTTACCAACCGTTATAACTGTTTTATTAGCGGGTGTCTTACCTTTGAATCCAACAATCTTATCCCCTCGATTCTCGTTCTCTTTTTCATCCACTTCAACTTTTTCTACAGGTGCGATTTTTTTGGTATCTAAAGCGGATGCAGTAACATTGTTCTTATTTTTACCTATATTAATCGTAACATCCTCCTCCAAAGTATTCGGAGCAATCTTCACTTTAACATCTATATCCTCATCTTTCTTATCCTCTTTCACAGGTTTGAATTTCACATCCAGATTAATACCTTTTTTCAGTTATGGCTGGTATTTATCTTCCAATTTCTCACCCTGGTTTTCGGTTCGCTGATGGAATTCTTCAAAAGATTCTTTCTCTTTGATCTTATTGGATTTCAATTTCGTCTTGATCTTACCAGCTATCTCCTTATGCTTCTTCTTATCGTTTTCATCCACCTTATCCGGCTTCTCGGTCTTATTCTCTTCTTTAATCTTCTTGGCATCACCTGGCTTAGGCTGATCACCCTTTCCAAGGATCTTATTCGCCATTTTCTTCAGACGCTTGGCTACCCCACCAACCACTTTATTAATAGCCTTATCAATCGGTTT
>Ga0193953_1001602_pt1 | contig 10269 bp, 9 predicted proteins | sample BB_4_MG_FD_140325 | JGI IMG/M metagenome (GOLD analysis project Ga0193953, IMG submission 140325) | Microbial mat bacterial communities from the Broadkill River, Lewes, Delaware, United States - BB_4_MG | ecosystem: Environmental > Aquatic > Freshwater > River > Microbial mats | place: USA... | reverse complement strand
CTGCTTCTCTCTAAAAACTACGGTCGTTTGACTTTAAACGTTTAAACTCGCCCAGTTCGTACCTCACCGGACTCAAACAATAAACGTTTCAAAAAAGTCAAAACAACCTTGTTTTAAGGATCACCAGCTGAGGTCGGGTCTGAGCAGCCCTTACCGACATCCCTAAATTTTTATTTAGGACGCTTTTGGTGCCAAATACAAATTTGGTATGGCACATAGTATGAACTGGTATCTCCGTTTCAATTTCAGGCAAAAAAAAGACCCTGATAATTTTTCAACTATCAGGGTAAACATTTCTTTGTATGGTTGTAATTGAATGGTCAGGCGATCTTCAATCATCCGGCTGTTATATTGTTGCACTACAGCTTTCGCATAGCTTTCGATTGCCGGAATATCTACTTTGCCATTCAGATTGTTTTTTAATAACGGATCTTCTTTATAATTAAAGATGCTCATTACCTCTTTACCATTGAAATAGATGACGTAATCATCTTTAGCAATCTGGTAAGCCCCATTGGTATAATTAATAATAAAGCGATCACTCTCTTGATCTAAAAGGTCATTTCCAAAAGCCACATAAGGCTTATCATATCCCAGGTAATTTAATACAGTAGGCATGATATCGATTTGTTGGGCTAATTTCTCATCCCGTCCTACCAATGTGCTATCTCCCGGTGCATAAATAATAAGTGGCACACCGAATTTATTCATTGTGGTTTTCGACTCATTATAGTACGAAGCAGAGCTATGATCAGCTGTAATTACAAAAACTGTATTCTCATACCAGGGCATCGTTTTGGCAGTCGCAAAAAAGTTACGTAAACCATTATCAGTATAGCCGATACATTGGTGTAAAGGGCGTGTTCCTTTTGGAAACACATCGGTATATTTTTCAGGCACTTTAAAAGGATGGTGGGATGACACCGAAAAAAGTGTTGTAAAAAAGGGCTCTTTCATGGCATTCATCTCCCGGGCGTAGAACTGAAAGAAGGGTTCATCCCAGATGCCCCAAATGCCATCGTAATCGTCATCATTATTATATTCATCTTTGCCCATGTATTTTTGAAAACCCGCTACTTTAGCAAAAGATTGAAAACCCATGGAGCCATTGGGAGCACCGTGAAAAAAGGCGGATTCATACCCCTCCGTGGTCAATAAACCGGCCAGACTGTTTATTTTATTGGCTGAGTATTCTGATATCACATAAGGTAAGACCAAGGCCGGAATACTGGCAATAACCGAAGGCATGGCATCAATGGATTTTCGTCCGTTGGCAAAGGTGTTTGGGAAAATCAGTGCATGCTGACTCAAAGAATCCAGAAATGGTGTATACCCTTTGTAGTTTCCATTATCCAAATGCGTATTTACCGATCCTACAAATTCACGATTAAAACTCTCCAGCATAAAAATCACCACGTTCTTCTGTTTCATTTCTGATGAAGAGTGCCCGGACTTAACCGGTGAATACACAGCACTCATCGCCTCTTCCGAATCAAAAAAATCATAATTGGTAAAACTCTTCTTGCCCCAGGTACGGATGATGCAGAAAGGCGTATTTAATACCAGAGACATCTCATCAGGCGAATCCACATATTTACCGGCATTGGACATGGTAATGGGGCGTGTTGAATGACGATAGCCACCGCGCATCCCCACAATTGTGAATCCAGAGAACACCACTAGTGCCACCAATGAGGCCAAGCCATATAGCCATTTATTGGAAAGGGCAATTCGTCGGGGGCGATAAATGGAATAAGTATAACTCAATGCCCATACTAGTACGATGAATAATACCAATACATACCAATAGTCAATCATAAATTGTCCCCACAGGGATCCCATGTTCTCTTCGTTCTTCAGAATATCCAGTACATTATAAGTGGTTCGCTTTAAAATGAAGCGGTAATAAATTAAATCGGTCGCATTGAAGACGAAACCAAAGGCATTAATCACCACAAACCACCATTTCAGAAAAGTTTGATAGGCTTTTCCAAATTTGAAAGGTAATGGCAACAGATAAAAAATAAAATAGAGGGCATTCAGGTAAAGAACCGCACTCAGGTCAAATTTTAATCCACCTGCCATGATGGTTAGGAACCGGCTTCCATCCACATTGGGGAAAAGATCACCGTTAAACATGAAAAAGAGAATTCGGAACAGACTATAAAAAGCCATTATCAGTGCGAAGCGATACAGTAAAACACCATATTCATGTGCTTCTTTATTGGGGGGAGTCAAACGCCACATAAAACTATCTTTACAATAAAATCGCATAAAGATAACAATTTATCAGCATAGAGGATTTAGACCCTATTTTTTAACACTTGTTGACAAGGCAAAAAAAAGATCCATCTGGTTGATTAACACCAGTGAACCTTTTCCTTGCATATTTGAAAACCCAGGTACTTATACGAGAACAATATTGTTCGATTTGCATTTCTGGCGCATCTCTTCAGGCCATATACTGGCTTGTATTTCACCGATGTGCGCATTTCTTAAAAAGAACATACATAAACGCGATTGACCGATTCCGCCACCAATGGATAAGGGTAATCCCCCTTCCAATAAACGTTTGTGGAAATAGAGTTCCTTACGATCGGTACAACCTTCAATCTGAAGCTGACGTTCCAAAGCTTCCGGACTTACCCGGATTCCCATGGAGGATATCTCGAATGAACGCTCCAGAATCGGGTTCCATAGAAGAATGTCGCCGTTCAAACCTTTGTAACCGTTTACGGTTGATGTACTCCAATCATCGTAATCCGGGGCACGACCATCATGTTTTTCACCATCGGCCAGTTGACTTCCAATTCCAATGAGGAATACTGCCCCATGCTCTTTTGCAATGGCATCTTCGCGCTCTTTAGAGGACAAATTCGGATAGCGCTTCTGTAGATCTTCAGCATGGATAAAAGTGATGTTCTCCGGTAAAATGGGCTTAATATTCGGATAGCGCTCATATACCACAAATTCGGTTCGTTTCATCACTTCATAAAGCTTTGAAACCACATGTTTCAAGAAATCCAGATTGTATTGTCCGGCGGATATATGACGCTCCCAATCCCATTGATCCACATAGAGTGAGTGAATATTATCCAACTCCTCATCCGGACGAATTGCATTCATATCGGTATATAAACCATACCCACATTCAATGTCATAATCGGCCAACATTAAACGTTTCCATTTGGCCAAACTGTGCACAACCTCTGCCTGCGCATCTCCTAGGTGTTTCACCGGAAAGGAAACAGGACGCTCGGTCCCATTCAAGTCATCGTTGATGCCTGTACCCTTCATGACAAACAAAGGAGCTGTAACTCTCCGTAAGCGTAATTCCGCAGCCAGTCCAGACTGAAAATGGTCTTTCACCACTTTAATAGCGTGTTCCGTTTGCTTAAGATCCAGCAATGGCTGGTATTTTTTTGGTATAAATAATTTAGAAGTCATTTGATTTAATTTGTGTTAATCTGGTAGCAAATATACATGTTTAATTGTCAAATCGTCACTTGGCCACACTTTTTTTCTTCTAAATCACCAATATTCGCACATGATATTTGTCAGACTGTAAGTTAAAGCCTATTAAAATCTACTGTTTTCAATCATCCTTCCATTGATGTAATTGCTCAGTTGTCTCCAAAATCCTACTTTTGCCTCGAATAATTAGAAACAATGGCAACATTAAGCGGAAACATAAAAAAGCTCTACCTAATTAAAATAGCCAAGTGGTTCATGTTAACCATGCCTATTTTGATGCTCTTCTACCACGATCTGGGATTTACCGTTGAAGAGTCGTTTCAGTTGAAAGCTATATATAGTATAGCCATTGTCTTGTTTGAAATTCCGTCGGGTTATGCAGCCGATGTGTTGGGCCGCAGGCGAACCCTTATTTTTGGAAGTATTATGGGGACGGTAGGTTTTGCCATCTATTCCTTTTATTCCGGATTTTATGCTTTCCTGGCGGCTGAATTGATTTTAGGTGTCGGACAAAGTTTTATCAGTGGTGCCGATTCGGCGATGTTGTATGACAGTCTGAAAGCTCAAAATCGACAGAAAGATTACCTCAAACTGGAAGGACGTAATTTTTCGGTTGGTAATTTCAGTGAGGCCATCGCTGGTTTTGCAGGGGGTGCTTTGGCAGAAATCAGTTTACGGATGCCCTTCTTTTTTCAAACCGGTATTGCTTTTATTGCCATACCGGCAGCTATCCTGCTGGTGGAACCCCAAGTATATACCCGCACCCAGAAGGCCACATGGAAGGACATTTTCGATGTGATCAAATATGCCATGGTTAAAAATAAGAGCTTGCGGTACAATATTATCTACTCTTCTATCATTGGTTCTGCGACCTTAACCATGGCCTGGATTTTTCCATTATACCTGGCTGAGATCAATTTCAGTGAAATACACATTGGTGCTACCAGTACGGTGCTCAATTTAATTGTGGGTATGACTACTTTAGCTGCTTATAAAATTGAACAGCGCCTGGCACCTAAATTCACCATCTGGGGATTTACATTGGTGATTACCGGAGCTTTTATAGCCGCAGGATTTCTCCATTCCATATATGTGTTACCCGTGTTAATGGTTTTCTATTTTTCACGTGGTATCGCCACGCCGGTACTGAAAGATTACATCAATCGCATCACCTCTTCCGAAATGCGGGCCACAGTGTTATCCATCCGGAGTCTAATTATCCGCGCCAACTTTTCCATCTTGGCACCTTTATTTGGATACATGACAGACCGTTTATCGCTGAGTCAGGCATTTATGATCATTGGGGGGATTTTCATGGTGTTAACCGGATCGTGTATCATTTTGTTTTTACGATCATTGGAGCGGCAGAAGAAAAGTGAGCAATCTTCTTAGATATGATCTGCCATCCTGAAATTTTGCTATACCAGTTAACCTCTTTAAAGTATTACTACCAACCCTTTCTGTGCCCCGATTTCTATCAGGGCACAAGTGGTTATACCGATTACAAACCATGACGATTGATACAAAATCAATCTTTGCTTTTGTATCGGCATTAACCATTATAATTAGCTAAATGCTTTAACAATCATTTTGAAATAAAATTGGTACAACAAGTTGAAAATAGTTCTCTCATATTCTGTTAGCAAATAGATATTGATTGACTGTAGCAACGTTTAGCGCACACTGATTTGATTTAATAAATACAGGGTGCTATCTACTATCTGTGTTTCTTTAATAGCTATCTACACAAACCAACCACTTATCTGCTTATCCCATAACCCTAACTACAAATCCAATAGCCTTATCTACATATCCTATGTATCTAACTACATATCTGATCCTCCTACCTACACAACTCATCACCTTACCTACACATCTTATATTATTAACTACATGAATATACCCTCGGGATTTGATGCTAGCACTGATATACATGATGATAGAATTATGAGATATGATGGTAGCGCTTTCAACGATGTAATTATGCTAGTCATCCTAAAAGATAGGTCATTAGCTCTTGTAGATTTTATTAATCAAGTACAAGAAACCAATCATTAATAATTATTTTACTACTTTTGCGCAGATAAAGGAAATGGTGTCTTCCTACTCAACCGCCTCAAATGGCTGATGACGCCTGTTTAAAAATACGGAAGAGGTATATCTTTTAAACAGCAATCAGCATGATTCAAAACAATCGTAACGTGATCAATTCAATCCGGGATTTTATTCTGAAAAAAGTACCCACGTTCCAGGGTATTTTAACATGGACCTTAATTAGTAGTATCATAGCACTCTGTGTCGGCGCTTCCAGTGCCCTCTTTTTGGCTTCTTTACATTGGGCGACCGATTTCAGAGAAGCGCACAAAATCATCATCCTCGCCTTGCCTGTTGTCGGCTTGTTAATTGGGGTCTTCTTTTATTGGTGGGGAAAGGACATTGAAGCAGGGAATAATCTCATCATCGACAATATTCATAAACCCAAGAAGATTATTCCTTTCAAAATGGCTCCCTTCATTTTGATTGGTACGGTGTTGACACATTTGTTTGGAGGATCGGCCGGGCGTGAGGGAACCGCCATTCAGATGGGGGGTGCGATAGCTGATCAATTCACGCGCTTTTTTAAACTCAGTAAACGCAACCGGCAAATCATTCTGATAGCCGGTATGAGTGCCGGATTTGGTTCCGTCTTTGGGACGCCCCTTGCCGGTGCCATTTTTGGATTGGAAGTGTATCGCATTGGGAAATTAAAGTACGATGCCATCTTTGCCGCCTTTATCTCCGCTGTCTTAGCCGATTTTGTGACCACTAGTTTTGGGATTCATCATACGCACTATGTCATCGATTTAGTGCCTGATATGAACCTGGTCCACCTGTTGATTTCTATTGTGGCAGGCATCTGTTTTGGCATTGCGGCCACAAGTTTTTCGAAACTCACCCATCAAATAAATAACTGGAGCAAACAGTTGATCAAACAACCTTACTTACGTCCGGTCATTGGTGGTATCATTGTGGTTGGTGCTGTTTATTTGTTGGGTACTCACCGATACATTGGGCTGGGTGTCCCCACCATTGTAGAATCTTTCTCGGTGCAACAACCCGGATATGATTTTGCATTAAAGATACTTTTAACGGCCATTACTCTGGGCATGGGCTTTAAAGGCGGAGAAGTCACCCCTTTGTTTTTCATCGGAGCTACTCTTGGAAGTGCCTTATCTTTTGTGTTACCTCTGCCGGTTGGTTTATTAGCAGGAATGGGGTTCGTAGCTGTTTTTGCAGGAGCATCCAACACGCCGCTTGCTTCCAGTATCATGGCGATTGAATTATTTGGAGTGGAATGCGGTGCATATGTGGCCATTGCTTGTGTGGTATCCTATTTAATTTCGGGACATAGTGGTATTTATGGATCACAAGTGATTGGGGAGCCTAAAATATTCAATAAGATAAAGGATACCGGTAAGCGATTAAAAGAATTGTAAACTTCTGTAGCCATTCAAACAAAAAGCAGCCTTTCTATGAAGACTGCTTTTGTATATCTATACCACCTTTTTTATTGGGGATTCTACCCTGCAACCGATAAAAACAGATGGTGACTCAATTGATGATACTGACCATTAAATTCTGTATCAATCCATACCAGTAATTTTTTTACCTCCTGGTTCGATAACCACTTAAAGGATTTTTCTAATTCCTTCCGGAATAAAACCGGATTCTCAGCAACGGCCCTTAAGACTGATTTTTGGTGTTCCAGCATACCCTTTCTTGTTTTTAAATTCAATAGTAAATTACAAAAAGAATTCCAAATAGGAAAGAGTAAATTGATTTGATTTTGACGAATGTGGAAAATGTGTTTACGAAATATTTGGATTGTTACAAAGAGATATCTAACCTATTAGATATTCACATAACGCACTTCATAGCAATTAAATAACCATTCGAAAAGCGTTTGTAATTAAGTGAAAGCTTACAAAAAAAAGCCTAAGGAAGTAACACTTCACTTTGGCTTTTTAGTATGACACAAATAGGACAAATGGTCAATTTCTATAAAGGTATTTTAATGATTTGATTTCAGTTTATCTTCAAACATTTTTTTGAATTTCTTAACTTTTGGATTAACCACTATTCTGCAATAAGGTTGATTGGGATTATTGGCAAAATAATCCTGGTGATAATTCTCTGCTTCATAAAATTTGTCGAAAGCAGTCACTTCGGTAACAATGGGATCCTCAAAGGCTGATTGCTTATTTAATTCTTCAATAATGAATTCAGCCTTTCTTTTTTGTTCATCGGAGTGATAGAAAATGGCCGATCGATATTGGGTGCCTACATCCGCTCCCTGACGATTCAATGTAGTGGGATCATGGGTGGCAAAAAACACTTCCAATAACTCTTCGAAACTCACCACTTGAGAATCATAGGTAATTTGCACCACTTCCGCATGACCGGTGTTACCGGTACAGATTTCCTTGTATGAGGGATTTTTAACGGTTCCGCCACTGTAACCGGATACTACTTTGTCAACACCCTTGAGTTGCGCATAAACGGCTTCGGTACACCAAAAACAACCACCTCCGAAAGTGGCCAGACTTTTATCTTGTGCATTCATACAATACGAATTCAATAATAAAAATATAACAACTATATGCTTATAGACTGTGTTCATAACTCTTTTTCCAAGAAACAGCTGAATTTGGGTTTTGTTTAGGCGTGTTAAAAGGCTTTTTGTAATTTTGGCACTTAAATTTTTACTCTATGAGCGGATATCCTCCATTGGCCGAACGCATGCGGCCTCAGAATCTGGACCAATACATCGGTCAGCATCACCTGGTTGGCGAGGGTGCTGTATTGCGTAAAATGATTGATCGTGGAGTGATCTCATCTATCATTCTATGGGGACCACCGGGAGTGGGAAAAACAACATTGGCCCGTATTATCAGTAAACAACTGGAGCGGCCTTTTTTTGTATTATCAGCCATTAGTTCGGGTGTAAAAGATGTGCGGGAAGCTATTGACAAAGCCCGTAAATCCCGTTTTTTCAGTTCGCCCTCTCCCATTCTTTTCATTGATGAAATTCACCGCTTTAGCAAATCGCAACAGGATAGCTTATTGGGTGCTGTGGAAGAAGGTGTTGTGACCCTGATTGGTGCCACCACTGAAAATCCCTCTTTTGAAGTGATCTCCCCTCTCTTATCCCGCTGTCAGGTATATGTACTTAAATCACTGGAAAAGGCGGATCTGCTGGATTTGTTGAATCGGTGTTTAACACAGGATACGGTACTGAAGAACAAGGCCATCGAGGTTAAGGAAAATCAGGCACTTTTGCGTTTTTCAGGCGGAGATGCCCGTAAGTTGTTAAATATTTTGGAACTGGTAACCAATGCGGAAATCAGCAATGAGAAGATAGAGATTGATGATGAGATGGTGACCGCTCATTTGCAGCAAAATCCGGCTCAATATGATAAGAATGGAGAGATGCATTACGATATCATCTCTGCTTTCATCAAATCCATCCGGGGAAGTGACCCCGATGCAGCTGTCTATTGGCTGGCCCGTATGGTGGAAGGTGGTGAAGACCCCAAATTTATTGCCCGCCGTTTAATCATATCGGCTTCGGAAGATATTGGGCTGGCTAATCCCAATGCATTATTGCTGGCCACCAACTGTTTTGAAGCCATTAAAATGGTGGGCTGGCCCGAATCGCGCATCATCCTCTCGCAGGCGGCCATTTATCTGGCCACCAGCCCGAAGAGCAACTCGGCTTACATGGCCATCAACGAGGCACAATCACTGGTGAAGCAAACCGGAAATTTACCCGTACCTTTGCAACTGCGCAATGCTCCAACGAAATTGATGAAAGAGCTGGACTACGGTAAAGAATACAAGTATGCCCATAGTTATGCCAACAATTTTGTGGAACAGGATTATATGCCGGATGAAGTAAAACATAAACGGCTCTATACACCACAGAACAATGCGCAGGAAATTAAAGTGAATGAACGTTTAAACCACCTTTGGAAAAACAGATATAAAAAATAGAACCATGGATATAACAAAAATCAAACGCATTAAACATACCGATAGTGATAACTTTTTCTTATTAGCCGGTCCCTGTGCCATTGAAGGCGAAGAGATGGCCCTTCGCATTGCTGAGCGGGTGGTGGAGATTACCAATAAACTGGAGATACCATATATTTTTAAAGGGTCTTATCGTAAAGCCAATCGTTCACGCATCGATTCATTTACAGGCATAGGGGATGAAAAAGCGCTGAAGATTCTGCGCAAAGTTAGTGAAACCTTTGATGTGCCCACGGTTACAGATATTCATACGGCTGAAGAAGCTGCCATGGCTGCCGAATATGTGGATGTACTGCAAATACCGGCTTTTATGTGTCGCCAAACTGATTTATTGGTAGCAGCTGCCAATACCGGTAAGGTGGTGAATATTAAAAAGGGACAATTCTTAAGTCCGGAAGCCATGACCTTTGCCGTGAATAAAGTAAAAGACAGTGGTAACGATCAAGTGGTTTTAACTGATCGCGGAACTACTTTCGGCTATCACGATTTAATTGTGGATTACCGTGGCATCCCGGCTATGCAACAGTTTGGAGTACCAGTTGTATTGGACATTACTCACTCTTTGCAACAACCCAACCAGCCTTCGGGTGTGACCGGAGGTAAACCTGAATTGATTGAAACTATTGCCCGCGCCGGTATTGCAGTTGGAGCAGATGGCTTGTTCATTGAAACCCATTTTGATCCCGCCAATGCAAAATCGGATGGAGCAAATATGTTGCATTT
>Ga0193953_1001599_pt1 | contig 10279 bp, 10 predicted proteins | sample BB_4_MG_FD_140325 | JGI IMG/M metagenome (GOLD analysis project Ga0193953, IMG submission 140325) | Microbial mat bacterial communities from the Broadkill River, Lewes, Delaware, United States - BB_4_MG | ecosystem: Environmental > Aquatic > Freshwater > River > Microbial mats | place: USA... | reverse complement strand
TATTCCTATGGGGATGCACCCAATTATTCGAAGTGAAGAAGCATGTTATTTGAGTTCATCAGCTGCAGCCGAACTCGCTAAGAAACATGGAAGTAGATTGCATATTTTTCACATCAGTACAGCGAAAGAGACGGCTCTTTTTAGAAATGATATTCCTCTTGCTGAAAAGAAGATTACGTCAGAAGTGTGTATCCACCACTTATGGTTCGACGATAGTCAATATGATTCTAAGGGAAGCTTGATTAAGTGGAATCCTTCAGTGAAAACGGCTGCTGACCGAGACGGATTGTGGAAAGCCTTGTTAGACGATCGTTTAGATGTTGTTGCAACAGATCATGCTCCTCACACACTTGAAGAGAAAAATAATAAATACTTAACTGCTCCTTCTGGTGGACCGTTGGTTCAGCACGCTTTAATAGCTATGTTGCAAAAAGCGAATGAAGGAAAGATTACAATAGAACGTGTCGTCGAAAAAATGGCACATGCTCCAGCAATTTTGTTTAGAATTGAAGATAGAGGGTATATTCGTGAAGGGTATTACGCTGATATCGTCATTGTTGAGCCAAAGAAAAAATATGAAGTAACAAAGGCGAATATCTTGTACAAATGTGGATGGTCGCCATTGGAAGGTGAAGCCTTCGATAATTCAATTCATTCAACGTATGTAAACGGCAACCTGGTATACAACAATGGTCAAATTGTGGAAGGTTCAACCGGTCAACGAATGAAGTTTAAAAGGTAATGAAAATCATTTCAATCATAGCGCTTGTTTTCTTTTTTGCTTCTTGTTCAGATGGGATTAAACGAAAACCAGAACCAGATAATTTGATTCCACGTGATCACATGGTTGAAGCCATGGGAGAACTAATCAAACTAGAGTCGTATATCCAAGGTAAGTATCCTTCTGTAGCGCAATATAATAAAGTGATGATTAATTCTGGCGATTCATTGTTAGGAACGTTCAATATCACAAAGGATCAATTTGAAGCATCTTTAGAGTATTACGGATCGCGCCAAGATGTGATGAAAGGCATCTATGATGAAATCCTTGATGGCCTAAATAAGGAACAGGGACAACTTACAACAGAGGTTAAAGACAGTTTAAAGTAATATGAGCAAGTTTAGAATTGGTTTGACGATTGTCGCCATTGGTTTTATTATTTATCGCATGTTTTATGTTGACTTTTCTGACTTAAGCTGGGAGAATAATACAGATGAATACAAAGGTATTCTTTCCATGTTCTTCTTAATTGCTGCAATGATTGCTTCTAGTTTGTATGAAAAGAGTAGAACAAAATAAGATTGAATTCTTTAAGGTTTGTCTAATAAATTAGAATGGAACGAATTAAGCAGATAGAAAAAGAGATTTTACCGTTACGCGGTGAATTGCAGAATCATAAATTGTATTCAAGTTTAAAATCTATTAAAGATATCCAATGCTTTATGGAGAACCATGTATTCGCCGTATGGGATTTCATGTCACTTCTAAAGTTTTTACAGAGAGAATTGACCACTGTTAGTGTACCATGGGTCCCTTCGAAGCATCCTGTTTTAGCACGATTCATTAATGAGATTGTACATGGTGAAGAAAGTGATATAAATGAATTAGGGGAGGCAAAAAGTCATTATGAAATGTATTTGGAAGCGATGATTCAAGCGGGGGCAGAAACATCAAACATTGAAACATTCGTAAATCACCTGAAGAATGGAGTAGAGGTTAAAGATGCACTTGAAATGTTGCAGCTAGATTCTCGGGTGACGGGCTTTGTCAATTATTCGTTTGAAACCATTTTAAGTGGACAGGTTCATAAAGTTGCTAGTGCTTTTACTTTCGGTAGAGAAGATGTTATTCCAGACATGTTTATTGAGATTTTGAAGAATGCTGATTCCGAAAATGTGCTTTACAACAAGTTGAATTATTACTTGGAACGACACATTGAATTGGACGGAGATGAACATGGACCACTGTCCTTAAAATTAGTTTCCGAATTATGCGGTGATGATAATCTAAAATGGAATGAAGTATTAGTTGTTGCGAAAGAATCGTTGCAAAAAAGAATCGAACTTTGGGATGCAATCGACGAGGCAATAACAGCAATTTAAAATTGAGTACCTACTTACTCACATCTCTTCCAGGATTATTCTTAATAAATGCGCCCCAACTGGAATTTTTGGATTTATTGTGTTCTCCAATTCCTTTCGAGAAATGATGACACACTGCTACTGCCAATCCATCGGTAGCATCTAGATATTTCGGCATCTCTTTGAATCCAAGCATGTTTTGTAACATGGTTGCAACCTGCTCTTTTGAGGCTGCTCCAGACCCGGTGATTGATTGCTTAATTCTTCTTGGCGTGTATTCTTCAAAAGGAATGTTGTTTGCTAATGCTGCGGCAATAGAAACTCCTTGTGCTCTCCCTAATTTTAACATGGATTGAACATTTTTGCCAAAGAAAGGTGCTTCAATCGCCATTTCATCAGGTTTGTATTCTTTCATTATCCCATCTAAACGATCGTAAATACGTTTTAATTTATCTGGATGGGTAGGAAGTTTTGACAGTTGAATAATACCAAAGTTGAGCATCGTCATTTGATTTTTTTTCAAATGAATAATACCGTATCCCATTACTGTAGTACCTGGGTCAATTCCGAGAATTATTTTATCTTCAACCATTAAAATACATTCGTTTGCTTAAAACTAAACAAAATAGAAAGAACATATTCAATTTAGCGAAGCTGATTCTTTTTATTGGTGTACTCTTTTTAGTTTATTGGCAAGTATCACAATTCGAAGCTTCTTCTTGGGATAATTTCAAAATCTCAAATCCAATATCCTTGGTTGTCGCAGTTTTATTTGTGTTTCCCAATATTTGGCTCGCATATTATAAATGGAAGACTACGTTAAGACTGGTAGCTCCGAATGAAAAAGGTAAGGTAATTCGACAATCATTTTTTGCCGGTGTAGTAACAGGAATGCTTACACCAAACATGGTTGGGAATTTCATTGGTCGATTCTATTACTTTGAACGCATATATCGTATTCCGATTATTCTTTTTACACTACTTTCTAATTATGCACAGTTCTTAGCAAGTTTAACGTTTGGATGGTTTGCTATTCTATTTGTAGGTGAGGTTTATTCGATCGAACCTTCTAAAACTTTACTTGTTTTTCTAGGTTCTGGACTCGTTGTTGCCTATTTACTTTATTTCTTCATTGATAATTTTTTGAGTCGATTTAAAAAGAAGTCATACTTTCTTGATTTTAGAGATCGTCTTAAAAAGAATAGAACTTTTAGAAGTAAGATTTTAGGATTAAGTTTATTGAGGTTCTTAGTCTTTACCTTACAATTCTCGTTAGTACTTATATCCTTCGGTGAAGATATAGGCATTGATTCAATTATGGCAATTTGGCAGGTTTATCTCCTCACAATGTTAATTCCATCTATGTTTTTCGGGAAGATTGGAGTGCGAGAATCAGTTGCGTTATTTGTTTTAACAGGCATTGGAATGAATGAGTTTGCCGTGCTATTTGCATCTTTGGTTATTTGGTTTGTGAATTCATTATCTCCAGCTATTCTAGGCTTGATAATTTGTAAAAATGATACGAAAGATGAATGAGGTGGTCTTAGTTTTTTTTATCGTTTATGCAATTGCGCTAGGTCTTGTCATTCTGATTGGCTTTTTATTGCAGCAAAAGAAGGAGCGATCATATCAATCAACAACAAATGGAATTGATTTGGGTGAATTAATTGTATTGGTTCCCTTCCGTAATGAAGAACATCGAATTCACACTATTCTAAACAGTATTTCTAAGCTTAAGACATGCCCAAAAGAATTCATTTTTATCAATGATCATTCAACGGATGATTCTATTCGGGTTATTGAAGAAGCGAAATTAAGCGTACCATACCGAATTATGGATTTACCAAATGATGTTACAGGTAAAAAGCGTGCGTTACGTTATGCAATCAGTCATTCCTATTCTGATTATATCCTCACTATGGATGCCGATGTTGAATTTCAGACTTCATATTTTGAGAACATGCAACAGTTAGAGGTTGCTGATATGTATTTATTACCAGCGGTAATGAAAGCATCTCATTTTCTAGAGCATTTATACGAAATCGACTTAGCACTTGTCAATGCAGCTAATGTTGGAGTAGCAGGATTGAAACGTCCGATTATGGCGAGTGGTGCTAATTTGTTTTTTAGGCGCTCAACCTTTGATGAGGTGGATAATTTAGAGTCTCATAAACACGCTGCCAGTGGTGACGATATGTATTTACTGCGCGATTTTAGAGAGAATAATAAAGATGTACGATTAGTATCTGGATTGGATTGTGCAATTCACACAGAAACACCACAGTCGTTTAAGGAATTTATTAATCAACGATTGCGTTGGTTGGGAAAAACGGGCGATTTAAAAGATTATTTGAGTACATCCATGGCAATTCTGCAATCGGGACTCACGTTATTCTTTTTGGTAGCGTTAATTTATTGTATTGCAATAGCAAATTGGCCTTTATTGATCACGATTATGGCAGTCAAAACAACCTTTGATATGATACTTTTTTTTCCATATTTCTATCGCATTAAGCGTATCATAACCTGGAGCTTTATTCCGATTTATGAAGTCTTATTTCCTTTCTATACGATTATTATTTTATCCTTGATGTACACGTATAAACCAAAGTGGAAGGGCAGAACAATCTATGAAAACAGTTAATTACTGCTCAATTTCCTTCAAATTTTCCATTTTCTTCGTCGCTAAGAAACCTTTAATGTCTTCGAAATGCTCTTTAACGCGTTTGTTTCCAAACTCAAACACTTTCGTTGCAAGTCCGTCTAAGAAGTCACGATCGTGAGAAACTAGAATTAATGTGCCATCAAAATCTCTAAGAGCATCCTTGATGATATCCTTTGTTTTCATGTCTAAGTGATTGGTCGGCTCATCGAGGATTAATAAATTAACGGGTTCAAGCAAAAGCTTAATCATGGCCAAACGTGTTTTTTCTCCTCCGGAAAGCACTTTCACTTTCTTTGTTGAGTTTTCACCTCCAAACATAAATGCACCAAGTATATCACGGATTTTATTCCTAGCGTCACCCGTGGCAATATTGTCAATGGTTTCGAATATTGTTAGACTCTCATCTAAAAGCGATGCTTGATTTTGAGCGAAGTATCCAATTTGAACGTTATGACCTAATTCTAAAGAACCGTCAAAGTCGATTTCCCCCATAATAGCTTTAATCATGGTTGATTTACCTTCACCGTTTTTACCAACAAACGCCACTTTTTCACCACGTTCTATTGATAAGGAAGCGTCTTTAAAAACGACATGCTCATCATATGATTTTGACAATTCATTTACAATTAGTGGGTAGTTCCCAGAACGAGGGGCAGGAGGGAATTTTAATTTTAATGCGGATGTGTCAACCTCATCAACTTCAATTATTTCCAATTTTTCAAGCATTTTTACACGCGATTGAACCTGTAAAGTTTTAGAGTATGTTCCTTTAAAGCGCTCAATAAATTGCGTCGTATCTGCAATGAATCGTTGTTGCTCTTCGAAGTGTTTTTGTTGTTGTTCTCTTCTTTCCTTTCTTAACTCGAGGTAGTGCGAGTACTTCGCTTTGTAGTCATAAATACGTCCCATTGTAACTTCAATAGTTCGCGTAGTGATGTTATCCACAAAAGCCCTATCGTGAGAGATTACAACCACAGCTTTTGCTTGAGTAATTAGGAAGTTTTCTAACCATTGAATTGATTCAATATCCATGTGGTTCGTTGGCTCATCCAGAAGGATTAAATCAGGTTGTTTTAATAAGATTTTTGCTAATTCTATTCTCATTCTCCAACCCCCACTGAATTCCGAAGTAGCTCGAGTGAAATCTTCACGAACAAACCCCAAACCTTGCAATACTTTTTCCACTTCAGCGTCATAGTTGACCTCCTCTATTGAGTAGAATTTCTCACTTAACTCCGAAACACGTTCAATGATTTTCATGTAATCATCGGACTCGTAATCAGTACGGGTTGTTAATTCTTCGTTCAGTTTTTCGATTTCGGCTTTCATTTCGAATATTTCACCGAAAGCCTTAGCGGTTTCATCAAATACCGTACAATCATCTTCCGTTAACAAGTGTTGAGGAAGGTAAGCGATTACAGTTTCTTTTGGAGAAGATACCCCACCACGAGATGGTTTTTCCACACCAGCTAGAATTTTTAACAAAGTGGATTTACCGGCACCATTTTTTCCCATCAATGCAATTTTGTCGTTTTCATTGATAACAAAAGAGACATCACTAAAAAGTGTGTTCCCACTAAATTCTACTGCTAAAGCATCAACTGAGATCATGTTGTATTGTTTTTAAGAAGGCGTAAAGATAGGGGAGTTATTTCGAATTAATGCAAAAAAAAAGAGTCAGACATAAGCCCAACTCTTTTCAATGCGTTTTTTGTTAGATTAGAACGGTAAATCGTCGTCATCAGCACTTTCTGTACTAGCAGTTGGTGCAGCTGGAGTAGGATTTAAGTTCATGTCAGAAGGACCACCTTGAGGCATACCTTGACCAACTTTCTCAATTCTCCATGCATCTAAAGTATTGAAGTATTTCACTTCGCCTTGTGGAGATGTCCATTCACGTCCTCTTAAGTTGAAAGAAACCTCAACTTGATCGTTTTCATTAAAACCATCTAACATTGAACATTTGTCCTGTACGGATTGAAATAAAATATCTTGTGGATACATACTTGAAGTATCGCTAATCACAAATTCTCTTTTTGCGAATTTCTCTGAAATTTGAACAGTGTCTTTGATCAGTTTTACAGATCCTGTTAATTTGAACATAATCGTTGTTAGTTTATTGTTGTTGTTTCGTTTCTATTTATTCTTAACCATTATTAAAAGCAAGGAGTGTCATCCAAGCTTCTTCTAGGTTGTTTTCTGCTAAAAGTTGTTTTGCTTTCAAATGGAGTTCTTTTTCCAATTGAACTGCATTGTCTTCCAAAGTTACAAATAAGTCACTTAATTCCAGAAGTTTAAATTCGTTAACATCCGTTTCATTTGGTAATACTTCAATTCCTGCAAGTTGACCTAAGTCATTCCCAGAAAGAATGCTACTATTTAAAATGTCTGCAGGAAGTTGATCAAATCCAATCCCAATTGATGTAATTGGTTTTGTAATTTCGAACATGGACTTTTCATCTGCTCTGCAATACCAATTTCCTCCCATTCGAGAGACCAAGTCAATTTTGTGTTGGTCAATCATTTGATCTTCATTCAAAACTCCTTCATCAATATGGATTCTTTGAACCTCACAAATTACAAGGTTTCCAGCGCCTCCCTGATCTCCTAGTTCTTTAACCTCAATCACTTTGCATTCAAATTGAACTGGTGATTCAGCCACTCTTTTTGGAGCAACGGTCTCAGAAGCTAAAGCCGTAAAACCAGCCTTTTCAAATTCGCTTACCCCTGGTTTGAAGGGAGAACTTGCTAGACTCATTTGTTGTACAATGTCATAATTCACCACGTTTATTACAACTTCTGGGTGAACCTTTACATTGTTGTATGTGTCTTTTGTTTCATTCGTTCTTCCACTGCGCGCAGGAGAAAAAATAAGAATTGGCGGATTCGCACTAAATACATTAAAGAAGCTAAATGGAGCAAGATTGTCGTTTCCATCCGCATCTACCGTTGAAGCAAAGGCGATTGGCCTAGGTCCTACAGCCCCTAATAAATAGTGGTGCAACTTCGGAACAGCAATTTCTTTTGGGTCAATTGTTAACATATGCATTCTTCTTAAGTGAAGGATTGCAAAGTTACGGTCATTTCTTAGAAGTTTGAGAAGGAAATGCAATGTTTTATTCACAATTTTAAAGAGATGTTAACGTATTGAAAAAAGTGAAAAAAAAGTAGGGATAGGTTTTCGAATTTAAAATAAATGAATATCTTTGCGCACCATTTTGAACGTAATCGTTTAAAATATGCTCAAGACAAACGAGTCAAAATAGAGCAATGCGGATGTGGTGGAATTGGTAGACACGCTAGACTTAGGATCTAGTGCCGTGAGGTGTGAGAGTTCGAGTCTCTCCATCCGTACAATTTTTATAAGGATGGTATAAGATAGTCTTATGCCATTTTTTGTTTGTAATAAGTTATAAATAAGAGAAGATGAATATTATTCGCGAAGATGTTGACGCTTTAAATGCAAATTTGAAGATTACTGTTAATCCTGCTGATTATGAAGCAAAGGTTAAACAAACATTAGAGAAGTATCGTAAAACTGCTAAAATACCAGGATTCCGTCCAGGTAAAGTTCCTTTTAGTCATATTCAAAAACAATATGGTGCTTCTGTATTGTCTGAAGAATTAAACAAAGCAGTGAGCGAAGCGTTGAATGGTTATATCACGGAAAACAAATTAGAGATTCTTGGTAATCCAATCCCAACCGAAAAAGACGGGTTTAAAGGAGATTTCGCTAATCCTGGCGATTTTGAATTTACGTATCAATTAGGTTTAGCTCCTGAAGTGAAAATATCGCTTTCTGGTAAGAACAAATTCGATTACGTTAAAGTAAAAGTGGATAAGAAGCTAATCGATCAACAAATCGAAGACTTAACTCGTCGTTACGGAAAGTTAGTTTCTGGAGATGTAGTTGGTGAAAAAGATATGATTTTGGCTCAATTCGTTGAGTTAAATGACGATAAAGAAATCAAAGAGGGTGGAATCATGCATTCTTCTACAATCTCTATGGAGTTTGTAAATGATGCGAAAGTGAAAAAGCAATTGACTGGTAAGAAAGTTGGTGCGAAAGTAACTGTAAATCCTGCTTCTGTTTCTAAAGGTGGTGCTGACACAGCGGCTATGTTAGGAATTGAAGAGTCAGCTTTAGATACAATTTCAGATAAGTTTCAAATGACTATTACTGAGGTGAAAGTTATGGAACCAGCTGAATTGAATACTGAGCTTTTCGATAAGTTATTTGGTGAAGGTGCCGTTAAGGATGAAAAAGAATTAAAAGCTCGTGTAAAATCTGATTTGGAAAACATGTTCGTAAATGATTCTGACCGTTTATTGACGAAAGCTGTTTACGAAAGTTTAATCGAAAAAACGAAAGTTGACTTGCCAGATAATTTCTTAAAACGTTGGATTAAATTATCAAACGAAAAGGAAATTACAGATGAGCAAATTGCTGCAGAGTATGACGGTTATGCTAAAGGGTTGAAATGGCAAATTATTCAAGGGAATATCTTCAAAGCGAATGATATCAAATTGGAAAATGATGAGGTTATCGATTTCACAAAAGGGTTGTTAGTTAGTAACTATGCTCAATATGGAATGCCTGCACCAGACGATAAAGAATTGACTGCTTCTGCAATGCAAGTATTGCAAAATAAAGAAGAAGCAAATCGTGTTTATGATATGATGGCGGAGCAAAAATTAACTGCTTACTTCAAAGAGACTGTTAAATTAACAGAGAAAGAAGTATCATACGATGAGTTCGTAGAGTTAGCTTCAGCTAAGTAGTCTAATACATTAAAATAAAAGCCCTTTCACATCGTGGAAGGGCTTTTTTATTTTCAATCAATTGGATTTCCTGATTTACTTGGTTATGAGTTTTTGCATTTCTCTAACTATTTTTTCAGGATAAAATAATGGTCCACGGATGTGTTGTTGATCAATTGTCAAAAATGTCTTTGGTTCATTGGCGTTTTTGTAAATACGCTCACCATGTTTGTATCTCACTCGTGTGTCTTCTGTACTGTGGATTACGAGCAATGGTTTGTTGAATGATCGAATTTCTTTTTTTGCACTGTACATTTCACGAACGAAAATACGAGCTAAAATTGGAACAATATCTGAAGAAATGTCCTTATGTGATGAGAACGCACCTTCCACAACTAAACCATCTATTTTATCCTGATTCTCACTAGCAACAACACAGGCTAAATGTCCGCCTAGTGATTGTCCATAAATCAACAGCTTCTCAAATTTAATGTCTTCACGACTTAACAAATAATCCAGCCCTGAATTCCCATCTTGAATTACATTTTTACGTGTTGACTCTCCCGGAGAAAACCCAAATCCGCTGTAATCAATGGTGAAAACTTGATATCCCGCTTCAACAAAAGGTGTCATCAACGGGAACATATATACCATGTGACCAGAATTACCATGAAGAAAATAAAGGGTGGTTCCATTGTAATTTGACTTGGGTTTAATAAACCAAGCATTTAAATCATTTCCACTGCTGCTTTTGAAAAATGTATTCTCTAT
>Ga0193953_1001594_pt1 | contig 10301 bp, 9 predicted proteins | sample BB_4_MG_FD_140325 | JGI IMG/M metagenome (GOLD analysis project Ga0193953, IMG submission 140325) | Microbial mat bacterial communities from the Broadkill River, Lewes, Delaware, United States - BB_4_MG | ecosystem: Environmental > Aquatic > Freshwater > River > Microbial mats | place: USA... | reverse complement strand
GATGGTGCTATGGATGCTATTTTCAAAACAATTGATAGAATCACAGGATACAATGGTACATTAATAGACTATAAAGTAAATTCTGTATCTGAAGGGAAAGATGCTTTAGCCAAAGTAAATTGTAAAGTTATGTTTAACGATAGCAAACAAGCTATGTTAGGACATGGATTAAGTTTAGATACAATGATTGCTAGTGCAAAAGCGTATGTTGGTGCTTTAAATAGTTATTTAAGTATGCAAAATATGTTAAAGAAAGATTAAATACTAAAATTGTGATAGAGGATTCTAATGAATAGCTTATTTGTGAATTTTGCTTACTTTTTAGAATCCTCAAAAAAATATTATAATACAAAACATTTTTTTTATGAACTTTTAGAAGATTCTAACTCATTAAAAAGAAGATATTTTGATTTTTTCATGATCTTTTTGGTTCTTAGTACAGTTGCCATTTTAATTTATGAAGTAAATCATGAATTACTTCCATGGCTAGATACATATGAAACATTTGCAGTTATAATCTTTATCATTGAGTGGTTAAGTCGTCTTTGGGTAAGTTCACACTCACACAAACATATTATAGAGGATTATGAAAAAAGTCAATTAATTAATAAACCTTATTATGTGAGTAAATCACTTAAAAACATAGTTTCAGAAAAACTCTCTTTTATTTTTTCTCCCATGTCAATCATTGATCTACTTGCCATTTTACCATACTATAGACCACTTAGAATCTTGAGAATTCTTATGTTATTTAGACTTTTTAAAATCCTACGATATACAAATTCAATTAAACAATTTAGACATGTATTTATAGAAAAAAAATTCGAGTTTTTAACACTTGCAATTATGTTTTTCATGGCAGTTGCATTTGGTTCAACTATTATTTTTATCTATGAAGGTGCTGGTGTAAATCCAAATATTCATAACTATTTTGATGCTATTTATTGGTCAGTGATTACTATTTCAACAGTAGGATTTGGAGATATTAGCCCAGTAACTATCCAAGGGAGAGTAGCGACTCTTTTTTTAGTTGTTGGAGGGATGGGTGTTATTGCATTTTCTACTTCAATTGTAACAACTGCTTTAAGTGAAAAGCTTCTTATTTTAAAAGAAGAGAAAGTTATGGGAGAAGCAAATAGCTTAAAAGATTTTATTATTATTTGCGGTTTTGGACGTATGGGTAAGGTTCTTGCTAATGAATTTACTAAAGTAAATCAAAAGTTTCTTATTATTGATCAAGATGATGATACTTTTAAACACTCAGATAATCAAAAATTTTTAACTGTAAAAGGTGATGCAACCGACTCTACTTTATTAGAAAATATTGGGATAAATGGTGGTGGAGCAAATACTATTATTGCAATAACAGACAATGATGCTGTAAATTTATCAATAATCCTAACAGCTCGTTCTCTAAATCCCAATATTCGTATAATTGCTCGTGCTAATAATCCTAAAACTAAAGAAAAACTCATTATTGCAGGTGCATCTGAAGTTATTTTAGCAAATGAAATCACAGCACTAGTTGCATCTGAATATATTGGCCAACCTGTAGCTTTTGAAGCTATTGATGATATTTTACTCAATTCAGAAGGTGCAATTATGGATGAGATTGAGATATTAGATAAATCAAACTATATTGGGTTTAAATTAGAAGAGGTAAATCTCGATAAATTTAATTTAACACTCATTGGTATCATTAAATCTCAAAATAAAAATAAATTTATTTTTAATCCTAAAAAAAACATCTACATCATTGAAGAGAAAGATATATTTATTATTATAGGTCATAAAGAATCTATCACACAACTAAAAATAGACTTAGTATCAACAAAACCTCAAAGAGTTAAAAATGGATAATAATATAATAATCATCTATAGTTTTAGTAAACTAGCAGCTCAAATTTCAACTATTTTATATCAAAAAGGTTATCACATAATTATTATAGAAGAAGATTTGACACTTATCAAAGAAGCTAAATCATTAGGATATGAAGTGAAAAAAATCTCCTTATTAGATGATGAAAATATTCGTTTATTAGATATGGAAAATAAGAATATTAAAGCATTCTTCTGTGTAAGCGATAATAAAAACATCAACCTCTTCGTTACCTTAAGTGTCAGAAGTCTCTATGAAGACCTTAAAATCATCTCAGTATCATTTGCAACACAAGATAATAAAACAATGCTTTTAGCAGGGGCAAATAAAATAATAAATCCTTATGAGATAGGTGCCCTTAGAATCTTTAGATTAATTCATAAGCCCTATATCTTGGATATTTTGGACAATATATTATTTAGTGCATCAAATATTGAAGTTTTAGAAATAACTATTAAAAAGAACTCGATTTTAGATAAAGTTTATCTCAATGACACTACATTATTAGATGACTATAACTTAATATTATTAGGTATTTTAGATAAAGAGATTCATGATAAGTTTATCTTTTATTCAAATGGGATAAATCATAAGCTTGATGCAGGTGATACCTTAGTGTTATTAGGAAAAGATAAAGACTTGCAAAACTTTACAATATTGTTAGAAAATTGTTCTTAATATCATCATATTAAATTTTGATTAAACTTTAGCTATAATATTTTATATTTATATTAAAAAGGTTTTTAATGACGCAGTTTTATTTTTTTCTTCGACTTCTCAAAGAGTCTTTTAGAGATTTAATACCAATTATTATTGTTATTCTATTTTTTCAATTAGCCATCATACAAGCTGTACCTGATGACTGGATGAGTACAACAATAGGTTTAATTATCGTTGGTATTGGTCTTGCTATTTTCTTACAAGGTCTTGAAATAGGAATTTTTCCTGTGGGAGAAGGATTAGCACGAGATTTTGCAAAAAGTGGTTCCACAATGTGGATTCTTATTTTTGGATTTATGATCGGTTTTGGTACTACCATTGCGGAACCTGCTCTTGCAGTAATTGCTGATAAAGCTGCAAGTATTAGTAGCGGTAGAATAGATGCAGATATGCTTCGTTATGTAGTTGCAGGTTCTGTAGGTTTTGCTATTTTACTAGGTGTATTTCGAATCATTAAGGGTCATCCTATCCACTATTATATCATTGCTGGTTATATTACAGTTGTATCTGTAACATTTCTTGCTCCCCCTGAAATTATTGGATTAGCGTATGACTTAGGTGGTGTTACTACTTCTACTGTTACTGTTCCTTTAGTTGCAGCACTTGGTATTGGTCTTGCTTCAACAATTAAAGGCCGTAACCCTATCATAGATGGCTTTGGTCTTATTGCATTTGCATCTCTAACTCCAATGATATTTGTACAGGTTTATGGAATCTACGTATATACATTTGTTGATGCTACTGAAGTAGCAAAAATAGTTGTAGAAGCAACTGTATCAGAATCTAAAGTTATTTCAATAGAATCTCTTATAGTAGGAATTCTTTCTGTCACTAAAGATGTACTACCTATTTTAGCAATAATTTTCTTTTTTCAATATGTAATTCTAAAAAAGAAAGTTGAAAATTTAAAAACTGTTATTATAGGTTTTATACTTGTTATTTTAGGTCTAGATGCATTTATTCTTGGTTTAGAGATGGGACTATTCTCACTTGGTGAATCGATGGCTTATCAATTAACACAAATGAATAATGTTTGGATTATATTTGCATTTGCATTTGCTATTGGTTTTTCTACAACTATGGCAGAACCTGCACTTATGGCAATTGCTAAAAAATCTAAAGAGATTAGTGATGGAAAAATCAATGATATGACTCTACGGTTATTTGTTGCTTTTGGTGTTGCTTTCGGTATTGCTTTAGGTGCATTTAGAATAGTTGATGGAGGACATATACACTACTATATTATTGTTGGATATGCAGTTGTTGTAGCATTAACATTTATTGCTCCAAAACATATCATTCCTATTGCGTATGATTCAGGAGGAGTTACTACTTCTACTGTTACTGTTCCTTTAGTTGCAGCACTTGGTATTGGATTAGCTACTAATATACCAGGAAGAGACCCTTTACTTGATGGGTTTGGACTTATTGCTTTTGCATCATTATTTCCAATGATTACAGTTATGGTTTATGGTATTATTGCAGAAAAACTTCATATAAAAAGTGATAGTGAAATTGCAGATGAGGATGAGAAAAAAGGTATTGCTAAAATACATGGTTCTTTAGAAGGTGTTGATGATATGAGTTTATCAACAATTAATCTTGATGCTACACACTTAAGACACTCGATGAACTTAAATTTTTCTGCTGTTATTGTAATTGTTCCTGAGGATAAAAAAGATGATGCACTTCATGCTGCAAAAGAAGCAGGTGCAAGTGGTGTTACTATTTTAAATGCTTCTGGTATGGGACTTGCAGAATTAGATAACATCTTTAGACATTCACATGAAGAAACTGATGTTTTATTATTATTTATAGTTCCAAGTATGATTGTAGATAATATTATTAGAGAAATCATAAGAAAGCTCCATATTACTACTAGCGGAGATGGTATTGCTTTTACAGTACCTATTAGCCATATGAAAGGTATTAGTATGAGACAAGAGGATATCTTTGAACATGAAGTTGAAGAGTTAAAAAAAGCGAAGAAAAAAGAATAATTTTTCCTTCGCTTTTTAATTTAAAAGAACACTCTATAAAATAACAGCTCGCCCATTTTTTAAGACAACAGTATCCTCAATACGAACGCCAAACTTATTGTTTAAATAAATTCCTGGTTCTACTGTGAAGACCATATTATCTTCTAAAATAATATCACTTTTACTATTTATATTTGGATATTCATGTATATCAAGTCCGACACCATGTCCAGTGCTATGTATAAAGTATTTTCCATAACCAGCTTTTTCTATAACATCTCGTGCAAATTTGTCAATTTGACTTGCTTTCATCCCTGAACGTGCCTTTGAGATTGCAGTTTCTTGTGCTTTTAAAACAATATCATAAACTTTTTGTTCTAGTTTTTTCTTAAAACTTTGTTTTCTTTTAAAATTTAATTCTTTATGTATAGTTGTACAACATGTTCTGTCACTGCAATATCTCTTATACTTAACACCAGCATCAACTAATAAAAAATCATTTTTCGATAGTTGTTTATAAGTAGGTATTGCATGTGGTTTTGCACTATTTTCATTAATCGCAACGATTGGATCAAAACTTAAGTCCAATTCACCTTCGTTACTCATAAACTCTTTTGCTTTAAAAAAAAGATGTTTTTCATTTTCTCCTATTCCCTCTTTGTGGAGGTATTCACTAAATCTTTTAAAACCTTTACGTCCTAATTTCATTGCTTTACTGATAAGTTGAATCTCATCATTTGTTTTAATAATACGCTTCATTTTTGAATAGTTAGGTTTTTGAATAAATTTAATGTCAAGATGTTCTTTGATTTTTTTATAAGAAAAAAAGCTAAAATCATTTGGATCAAAGGCTATTTTTTTAATTTTGTTTTTTTTGAGTATTTTTTTTGCTTCTTGAATAAGGTCATTTGAGATGATAATTTCACAATTTTTAGCCATAAGTTTAGCTTCTACTTCATATCGTGCATCGGTGATGAAATAGTTATCACCACCAAGACTTATAAATATTTCATTATCACAACTATACCCACACTCAAAATAAACTCCATTTTCATTCTGAAGTATATAGTTTTTCATAATTACAAACTATGATTCTTTTTGAGCTACTTGTTGCGCTTCTGTTGCAACTTTCATCTCATTTAAAATTTGCATTAAAGCAATAAGACCCATGTGATATCCAAAAGGTCCAAAACCTGTAATAACACCTAAACTAGAAGTTGCAGTGATAGATTTTTGTCTAAACTCTTCTCTTTTATAAATATTTGAGATATGTACTTCAACTACGGGTATAGAGACAGCTGAAATTGCATCTGCAATTGCGATGCTTGTATGACTATAAGCTGCTGGATTTATAATAATACCATCTATAGTACCTAGACATTCTTGTATTTTATCTACTATTTCACCCTCTAGGTTCGATTGAAAAAATTCTAACTCAATACCATTTTGTTCTGCACTTCCTTTCATCTGCTCATGTATTTGATCAAGTGTCATTGGTCCGTAAATATTTTGTTCTCTAATACCTAACATATTTAAGTTTGGTCCTTGAATAACTGCTATTTTCATTAGTTTCCTTTAAATTATAATATTTTGGTATAATAACAAAAATATTATAAGAGGATAATAATTAATGAAATTTATATCTGCTAATTGGTTACTGACTTGTAATAATAAGTTTCAAATCATTGAAAATGGTGCTATCGCATTTGATGAAAAGATTATTGATATTGGAACTATAGAAGAGTTTGAAACAAAATACAAAAATGAAAAAATAGAATATCTTGGTAAAAATTCAGTTATCATGCCTGGACTCATAAATACACATGTGCATTTAGAGTTTTCAGCAAATAAAACTACTTTGAAGTATGGTAACTTTGTAGAATGGTTATTTTCAGTAATACAAAATAGAGAAGAGCTCATAGAAAAAGCTGACGAAGAACTTATTGATCAAGAGTTACATAAGATGATACTCAATGGGACTACAACTATAGGTGCAATTAGTTCATATGGTTTTGATATGAATTCATGTATAAAATCTCCTTTAAATGTAGTTTATTTTACAGAGGTTTTGGGTAGTAAAGCTGATATGATCGATACATTATTTGTAGATTTTAAAGAGAAACTTAAAAATGCAATAGCTCATACTTCAGATAAATTTATACCTGCGATTGCTATACACTCACCATATTCAACCCATCCTTTCCTCATACGTGAAGTTTTGCAAATTGCTAAAGAGAAAGAGATGACAGTATCTGCACATTTTCAGGAGAGTAAAGCTGAGAACGATTGGTTAAATTATTCTACAGGAGAGTTTGAAACATTTTTTAAAGATATGTTAGACCAACACTCTTCACTTACTAAACCAAGTGCTTTTTTACACCAATTTAAAGATATCAAACATTTAAGTTTTACCCATTGTGTTGAAGCAAATGAAAAAGAGTTAAAACAAATTAAAGAGTTAGGTGCTTCCATTACGCATTGTCCAAATTCAAATCGTTTATTAAACAACTCCATTTTAAATATTAGTTATTTAAAAGATATCCCTTTAGCAATGGGAACTGATGGATTAAGTTCAAACAATACACTGAATATGTTTGAAGAGGTTAAAAATGCATTTTTCATGCATACAAATTTAGAATCTCATGAATTAGCACAAAAACTTTTATTAGCTTCTACAAAAGGTGGAGCTGATGCATTAGGATTACAAAAAGGAACTCTTATTAAAGGATATGATGCAGACATCATTACTTTTAATTTACCTGACGAGTGTACTTCAGAAGAAAATTTAGCTACTTCTATTATATTACATACATCAAAAACTACACATACATTTATAAAGGGAATCGATGAACTTACTAAGTAAAATATTTTATCCAATTACGGGACCAATTAGTTTTATACAAAACCATTTTAAAACCGTACTTTTTCTAACAATAATGTACTTCATTGTTTCAAGCAGTGATACAAAAAATTTAGAAACTGCAAATTTACAAATTATAGAACTTAATGGTCCTATCATGATTGTAGATGAAGTACTAGAAAAAATAGAAACTGCAAAAAATGATATCAACATTAAAGGAATTCTTTTAAAAGTAAACTCTCCAGGTGGTGCTGTTGCTCCTTCTATTGAAATAGCTTATGCTATTAAAGAGTTAAGAGAAGTAAAACCTGTTGTAGCATATGCAAGTGGGATTATGGCTAGTGGAAGTTACTATGCATCTATTTGGGCAAATAAAATCATAGCAAATCCAGGGAGTATGGTGGGAAGCATTGGTGTTATTATGCAAAGTGTGGATGCAAGTGAACTTATGTCAAAAATAGGAATTAAATCACAAACTGTTAAAATTGGAAAATATAAAGAATCAGGTACACCTACAAGACAATGGACAAAAGAAGAGAGAGATGAATTAGAAAAAGTTACTCAAAATACTTATGATATGTTTATTACAGATGTAGCAAATGCAAGAAATTTAAAAAAAGAAAACCATACCTCTTATGCAGATGCTCATATATTTACATCATCTCAAGCCAAAGAAGTTGGACTCATTGATAAAGTTGCTACAATTTCAGTTGCAAAGAATGAATTAGAAAAACTTTCAAAAGTAGAAAACCCAGTATGGGCAAAAGCAAATAAAATGGATAAGTTTATGGAAAAAATGTTAAGTAATTCAATATCAAATATATCAACAAACTTAAATGGATTAATTGCATATTAAAAACAATAAAAAAAGAAGAAAGAATGAATATAAAAGAAAAATTAGAAAATAACGTACGATTAACTTTAGAAGATGGAATAGCTTTATATGATATGGATCTACTCGATTTAGGTCACTATGCATCAAAAATACGAGAAGAAAAATTTGGTAGAAAAACATACTATAATATAAATAGACATATAAATCCAACAAATATTTGTAAAGATGTATGTCAGTTCTGTGCTTATAGTGCAAGTAGAAAAAATCCACAACCGTATACACTTTCACACGATGAGATTTTAAATACTGTAGAAAATAGTGTGAAAAATGGTATCAAAGAGGTTCATATAGTATCTGCACATAATCCAGAAACTGGTCTTCAATGGTATCTTGATGTATTTAAAAAAATCAAAGATAAATTTCCAAATATTCATGTAAAAGCCCTCACTGCTGCTGAGATACATTTTTTAAGTGAAGAATATAATAAATCTTATGAAGAGATTATTGATATGATGATAGAAAATGGTGTAGATAGTATGCCAGGTGGTGGAGCTGAAATTTTTGATGAAAAAGTTAGAAAAAAAATCTGTGGTGGTAAAGTAAGTTCTAAACAATGGCTAGAGATACATAAGCTTTGGCATCAAAGAGGGAAAAAATCAAATGCCACTATGCTTTTTGGTCATGTAGAAAGTCGTGAAAATAGAATTGATCATATGTTAAGACTACGAGATTTACAAGATAAAACAGGAGGGATCAATGCGTTTATACCTCTTGTATATCAAAAAGAAAATAACTTTTTAAAAGTTACTGACTTTCCAACAGCTCAAGAAATTTTAAAAACATTCGCTATTAGTAGAATCATGCTTGACAATATTCCTAATCTAAAAGCATATTGGGTTACTTCTACTGTAAAACTAGCATTAGTAGCTCAAGAGTTTGGTGCAAATGACTTAGATGGAACTATAGAGAAAGAATCTATAAACAGTGCAGCAGGTGCAGCTAGTGCAAATGGTATGCGACAAAATGAATTTATCGAACTAATAAAAAATAGTGGTTTTAAACCTATAGAAAGAGATAGTTTATACAACGAGCTTAACAACTAATCAAAAATAATTACTTTTAAAAAGAAAGGATGATGCTTTTATGTTACCAAAATACACGAATTTAACAAGAGAAGAAAAAGAAATAATTTTAAATAAAGGTACAGAAAGAGCTTTTAGTGGTCAATATTTTGACCATAAAGAGGATGGAATATATTTTTGTAAGCAATGTAATACGCCACTTTTTTGTTCTGAAGCAAAATTTGACAGTGGAACTGGTTGGCCCAGTTTTGATGATATTATAGACAATAATGTAGATGAAATAACAGATAAAGACGGTAATAGAACTGAAATTGTATGTGCAAATTGTGGAGGTCATTTAGGACATGTTTTTAAAGGAGAAGGATTTACACCTAAATCAACAAGACATTGTGTAAATTCTTTGTCTTTAACTTTTTCCTAAATCTTAAGCTCATCCATTTTAACAAAACTTAAAGAGTAGTATCGTTACACTTGTAATCTAAATAGAAACTATAAAGGAAATAAAATGAGTAAATTAGTAAAGATTGGTGCATTACTAGCACTAAGTGTGTCATTATCTTTTGGAGCTTCTCAAGCAGAAATTGACGCAGTAAAAGCACATGTAAACGAAGGTGTTGAATTTTGTAAAAAAGTTGGAGTATCTGAGTGTGTTAAAGAGTTCAATAAAAAAGAGAGTAAATGGGTAAAAGGTGATATGTACATTTGGGCAAATGACTTTGATGGTGTAATCACAGCACATCCTAAAAAACCGTTAAAAGGGAAAAACCTTTACAACTATAAAGACAAAGCGGGAAATCAATTATTTGCTGACTTTATTAAAAAAGTAAAAGCAGAGAATGAAGGTTGGGTAGATTACGTTTGGTCTCATCCTGTTACAAATAAGCAAGCTGATAAAACATCATATGTAAAAGCGATTGGTGAAAATCAATTAATCGGTTGTGGTATT
>Ga0193953_1001592_pt1 | contig 10309 bp, 7 predicted proteins | sample BB_4_MG_FD_140325 | JGI IMG/M metagenome (GOLD analysis project Ga0193953, IMG submission 140325) | Microbial mat bacterial communities from the Broadkill River, Lewes, Delaware, United States - BB_4_MG | ecosystem: Environmental > Aquatic > Freshwater > River > Microbial mats | place: USA... | reverse complement strand
GCAATATCAGGATTAATTTTATGTGCAGCTAACATTGCTCCATCTGCGCCAATTTCTTCTCTTGAAGAAATAACAAAATATACATCGCTATCGTGTTTTTTACCCTGTAAATCTAATGCAGTTTCATAAAGCGATAAAACTCCTGCTTTATCATCTAGTGCTTTACCCGAAACTCGTTTATTTTTTAATTCCCAAAATTCTCTTTTTAAACTAACAAAGTTTCCCACTTCAATAATTTTTTCTAATTCTTCTTTTGATAGGCCAGTATCTACGTATAATTCTCTTAATTTTAATGCATCTGTACTTCCTCTATCAAAATATGGTGTTGGTGCTGCTATAACACCTTTTACGACTCTTTCTCCATGGATCCTTACTTGTTGTCCTATTAATGTACGAGGATCAAATCCACCCGCTTGTGCAATAAAAATTCGACCATTTTTGTCGATTTCTTTTACCATTAAACCAATTTCATCTCCATGTCCTGACAACATTATTTTTGGGGCATTCTCTTTATCTGCTCCTTTTTTTAAAAAAATAAAATTATTCATAATATCTTTTTCATATGTGTCACATAAAGGTAAAAATGCTTCTTTCAATATTTCTTCCAAACCACTTTCACTTCCAGAAATACTCATGCATTCTGAAAGTCTTTTTAAAAGCGTCAAGCTTTCCATATTACACCTCCATAGTTTTCTTATTTAATACGAATTATAGTTTCAAAAAAGTAAAACTATACCTCAATCAACCATCTTTTATATTTTAACATATTTTAATAATATAAAAAACCTTTCATTAAAATATTTTTAACATTCTATTTATTTCCTATAATTTCTTGGGCATATTCCTTTGCTTCATTTATATTATTTAAGAAACATTCTTCTCCAACATTCTTTATAAATCCATATTTTTTTAATCTATTATTTAATTCATCATTTAAGCCAACAAACAATGCTTTTGTTTTATGCCTTTCGCAATTTTCACAAAATCTTTCTAATGCATAATATCCCGTAGCATCAATTGTAGGTACATCTTTTAAACTAATAATTAACACTTTTGGCATTTTAGATATTTGCTTTATTGCCTGTAAGAATTTATCTGCCGCACCAAAAAAGAAAGGTCCTTCAATTTCATAATACATAATATTCTTTTGACTAAACGAATCTTTAGGAAATCTCATTTTATCTCCTGTATGATGCATTTCTAAATCTACAAATGAAGTTTTAGATATATTAGCCATTCTCATCATAAATAAAAATGCTGATAAAACCATTCCAACTTCAATAGCTAAAACTAAATCAAAAATAATTGTCAGTAAAAACGTTGTTAAAAAAACTATAATATCGCTTTTTGGATATTTCTTTAAATGGGTAAACATTTCCCATTCGCCCATATTATATGAAACTACAATTAAAATTCCAGCAAGTGTTGCCATTGGTACATAACTAAAATATGGCATAAATAAAATCATTATTAGAAAAACTACAATCGCATGTACTATACCTGCAACTGGTGTTCTTCCTCCTAATTTTACATTTGCAGAAGTTCTTGCAATCGCACCTGTAACTGGAACTCCCCCAAATAAACCTGAGCAAAAGTTTCCCACACCTTGAGCAATTAATTCTGTATTAGATCTATGATTTCCACCAATCATTCCATCTGCAACAACTGCAGATAATAATGATTCTACGCTACCAAGTATTGCTATAACAAATGCAGGCATCATAAGTAACTGAATTTTATTAAATGAAAATCCTGAAAAACTTGGTATAGATATATGACTATCAATAACTCCAAACTGAGAACCAATTGTTTCAACATTTAAATCAAATAAATAAATCATTCCAGTTGAAACGATTATTCCTATTAACGCTGCTGGAATTTTAGGACTTATCTTAGGCAATAAAACTAAAATTAAAATTGTCACAACTCCAAGAATTAATGCAGCTAAATTTATTGAATCTAAATTACTAAAATACATTTTCCATTTAGGTATAAAATCTGCAGGTACACCACTTATTTTTAATCCTAGAAAATCTTTTATTTGTGTTGAAAATATAACAACAGCTATACCACTTGTAAATCCGGTTGTTATTGGGTAAGGTATAAACTTAATTAAATTACCAACTTTAAATAACCCCATAAGCACTAGAATTATTCCCGCCATCATTGTAGCAATTTTAAGTCCCTCTATTCCGTATTCACTTACAATTCCATACACAATAACAACAAATGCTCCTGTTGGCCCGGCAATTTGAACCCTACTTCCCCCTAATAATGAAACAATAAAACCACCTATTGCAGCTGTAATTAAGCCTTGCTGCGGACTTACTCCTGATGCAATTCCTAATGCTACTGAAAGTGGAATAGCGATAATTGCCACTATAATCCCTGCAATAATATCACTTATCAATTGAGCTTTTGAATATGTCTTAAGACATGTAAATAACTTTGGTTTAAACATCTGTACATCTCCTTTTTTTTATGTCAAACACATTTATTATACGCTCAATTAATAAGAAAATATACCTTTTTTTTATTTATTTTAAATTTGACCAATCTTTAAATAAAAACAAATAATTTATAAATACTTAAACTAAATTTATATTTGTATTAAAATTCCATTATCCTACACTTTCATTTATTATTTTTCATAAAAAAAATAGGTTAATAAATATTTACTAACCTATCTTTATATTTTATTTATATTTTAGTATCCATTAATCATTTTCAAGAACTCATTATCTTTATTTAAGAAAATAGTAGTATCTTTAATATTTCTATATGTTTCCATTCTCTTTATAAATTTATAAAAACTTAAATCTTTTCTTAAAGATTCTTGATAAATTTGAAGCGCTTCTTTATCTGAATTTGCCTTAATTACAGCAGCTTCTTCACGTGCTTTTGCAACTGTTTCTGTTTTAATACGATCAGTTTCTGCAACCGATTTATTATACTCTGATTCACCAATTGCTATAAGTGCTTCACTTTCTTTTAAAATTTCTTCACTCATTTTCTTTTCAATACTATTAATATTTGAAGTTGGGAAATTCTTTCTATGAATACCAATATCAACTACATCTATTCCATACTGAAGAGTTAATTCATCATTTAATTCTTCTCTTTTTTCATCTAATAAAGGTCTTGTAATATCTGTCTGAAAAAAGTCAGTAAAATTAAGTGAGTTACCTATTTGAACTACAACTGGAGCAATCCTATCATCAATTACTGAAGAAACTGCACTTTTACTATTCCCAAAAGTTATATTTACAAATACAGGATTGTATATCTTATATTGAGAATAAGTTTGAATATCTATTTTTCTTTTATCCTGAGTATTTATAGTTTCAGTTGTGGAAGTATAAGTAATATATTTAGATGTATATTTTTCTACTGTATCAATAAATGGAACCTTAAAATTAAGACCTTTATTTGCTGATACATTAACATTTTTATATCCTCTTTCATTTAAGTCCGCCTTAATACTATCTATATCTTTTGGCGAACTAATATAAGCCGTTGTAATTTTACCAAAACGTTTTTTAACTGCTACTTCATCCTGTCTTATAGTAAAAGTAAATAAAGAAAAAACGAATAATGCTACTATTGCTATAAGCAAAAATATACCTAAATGACTAACTTTTTTCATCTTACTCATTATCCTTTTCCTCCTCAACCTTTTCTGTCGTAACAATTTTTTCTGCAATTTTTTCCTTTGTTTCTTCTGGAATACTATTGCCTTCTGTCATATTATAGAATTTATAAATTCCTTCTCCTGAAGTTCCATCTATAACAATATTGTTATTTTTCAAAAACTCAATCATAGTTTCAATATAATATTGTTCTTTAACTATGTCTGGATTGATAATATATTCACTGTATAGTGCATTAAATTGCGCTACTTCAGATCTTGCATTTGCCAAAACATTTGCTTTATACGATTTTGCCGATTCAATAACTGCAGTAGCTTCAGCAGCAGCTGCTGGAATTACAGTATTTCTATATTTTTGAGCTTGCTCTAATCTACTATTCTTAATTTGATTTGATTGTTCAACCTGTCTATATGCCTCTTCAACCGATGGCAATAATGTATTATTTTGAGTTTTAACTTCGGTAACTAAAACTCCCGTGCCATATCCATTAAGTTTTTTCTGAAGCGCTGGCATTATCGCAGTATCAATTACTTGTTTTTCTAATAAAGCTTGGTCTCTAGTATGTTTAGCTACTGTATCCCTTAAAACTGATTCTAATGCTAATCTTACTGTGCCTTCTACGTCATCAACATTAAATAAATAACTTACTGCATCATTAATCTTATATGTGATTATTAATTCGGTTAATATAAGAGATGAATTATCACCTGTAGCCTCAACAATTACTAAAGATTCTAAATTATAATCTTTATATTCTGGTGCTCTTGTTTCGTCACCTTCTACATGAGTTCTATAACCATATTCCATTTTATGTCTTTTTTCAACATTTACCTTAATTGCATTATCAATTACAGGAATCTTAAATTTAAAACCCTCTTCTGTTTCAACATGATGAACCTCACCAAATCTTGTTATTACTGCATGATAACCTGAATCTAATTTGTAAAAACCGCTTTTTACAACTATAACCGCAATAATTAAAATCCCAATTAATCCTATAAGATTTTTTGAAACTTTCATTTTTGGCGGTCTTGTACCATTTCCATGAACCTCTTTAAAATCTGCTTCATGTACATTATCTTTTCCTTCCAAACTTTTTGCCTCCTTCGTGTACTCTTAATTAATAAAAGTACTCTTAATTTTTAAGATTATAGTACTTATACATTTTACCATGTATTTGAAACTCTAATGATTAAAAAACTATTAAATATTAAAATTCCACAATATAGCTATACCCTTTTAAAATAAACTAAAACTACTCTACAAATGAATAAAGCCGTTTGCAAAATTTGCAAACGGCCATAGCAATAAATGCTATTTTTTAATCACCTCTATAATAATCTCAATCATCTCCTTTCATCTGGTATTGATCGATCTAATTACATTATACACTCAAGTTATTATCAATAATATCTATAAAATAATTTAACTTATTTTTTAGAATAAACTATCTTCTTTATTGCCGATGTACTTAAATGAAAAGCTATTGCAATTTCCTCAACATTTTTACCTTGATTAAATTGATTAACTATTTCATTATTTCTATTATCAATAATTATTCTAGATCCACTTTTACTTCCCCATGCTGCCCTTTCAGTTTTTTTAGGCACATATAATATAGTTCCATGACAATACTTTTGAATTTCCTCCAGTAAAATTGGCGGTAAAATTTCCTCTGCTTTCTGATACATGATTTTCCTCCCTTTGTACTTTCCTACTTCTTGTTGCTACTGATTTTTTTAACACATACCCGCCTCCTTTATTTTTATCGTTAAATTAATTATAACATTAATTTTATTTTTTTAAAACATTTTTTTATGGACTCTTTCTCTTTTTTTATATAATATGACTATATAATATATTATAAGGAAAGGATTTTTTATGAAATTTTCAAAAGCATTATTTTTAGAATATTTTCAGCGTCCCTCTATATTGATTAATCGAGCAAAAATAAATAGAAAAATGTCGTTTTCTCCAATTAAATATGGAGACCATCCTCAGCAATACTTTTTAAGTTATATTCCAAAGAAAATTACACAAAAAGAAGTAATTTGTTTTATTCATTCAGGTAGTTGGACTTTTGGTTCTCCAAAAGGATTTAGATTTGTTGCTAAAAAATTCCGTGATTTAGGATATCCAGTAATTTTATTAGGTTATAGAAGAATGCCACATGCACACTATAAAGAAATAATAAATGACATATTTATAGGTTTTAATGCAGCTAAAAAGCATATTTTTTCAAAAACAAATTTAAGTAATTTCAATATTATTGGAGCTTCAGCAGGAGCACATTTAGGTGCTTTATTGGTCTATGATTCTCATCTTCAGCATATTCATAATACAAACTCTTCAGATTTTAAAAGATTTTGCTCAATCGCAGGGCCTTTGTCATTTAATACCAAATTGCCCAAAATATTAAAACGACTACTTTTTCAACTATTTGTTGAAAGATATCACTTTGTTTTAGGTAATCCAATTGTTCATGCAAATAGAACTAATACAAAGGTTCTTTGTATCCATAGCAAAAAAGACCCATTATGTCCTTATGAACAATCGTTAGCTTTTACAAAAAAACTAAATAACCTAAAATTAAATACTGCAAAATTAGAAACCGTAACTGACAAAGATTTATTTCATTCATCTCTAATACACAAATTATTTTTGGATTCTAATTGTATTCATTTTGGAGTTTTAAAAAAATGGCTTATAGAATAAAAAAAGTCTAAACTAAATTGCTCTTTTTTAGTTTAGACTTTTTCTATTTCATTATAACTTGTATTAATCCCACGTCTTGTAAACAATTAAAGTAAATATCTTCTTCCATTTTATCGATATAAACAAAATCTCCCTTTTTTAATAGTTCTTTTTGATTTAAAGCATTAAGTTCAATTTCACCATTAAAAACATAAATAAAATTCATAAAATTATTTTTATTTATACTAAGTATATTTTCTTTTTTTTCTTTAAATACTTTGATTAAAGGGCTATATTTATCTTTATACATAACATTAAAATCTCTGCCCATACCTTCGCTCTTAGTATCCCACTCTCCTAAAAATTCTACAAATTCTAAAGGCTCTAAACTAACTTTTGTTTTATTATTAAATAAAAGTTTAAGAGAATTATCCAACATCATAATTAATCTATTATAACCTTTCAGCTCAGTAAATGATGATTTTTCAACATTTATCTTGGCTGTACTAATTCTAAAATCAAAATTTCTATTAGCATAATTCTCTTCTATTGGATAGATAAATAATTCACTAGTTGTGCCGCCACTCCATTTTTTTGTTTTAATATCTTTTTCTCTAAAAATTTCCAATTCCATATTATCACCCACTAATTTTTTTAGGGAATTTTTCTATAAAATCAAATATTTCGCTTTCTGGCATAGGTTTACTATAATAATACCCTTGAATAATGTCACAATTATGATTCTTTAAATACTCTAATTGCTTTTCTGTTTCTACGCCTTCTGCTATTACTCTCATTCCCATTTTATGTCCTAATTTTATAATAGAATCCGTTAAATTGTTAGTATCTGCTTCAATATCTTCTGCAATAAAAATTCTATCAATTTTTAAAATATCAATTGGCAATTTTACTAAATAACTAAGAGATGAATAGCCTTTTCCAAAATCATCTAATGCAACTTTAACACCTATCTCCTGCAAGTTAAAAAGAGCTTTTTTAATTATTTCAAAATTTGAAATTAGTATAGTTTCTGTAACTTCCAACTCAACATTTTCAGGTTTAAGTCCATATTTATATATTAAGGATTTTACTAAATCCTCAAAATTTTCTTGTAAAAGTTGTAATACTGACAAGTTAATTGACATTCTTATAGGATTTTTATATTTTTTATTTAATACAGAAAGAAAATATAAAGCCTCTTCTAATACCCAATTTCCTATTTCCACGATTTGTTTATTTTCTTCTGCAATTTTAATAAATTTTTCTGGCAAAATAAATCCAAGTGATTCATTTTGCCATCTGATTAACGCCTCAAATCCTTCTATCTCACCAGTTTGCATTGATATCTGTGGTTGATAATAAAGCATCATTTCTTCGTTTTCTAATGCCTTTGACATATGTTTTTCAATACTACTTCTTTCTAACAGAGCTTTATTCATATCTAAATTAAAATATTCATACCTATTTTTTCCCAATTCTTTTGCCTTATACATTGCAATATCAGCATTTTTTAATAATTCATCTAAAGAATTCCCGTCTTTAGGATAAATAGCTATTCCCATACTTGCAGTTACATTAAAGAAACTCTTATGTATATCGTATGGAGTTTTAAACGCTTTAAATATTTTTTTTGCAATACCTTCAACTCGATTAACTGCTTTATCTCCAAAAACCAATACAACGAATTCATCTCCCCCTAATCTAAATAGAGGATATTTATTTTCTAATTCAATCTCTAATCTTTGTCCCACGCAAGTTAATAAATAATCTCCAGCTGCATGTCCTAATGTATCATTTATCACTTTAAAATTATCGAAATCTAAAAATAGCAATGCCATTTTTTCGCCCTTATTTTCTTTTAAAAATAAACTAATATGTTCATTTAACATCGCTCTATTAGGAAGATCCGTTAAATCATCATAATATGCCATTTTTTTAAGTTTAAACTGATAATCTTTTAATTTTGTTATATCTGCATGCGACCCCGCCATTCTAGAAATAGAACCATCATTATTCCATAAAGCTTTCCCTATTGCTAAAATCCATTTAATGGATCCATCTTTTAAGATAATTCTATATTCACATTCATATCTTTTTTCTCTATGTTCAAAAAAGTTATTTAAAGTTTCCATATATCTTTCTAAATCTTCTTTATAGATAATTTTTTTCCAATTTTCAAAAGTTTCAGCTTCTTCTTGATTAAATCCAAAAATAGTTTTCCATCTATCAGAATATATTCTTTTATCAGAATTAAAATTCCATTCCCAAATTCCAATATTAGATGCATCCACAACAAGGCTATACCTTTCATCATTTTCTCTTAATTGATCATATTTATCATTTAATTCCTCTTGAGATGCCGTCAATTCTTCATAAAGAGCCGTTAATTGCTCATGACTTTCTAATAATTTTTTTTCAGATATAACTCTTTTTGATATATCAATTCCCATTATTTCAAATTCATCATTATCGGTTTTTTCAATTGTACTAAACTCAACATAACAAAGTTGTTCTTTTTTATTAATAAAGGCAAGTTCAAAATTTTGAACAGAAATATTTTCATTAAACTTATTTAAAACATCTCTATATTTATCTATATAATATTCATTTAGTAAAGATTCTAATTTTCTTTTATTTACTATAGCTCCTCTTCTGTACCCTAGTTTTTTTCTAGCAAATTGATTCATAAATACAACTACTCCATTAGAATTAATTCTAATAATCAAAATATTAGCTGTCTTAATCACATTTTGCAAAAGTTTTTGTTCTTTTTCAAGCTTCGTATATGTTCTAGATAATAAAAAATTAGCAAGTACAATAATTATAATAAAAACACTTAACACAATAGCCAAAAAAACTATTGTTTGATTAATATTATCAAAAATATCTACATGTGGACTTGCAATTGCTATTGACCAATCTGTTCCAGCTATATTGGTATAACCCATATATTTTTTAATGCCATTATATAGATAAGAACCCGATCCGCTATTTCCTCTTATCATTTCTTTTTCTAACTCAACTAATTGTTCTAACTCCGGATTATTTTTAATATTTATAAAATCATTATCTTTATTTAAAACCAATTCTCTATTATCATGTGCAATAGTTTCGCCTTTTGAATTTAAAATATAAGTATTCCCATTGCTTCCAAATCTAATATTATCCGTAATTTGACTTAAAACTTCAATATCATATTCCATTACAGCATATAAATTTTCCTCTAATCTTATGCCAAATAAAATCGATAGTTTATTATCTATAAATCCATTTTCAGGTGCTGATATGTATTTTTCATTAGCAATTAAATAATTAAAAAAAGAAGTTTCTTTAATATTTAAATCACTATTTCTAACCTTTCCATCACTATCAACTAAATAGTAATTTTTTAAACCTTTTTCTTTTAAATTATTTAATAAACTAGAGTTATTATCATTAAATTTTTTTTGATTATTTAATGATTTATGATTCATATATAAATTTTCTGCCATATCCAATCTTGATATAATTTCTCTCTCAATTACAGACGCACCCATTTCAGCAGTTTCTTTAATATTATCTTCTACAACTTTATTAAGCGTTTTTGTTGTATTAATAAAAATTAATATACCAATTATTAAACTTAATAAAATAACTAAAACAATATTATTATATTTTTTATTATAATTTCTATTAATACTTTTCATACATACCACCTTTAAATTAATCTAATATGATTATTATAACACTAATTTAATTATTAAAAATAAATGCATTCCTATTTTTCGACATCATCACGATTAATAATACTTATTTTTAAAAAGAGCACTTTGCTAATGCAAAGTGCTCTTAGTTAGTTATTGTTTATAAATATTATTTACGTCCATTTGTATAAACATATTTGTAATCTGGTTTAAAGAAAGTTGGAACTGTAAAATAATTTTTAATATATTTTCTTCTATATGTTGAGTATTTACCTTGTTCAT
>Ga0193953_1001589_pt1 | contig 10319 bp, 10 predicted proteins | sample BB_4_MG_FD_140325 | JGI IMG/M metagenome (GOLD analysis project Ga0193953, IMG submission 140325) | Microbial mat bacterial communities from the Broadkill River, Lewes, Delaware, United States - BB_4_MG | ecosystem: Environmental > Aquatic > Freshwater > River > Microbial mats | place: USA... | reverse complement strand
GCCACCTTCGCCGCGTACGGCTTCGCTGATAAGGAAGGACTTGGCCTGAGGGTGGTACAGGCAAGTCGGGTGAAACTGATTGAATTCCATGTTGGCGACGCGGCAGCCTGCCCGCCAGGCCATGGCGATGCCATCGCCGGTAGAGCCGTCACTGTTACTGGTATACAGATAAGCCTTGGCGGCACCACCGGTGGCCAGGACAACAGAGTGTGCCCTGATGGACTCGATATGACCTGTGTAATTATTTAGCACATAGGCGCCGACACAACGGTTGTGCGGCAGCTTGAGCTTGCGGCGGGTAATCAGGTCGATGGCGATGTGCTGGTCGAACAAATGGATATTCGGTCGTTCCTGCGCACGCTGCAACAGCGTTTCGTGCACGGCGCGGCCGGTCGCATCCGCTGCGTGGATAATACGGCGGTGAGAGTGCCCGCCTTCCTGCGTCAAGTGGTAGTCAGCCCCTTCACGGGTGAAGGGGACGCCCATATCGATCAACCAGTGAATACTTGCGGGGCCTGCTTCGACGATTTGTTCAACGGCGTCCGGACGGCTCAGGTCTGCACCGGCAATCAGGGTATCCCTGATGTGATCTTCGGCATGGTCTGCTCGATCGAGTACGGCCGCGATACCGCCTTGGGCCATCCAGGTCGAGCCGCTGGAGTACTCGGCCTTGCTGAGGATGGCAATATTCAGTTGTTCGGGCAGGTTAAGTGCCAGGCTCAGGCCTGCTGCGCCACTGCCAATAACCAGTACATCGAAATCCGTAGAGGTGCCTTTGGTACTCATGTTCAGGTTCCCTGTTGTCGGTCAGGATATTATGCGTGCTGAATTCGGTCAGTTAAACCAAAATACAGGGAACTTCATCCGGCATTCAGGCTCATATCCACAGCAGCCTGCTGAGGACACGAGGTTGAAATGCATTAGCTTGGCACTACATACTGCATTGGGTTTGAGTGCGTACTGTTTGTGCGGGACGCAGATTGCAGCGACTTATTAAGGATACCGAGTGTCTAACGAAAGTCAGGCAGCTATTGATCAACGATTGGTTGAGCGGGTTCAGGCGGGCGATAAGCGAGCCTTTGATCTGTTGGTAAAACAGTACCAACACAAGATTATTGGTTTGATCGGGCGCTATGTATATGACTCTCACGAAGCAATGGACATTGCTCAGGAGGCCTTCATAAAAGCCTATCGCGCCTTGCCGGGGTTTCGTGGCGATAGCGCCTTTTATACATGGCTGTATCGAATAGCGATTAATACAGCCAAAAATCACCTGGTGTCCAGGGGGCGCAGGCCACCGGATGTTGATGTGGATGTGGACGATGCCCAGTATCTGGGGGCTGAGTCTCAGCTCAGAGACCTGGATACGCCGGAAAGCAGCCTGTATCGCGATGAGCTTGAAAAGGTCGTGCGTGATACGTTGGACCGTCTGCCGGAAGACTTACGCGTCGCGCTTACACTGCGCGAGTTTGACGGCATGAGCTATGAAGATATTGCCAATGTGATGGGGTGCCCCGTAGGGACGGTCCGGTCCAGGATTTTCCGGGCACGAGAAGCGATCGACAGGGAGATCGCGCCGTTGTTGGAAAGCTAGTTGATGACTGCAATCGCAGGAACTTGGGGATAAGTTATGCAAAAGGCCAAAGAATCACTGTCGGCTCTTGTTGATGGCGAAGTCAGTGACTTTGAACTGCGTCGTACTGTGGAAACGGTTGCTGACTCTTCGGAATTGCAGCAGCAGTGGCGACGTTATCAGGTTGCCAGGGCTTGCCTTAAGAGGGAGCCGCAGGCAGAGCTGAAGCTGGATTTGAGCAAAGGCGTGATGGATGCGATCCGGGATGAGCCGGTCTATCATCCGAGCATTGAAACAGCCTCGACCGTACCAGCGCGTGTTCAAACGCGCGGGCAAAGCTGGTGGCGCTCGCTTACCAGCATGGCGGTGGCCGCTTCCGTTACGGCTGCCGTTATTCTGGGAGCGGGCAACTTTGAAGATGATGCCCCCCAGTCACCACAGTTCTATTTGCCGGGGCAGGCAGCATCTCCGGAGCTGATGCGGACGCGCCTGGGAGGGCCAATAGCACCGGCCGGATATGAGTCCCCCGATGTCATCCGACTGTCGGATGGCCTGAAAAAGTATATCGATCAGCATCAGCATCTGCTCAGTACCCAGCGTGTGCCCCAATGGACGACACGCTGGTTGCCCAAGGGATATGCCATCGTGCGCCACGAGCTGTTGCCACATGGTGAGGTGATGGTATTTGCCAATGGTCGTGATGCCTTCTCGGTCAGTGTGGAAGAGTTGGGGCATCAGAGCATGCCTGAGGGTGTAGCGCAGTCCGATGGTTACATCGCCGTTGGCAAGCGTCAGGGCGACCACTTCGTGACGGTTGTGGGGGACGTTCCGCTGATGATTGCCGAACGTATCGCCAGTGCCGTGCAGCCTGAGGCAACGCGGTGATAGAAGAGGTTGTGACCGTTACGGCGGTTACTGATGGGGGAGTCCGTGTTGCAGCATCCAGGCGCAGTGCCTGTGCTCAATGCGCAAGCCGTTCCAGTTGCAGTCAGGGGGTGCTGTCCCAGTGGCAGCAGGATAAGCTGGTTGAAGTCGATGTGCTCAATCCTGAGCAGTTGCAGGTGTCAGTGGGAGCCAGTGTGTTGGTTGGGCTGCAGGAAGGCAGCTTGATGAAAGCGTCTTTCATGTTGTATTGCATCCCGCTGTTGCTATTGATCAGCAGTGCTCTATTCGTGGCTGCTTTGGGCGGTTCCGAGATGATTCAAGTGGCTGTTGCCGTAGCCATGATGCTGGTGGGGTTCTGGTGTGTGAAGCACTATACCTCCAGACATCAGGTGAAAGCGCATTATCAGCCCATATTGCTTAAAATCCTGGAAACCTGAGGGTATAAGTCAATGAGAAACATCAAAGTCAGTTTGGGCTTCATATTGGCTCTGGTCTTGGTGCCTGTTGTGCAGGCGGCCGGTTTGCCAGACTTTACGCGACTGGTCGAGAAAGCCTCGCCAGGTGTCGTGAACATCAGCACCGTGCAAAATCAGGAAGGGGGTGACAACTCTCCTTTTGGTCAGCTGCGTGGCCCCAATGGGGAGCCCATCCCGGATATCTTTCGCCACTTTTTCCGTGATCTGCCCCAGTTTCGAGAGTTTCAGCGCAAGGCGCCTCAGTCACTGGGGTCAGGCTTCATTATTTCGGATGATGGCTTCATCCTGACCAACCATCATGTGATCAAGGATGCGGACCAGGTGATGGTGCGGCTTAATGACCGTCGTGAACTGGAGGCCAGGGTCATCGGCTCGGATGAGCGCACAGATGTTGCCCTGCTGAAAATAGAGGCTGAAGACCTTCCCGTGCTTAAGCTGGGGCGTTCGTCTGAGCTTAAAGTCGGTGAGTGGGTGCTGGCCATTGGCTCTCCGTTTGGCTTTGACCATAGTGTGACCGCCGGTATTGTCAGTGCAACCGAGCGTGCCCTTGCAAATGAAACCTACGTGCCCTTTATTCAGACGGATGTGGCGATCAATCCGGGCAATTCGGGGGGGCCCCTGTTCAACCTGGATGGGGAGGTTGTCGGGATCAATTCGCAGATCTATACCCGCTCCGGTGGTTTCATGGGACTGTCCTTTGCCATTCCCATCGATGTGGCGATGGATGTGGCCGAGCAGCTTAAGGGGCGAGGTTTTGTTGAGCGAGGCTGGCTCGGTGTCGTCATTCAGGAGGTAAGTCGCGACCTGGCCGAGTCCTTCGGTTTGGACAAACCTGCCGGCGCGCTGGTGGCCAAAGTGATGGCTGATAGTCCGGCGCGCGCTTCGGGTTTGCGCGAAGGGGACGTGATTATCGCCTTCAATGATCAGACCGTTGAGCTGTCGTCCGACCTGCCCCCACTCGTTGGTCGAGTCAAACCAGGTGAAACGGCTCAGGTAGACGTTATCCGCAATGGGCGTAAGCAAACATTGGATGTCACTATTGGCCGGTTGCCGACAGATGATGATGTAACCGATGGCAGAACGGATACCCCGGCGGACAGCAACCGACTTGGCTTGACTGTTGCGCCCCTGCCCAAGGAGTTGAGTGAAAAGTGGCATGTACGTTCCGGCGTGATGGTTGACCAGGTGCGTGAAGGGGCTGGTGCACGTGCTGGCCTGGTGCGCGGCGATGTCATTACCATGCTGAATGGGCAGCAGGTTGAAACCATTGAACAGTTCAGCCGTTTGGTAGCCGATCTGCCGCAGGGGCGCTCGGTACCGCTGCGCATTGTGCGGCGGGGCAGTCCGCTGTTTATTGCGCTGAAACTCAAATGAAGAATGAATGCAATGGGGGCCTTACGGCCCTCGTTGTTTTGAGCGTGGTGACATCAGGGGCTTGATGACCTGACAGGGGTCTTAGGGTACACTGCGCACTTTTCTGCAACCCTGTTTGACTGGAGTCGGGTAAGCCTATCGTGAGTAACCTGGATCATATTCGCAACTTCTCGATCATCGCCCATATTGACCATGGCAAATCTACCCTTTCAGATCGGCTTATTCAGATCTGTGGTGGCCTTAGTGACCGTGAAATGGCGGCTCAGGTTCTCGACTCCATGGAGCTGGAGCGCGAGCGTGGCATCACGATCAAGGCACAGAGTGTGACCTTGAACTACAACGCTCGTGATGGCAAAACCTATCAGCTTAATTTCATCGACACGCCGGGACATGTGGACTTCTCGTATGAAGTATCACGCTCGCTGTATGCTTGTGAAGGTGCACTGCTGGTGGTCGATGCGGCTCAGGGCGTAGAAGCTCAGTCGGTTGCCAACTGCTATACCGCGCTGGAGCAGGACCTGGAAGTGTTGCCGGTTCTGAATAAGATGGACCTGCCTCAGGCCGATCCTGATCGTGTACGTCAGGAGATTGAAGAAGTGATCGGTATTGATGCTTCTCATGCAATCCCCTGTTCTGCCAAAACCGGCTTGGGCATGGAAGACGTGCTTGAAGAGCTGGTGCGTGTGATTCCACCGCCCGAAGGGGATGTGGATGCACCGCTGCAGGCACTGATTATCGACTCCTGGTTCGACAACTATCTGGGCGTTGTGTCTCTGGTACGTGTGAAACAGGGCACGCTGAACAAGAAAGACAAGATTCAGATCAAGTCTACCGGCCAGGTCCACCAAGTTGATGTGGTGGGGATTTTTACACCCAAGCGTACCGAGACCGGCGTCCTGAAAGCCGGTGAAGTAGGCTTTGTGGTTGCAGGTATCAAGGATATTCATGGTGCCCCGGTGGGTGACACTCTGGTACCGGCCAAACACCCTGAAGTGCCCAGCCTGCCAGGCTTCCAGAAGGTACAGCCGCAGGTCTACGCTGGCTTGTTCCCGGTGAGCGCTGATGATTATGAGGACTTCCGTGAAGCACTGGAAAAGCTGACCCTGAATGATGCGTCGCTGTTCTATGAGCCGGAAAGCTCCGATGCACTGGGCTTCGGTTTCCGTTGTGGTTTCCTGGGCATGTTGCACATGGAGATCATTCAGGACCGTCTGGAGCGTGAATATGACCTGGATCGGGTCACAACCGCGCCGACGGTGGTGTACGAGATTCTGTTGAACAATGGCGATATCGTACATATCGACAGCCCATCCAAGTTGCCGGACCCGGGCAGTATTCGCGAGATGCGTGAGCCGATTGTGTTGGCCAACATCCTGGTACCGGAAGAGCACCTGGGGCAGGTGATCGGACTTTGTGTCGAAAAGCGTGGTGTTCAGAAAAACATGCTCTTTGTCGGCAAGCAGGTGCAGGTCACATACGAACTGCCGATGGCGGAAGTGGTACTGGACTTCTTCGATCGTCTGAAATCGGTCAGCCGTGGCTATGCGTCTTTGGAATACAACTTCCAGCGTTTTGAAGCCGCCAAGCTGGTACGTATGGATATTCTGATCAACAGCGAACGTGTAGACGCCCTGGCGGTCATTCTGCACCGTGATAATGCTGAATACCGCGGTCGTCAGCTGTGTGAAAAGATGAAAGAGCTGATTCCGCGTCAGATGTTTGATGTGGCGATTCAGGCGGCATTGGGTGGCAAGGTGATTGCTCGTACTACCGTCAAGGCACTGCGCAAGAATGTAACGGCCAAGTGTTACGGTGGTGACGTCAGCCGCAAGAAGAAACTGCTGGCGAAACAGAAAGAAGGCAAGAAACGCATGAAGCAGGTGGGGCGTGTCGAGATCCCGCAGGATGCCTTCCTGGCCGTGCTTAAAGTAGACAGCTAAGGCGGACGCATGAACTTCGACTTCTCTCTGGTATTGGTTCTGGTGACGGCCTTGGCGGGTGTGCTGTGGCTGGCGGATGCAATCTTTCTGGCACCCAAGCGCAAGGCTGCACTGGCTCGGGCCGAAGCTGATGCCGGGACGTCACTGGCAGAATCCGAGCGGGCAGCTGTATTGCGGCAGCCCGGCTGGGCGGATACGGCGCGCTCGATGTTCCCGGTACTGTTCGTGGTGCTGGTGGTGCGTTCGTTTCTGTATGAACCTTTCCAGATTCCTTCGGGTTCCATGTTACCGACCTTGAAGATCGGCGATTTCATTCTGGTTAACAAGTACCACTACGGCTTGCGGCTGCCGGTGCTGAACAGCAAGTTGGTGGCCAACAGCCAACCGGCGCGTGGTGACGTGATCGTGTTCCGTTATCCTGAAGATACCAGCGTGAATTACATCAAACGTGTGGTGGGGGTGCCGGGTGATGTCATCACCTACCAGGACAAAATATTGTATGTTAACGGTGCGCCCCAGCAGCAGGAGCTGCTGGCCAAGCTACCGCCGTCGCGCCCCGAACAGTTGTTGCTCAGAGAGCAGCTTGATGGTGCTGATCACCGGATTTACCGTGATATCTACCGCCCGGTGATTAATGGGCGCTGGGAAGTGCCCGAGGGGCACTACTTTGTGCTGGGCGATAACCGGGACAACAGCAAGGACAGCCGTTACTGGGGATTTGTGCCTGATGAGCTTCTGGTTGGCAAGGCAGCCGCAGTATGGATGCACTGGGATGATTTCTTGAGTCTCCCCGACTTCAGTGAAGTACGTAAAATCAACTAGAGGATGATTGCGATGAACACAGGTGTGGCACATTTCCAGCGCGGCGCAACCATGACGTCCGTATTGATTGGTTTGATAGTAGCGGGGATTTTCTTCACCGTTGCATTTAAGCTTTTCACTCCCTACAAGGATCACGCAACTATGGCTTCCATTATGGAAGATATGGTTGAAGATCAGGATGAGTTGTCTAATGGTGTCCGGCAAATCCGCAGTAACCTTTACCGACGCTTCCTGATTAACCAGGTTGAATTGCCCAATGATGAAGCTTTGAATATACGCTTGGAAGAAGGGGTATATTACTTTGACCTTGTGTATGAAATTCGTGTGCCGATGTTCTACAACATCGATGCAATTGTTAAGTTTGAAGAACACTACGAAGCTGTAAAACCTTGATTAGACCTGCTGCTGAACTGGCCCGCAAACTGGGCAACCCCTGTGCCGATGAAGCTCTGTTTGAGTTGGCGTTGACCCACCGCAGTTGTGGTAAACGCAACAATGAACGACTGGAGTTTCTTGGCGACGCCATTTTGAGTTTTGTTGTGGCTGATGCGCTGTATCAGCGCTTTCCCGATGCCCGTGAAGGGCAGATGAGCCGTCTGCGCTCACGTGTGGTCAAAGGAGAAACTCTGGCCAAGATTGCACGTGAAATGGCACTGGGGGATTACCTGCGTCTTGGCAGTGGTGAGCTGAAAAGCGGTGGCTACCGTCGCGACTCCATCCTGGCAGACAGCGTTGAAGCGATTATAGGCGCCGTCTATCTGGATCAGGGAGTCGAGGCTGCGCGTGCCTTCATCCTGCACTGGTTTGACCAGCATCTGCAACAGCTGGATCTGAAGGTCTCGCTGAAGGATTCCAAGACCCGGTTGCAGGAGTTTTTGCAATCACGCCGCACCAGTTTGCCGCAGTATGAACTGATCTCGGTCGAAGGCGACCCGCATGATCAGACCTTTCATATCCGTTGCCATGTCGAGTTGCTGGATCAGGCAACCGAAGGCAAGGGCAGCAGCCGCCGTCAGGCGGAACAGCAGGCGGCATCGCGTGCCCTTAAACAGCTGGGTGAGGAGGCTGGTGTATGAGTGAACAGATGATGCGCTGTGGATATGTTGCCATCGTTGGGCGACCCAATGTAGGCAAGTCAACACTGCTGAACCGTATTCTGGGGCAGAAGCTGAGCATTACCTCGCGCAAGCCGCAGACCACCCGGCATCAGATTCTGGGTATTCATACCGAGGATAACCTTCAGGTTGTGTATGTCGATACGCCGGGGCTGCACAAGGATGACAAGGGCAAGGCGCTGAACCGTTTTATGAACCAGACCGCATCCGAGGCGTTGCGCCATGTGGATCTGGTGGTGTTTATTGTGGATCGGACCGCCTGGACCGAAGAAGACCAGATCGTACTGGATAAGCTGGAGCACGTGCGCTGCCCCGTTATCCTGGCAGTCAATAAAGTTGATCAGCTCAAGGATAAGGATGCCTTGCTGCCCCAGCTGGATCTGTTGGCTGGCAAACGTCAATTTGATGCCATCATGCCGATTTCCGCTGAGAAAGGGCATAACGTCGAGCGCCTGCAACGCGAAGTGGAAAGCCGGATTCCGGAAGGTGTGCATCTGTTCCCTGAAGATCAGATTACCGATCGCAGCTCCCGCTTCGTGGCGGCGGAGCTGGTGCGTGAAAAACTGATGCGTAATCTGGGTGACGAAGTGCCTTATGGCACCACGGTCGAAATCGAGCAGTTCAGTCATGATGGCCGTGTGTTGACCATCAGTGCCTTGATACTGGTCGAGCGAGAAGGCCAGAAGCGTATTGTTATCGGTGACAAGGGCGAAGGGATCAAGACAATCGGTCGCGATGCCCGTCTCGATATGGAGCGCATGTTCGACAGCAAGGTGATGCTCAATCTGTGGGTCAAGGTCAAACGTGGCTGGTCCGATAACGAGCGTGCACTGCAGAGTCTTGGTTACAGGCACGAGTGATGGAACAGCGGGTCGATGCGGCGGCAGCCTACGTGTTGCATGCGCGTCCCTATCGAGAGACCAGTCTGCTGGTCGACCTGTTTACGCTTGAGCATGGCCTGGTCAGTGTTATTGCCAAAGGAGCACGTCGACCGGGCTCCCGCCACAGAGCCTTGCTGCAGCCCTTTCAGTCACTGCAGGTGGCTTGGCAAGGGCGCAGTGAGCTGAAGAGCCTGCGTACGGCTGAACCCACCGAAACCGCACTTATGCTGCAGGGCCGCTCACTGTTGTGCGGCCTGTACCTGAATGAGCTGTTGCAGCGTCTGTTGCGGCCGCATGACCCAGCCCCCCACCTGTTTGTCTACTTTCGCTATGTCCTGAACGAGTTGAAACTGGCGCGTGATATCGAGGGGGCGTTGCGCACCTTTGAACGCAAGTTGCTGGAGCAGCTGGGGTTCGGGCTGGACTGTAGCACCGTCATCGCTCAGGCATCCTACACTTGGCATGCGGATACGGGGCTGGTTCGAGCGCAGGCAAGGCAAGGCTGGCCTGGCCAGTACCTGCTGGCGATAGAGCAGGACTGCTATGATGACCCGCTTGTCAGGCGCTGCGCCAAACAGCTGATGAGGCTCAGGTTGGCTCCGCTATTGGGGGAGCGACCACTGCGCAGTCGTGAACTGTTTACGAAACATAAAGGAACGAAAAGTGACTGATCCGAATCGTCTGCTGTTGGGTGTTAACATCGATCACATTGCGACTCTGCGCCAGGCGCGGGGCACTCGCTATCCGGACCCGGTGCAGGCGGCTGCGCTGGCGGAAGAGGCTGGCGCGGACGGTATTACCGTGCATCTGCGTGAAGATCGTCGCCATATTCAGGACCGCGACATCGAGCTGCTGGCACAGACGCTGCAGACCCGGATGAACCTGGAAATGGCGGTGACCGAAGAAATGATACAGCTGGCGGAGCGGATTCGCCCGGCGCATGTCTGTCTGGTGCCTGAAAAGCGTGAAGAGCTGACCACCGAGGGTGGCCTGGATGTGCTGGGTCAGGAGCAGGCGATCAAGCTGGCCTGCGATCGCCTGGCGGAGGCCGGTTGTGAAGTCTCCCTGTTTATCGACCCCGAGCCGGCACAGATCGACGCGGCGGTGCGCTGTGGCGCGCCAGTGATCGAGCTGCATACCGGCAACTATGCTGATGCCGAAACGCTGGTCGCTCGCAGTGAGGAGCTGGAACGCCTCAAACTTGCCTCGCGCCATGCCTGGCAGCAGGGTTTGGTAGTGAATGCCGGTCATGG
>Ga0193953_1001587_pt1 | contig 10330 bp, 8 predicted proteins | sample BB_4_MG_FD_140325 | JGI IMG/M metagenome (GOLD analysis project Ga0193953, IMG submission 140325) | Microbial mat bacterial communities from the Broadkill River, Lewes, Delaware, United States - BB_4_MG | ecosystem: Environmental > Aquatic > Freshwater > River > Microbial mats | place: USA... | reverse complement strand
CTTGTACTTCTTTTCCTTTTCGATTTCTGCAATTTCTTCTTTAATCAATGCCTGGTTTTGTTGAATTGCCAAAAATTGTTTTTGCTGAATTTCCGAAATTCGTTCTAAATATTTTGTTCGTTTTACTGCTTCAAAATAACTACCAGAAGAAAAGATATACATCATTTTTCCATACTTATTTCGATGTTTATATGCATAAACCAACAACTCTGCATATTGCTTTTTCAAGCGATCAATTTTCGCATGCAACAACTCAATTTGTTGTCCTTTGCTTTGCACCGTTAATTCCGCCCCACGTATTTGGTTATCGTAATTTTTCAACAACTGCTCACGATACAAAATTTGATTCTCAATGACTTTCAATTCGTTGAGAGAGGTTTCTGTAGCGGATTGACTTTTAGACAACAATAGTTTTGTGTCAGAAATCTTTCGTTCTAACCGCTCTTGTTCGCGTTTCAACTTCTCGCTTGTAGATTGTCCAAACCCAACAAAAGCGAATAATACGAAGCACAAAAAAAGAATTCTATTTACACTGCTCATATCCCTCTGGTATTGTGAAATAAATAGGTTCAGCCTCATTTAACCGTGTCTTTTTATATTCCAATTCAATGGAAATAGACTTCCGTGGACTTTCGATAGAAACGTTCACCTCATAAGGCATAACGTAAGTATCAACAACTTCATACGACTTATAATCTAATTTAATTAAGGTTGAATCTTGCGGACTTTCGATCACAATTTGTTTGAGTTGTTTCAGGTCGTCTGTTAACGTATAATAGGTAATGATTTCACGTCCATCTTTTCGTTCATTCTTTTTGATGTCGCGCTTGCTATGAGAGCTCACTGTATAATTGAACGGGTCGTCTACACGAAAATATTTTTCTGATCTATTATATCCAACAGGCATACCCACTAAAATTTCCTCCACATTGGAGTAACTAAAATCGAAACCAAAACTTTCTTTTAAAAAGGAAAGACTTTCAGCCGAATAGCATTTCTTTTGCTTGTCAGTTACTTGCACTGAATCTTTTGTAACAATGGCATTTACTACAGGGAAACGAGCAAAAGTCACCAACGCATTCACGGCACTATCACGGGTGATTCGAATGGAAGTTTTAAATGAAACATTTTGCGAAGAATCTTGATACTTCGTCGATAATTTCGAGTAAAAATAACTGTACTCCATAGATGAAAGACTATCCAATACACTTGTAATGTCCGTATCTTTCACCCTATCTAACTTCACACCATCGCCCACAACCTTGGTCCCACAAGAAGTTAAAATCAGTATGGATAATATCCAAATGGAATATTTAGTAAACTGGATCATAGTATTTTTTATCAGCTATTTTTTTGTCCAAAACCTTGTTATCTGATTGCATTTCTTTTGCTTTATTCCAAAATTCCAGCGCTTCCGTTTTCTTTCCAAGTTTAAAGTTCACATCTCCTAAATGCTCAATGGTCATTTTATCATCTTCGTTCAGTTTAAACGCTTTATTAAATTGAATCAGTGCACGATCAAACTCACCTTTTTGAAACAAGACCCACCCATAAGTATCTAAGAATTGAGCATGCGAAGGTGCGGCATCTGAAGCTTGTAAGGCCAGTGATTCAGCTAAATCTAAATCTTCTTTATTCATAGCCAAGCGATATGCAAAGTTATTTCGAATGATAGCGCTTTCGCGGTCAATGCTTAATGCTTTGTTATAACTCTTTTTACCATTGATAAAATCTTTCAATCCAAAATACGCCTCTCCAAGTTGACCGTAAAATTCTGCTTCCAATGGCTTATCATTAATAACAAGTTCCTTTCCGGCAGATAAAACATCTACGGCTTCACTGTATTTTTTCAATTGATTTGCGCTTACTCCATTTAACAAGGACACTGTTGTTGCTGTAGGAAAAAGCGTCAAACATTCCTTGCTGTCAGTGTAAAGGGCATTAAAATCACCCTTTTGATATTCCATAATGAGCACTTGATTCCAAATGGGATATTGTGCCTTATCAAATTCAAGCGCTTGTTTGTAGGCCGTCAACGCCTCATCCTCTTTATCTGCGCGGAGTAAATAGTCTCCATGTATTGAATGCGCTTTCGCTTCTGTTGGATAAGATTCAACTAGGACATCAACCAGTTCATACACTTCCGGGTCAATTTTAAAACTAGACTCGTGAATGTTAATCAAGATCTTCATTTTTGTGTCCAGATCAACATCCGGACTTTTGAAAGCTAAGGTCAATTCTTCGAATGATTTTTCTGTGTCACCCTGTTGTCTGTAAACATCCGCTAAGGCCAAATGTGCACGTCCATTACTAGGATCTGCGACAACAAGCTCCTTCAGCATTGAAATCGCCTTATCCATTTGATTCGTTTTGAAATAATGGTCTACATAAGTTGCGATTAATTGAGGATCTTTAGGAAAAACTTCTCGAGCGGCATCTAATTGCTCAACTGCCTTAGCTGGCGATTTTGCTTCCATCAATAAATTATACTTTTGGATGGACAAAGACGGATTGATTCCCACTTGATCTTCCGTTTTGTTTAGTGCTTCAATCGCTTTATCGGTTTCTCCGGTTTTTGTTAGAACCTCAGCATATCCATATTGCCAATCTACATTTCTTGGCTCAATTCTAACTAATTTCTCAAAGTTCTCCGCAGATTTTTCAAACTCACCTTGCTCATAGTACATCTAGGCCAATTCTTGGATGTACCATAGGTTTTTCGGGTCAATTTCTGAAGCTTTTTTAATGTGCTCCGCTGATTTATCCAGGTTTCCTGAAGCCAATTCGAGTTGCGACAATGCATAATAAACCGCATCATCATCTTGTCGAATCGCCAAGCATTCTTCAAATTTCGCAATTGCCTCAGCGGAACGCCCCGTTGTTTTAAAACGAATACCTTCATGAAACTTTGTGATGTAAGGATAATCAGCTGCACTGATTGTCTTTTGTTCATCAGCAATTTTCTTTGTCCCACAAGCCGCGGTTAAAAGCAATGCTGAAAATAAATATATGCTAAGTCTACCCATTGATATTTGTATAATCTCCAAGGCTCAAATCTCGCGCCAAACCATCGTAATTAACGTTTGACCCAATCATTGAATCTTTTAAAATTCCATTCTTTATTGATGTTGAATGTTGAATAATGGAGTTTTTCACCACGCTATCCGTAATGTTCGTTCCATTTCCGATAGAAACATGAGGTCCTACGATGGTATTTTTCAAGTGCACATTTTCACCAATAAAACACGGTTTAATCACGATTGAATTCTCCAAGGTTGAAGATTCAGGAATGATCTGTTTTCCTTTTTTAGCTTCATTATTTAAAACCTGGGCATTTGTTTCAACGGTAACCTTCTTGTTTCCACAATCCATCCATTGATCCACTTGTCCCGTTTTGAACACCTTCCCTTTGGACATCATTCCTTTGATTCCATCGTTGATTTGGTACTCACCACCATGAATAATATTGTTGTCCAATACAGATTGAAGTTCCGATTTCAATTCGCTTACTTCCTTGAAGTAATAGATTCCAATTACGGCTAAATCACTTACAAATGAAGTTGGTTTCTCAACCAATTCCACAATCTCCTTGTTATCATTCAACTGAACCACACCATACGCTTCAGGACGATCAACTTGTTTTACCCAAATAACTGCATCAGCCGTTGGGTCAAGTTCAAAATCCGCTTGAATTAACGTATCTGCATAAGCAATAACAGCAGGGCCAGACAACGAATCTTTTGCACACATAATTGCATGTCCCGTTCCAAGAGGTTCATCTTGACGATAAATGGTTGCTTTCGCCCCCAATCCTTCCGCCAATTCAACCAAGTCTTTCACGACATCGTCTCCAAAAAAAGCAGGGTCTCCCAAGATAAATGCGACTTCTTCTACTTTTTCACCCACAACCTCTGCGATATCTCTCACTAAACGATGAACGATAGGTTGACCAGCAACCGGAACTAATGGTTTAGGAACAGTTAATGTATGTGGTCTTAGTCTACTACCACGACCTGCCATTGGAACTATAATTTTCATAACCTTTTCATTTTAATGTTAACGATGTAAACAATTACTTCACACCAGTACTTCCGAAACCACCTTCTCCACGATCTGTTTCAGATAATTCAACAACCTCTATCCAATTCGCTTGTTTTACTTCTGCAAACACAAGCTGTGCGATACGTTCACCATCTTCTATGATGAAATTTTCATTAGAAAGATTGATCAAAATCACACCAACTTCACCACGATAATCTGCATCCACAGTTCCTGGTGCATTCAACACTGAAATCCCTTTCTTTAATGCCAATCCACTTCTAGGTCGAACTTGACATTCGAACCCAACTGGAATCTCCATGAACAACCCAGTCTTAACCAGAGCACGTTCTAACGGTTTAAGTGTGATTGATTCGTTGATATTTGCACGAACATCCAACCCAGCAGAAGCTGAGGTTTCATACGATGGAAGTGCGTGTTTTGACTTGTTGATTACTTTTACTTTCATGCCTATTCTATAAGCTATCAAAAATAAGAAATTTAGCTGCTTGAAAAGCGCTTAAACAGTTCGTTTAGAAAGAAGTTACTAACGTTCAATCGTTAGTTAAAGGCAAAAAATAGACTGGAATATTATCCAATATCAATATGGAAAATAGGTCTACAAGAAGAAAATAGAATAAATTAATCAGCTTACGACCTTCTTATTAGATGGCTTTTCAATGAACCAAACCACAAAAACATAAAATAAGATCAATGTATTATGGAAAAAGAACTTTCTCCAAGAAAAATCGCCTGGATCCAAATCAATTAAGAACGTGATTAGAAATAAGAATAAAGCCAAGCCGAGGTAAAGTCCGAATTTGCGTAAGTTATATTTAATCGGATAATGCTTTTGGCCAAGAATATATGAAACAATCATCTGTCCTGCGTATACAATTAATGTTGCCCAGGCACTTGCCCAAAAACCGTAAATCGGAATAAAGATAATATTAATCAGGATCGTCAAACTCCCCCCTCCTATGGCGATAAATGCACCAAATTTAGTTTGACCACTCAACTTATACCAAATAGATTGATTCAAATAAATACCATAGAATACATTCGCAATGAGTAAAATAGGTACTACACCTAACCCAACCCAATACTCTTCGCTACGAATAAAGTGCTTAAATACATCAATATTTAAACTCACTCCAATGAAAACTAAGCAAACAAAAGCCACGAAATAATTCATAATTTTCGCGTACATCTTTTTACTGTCCTTATGCTTCTCTTGCGCAAAGAAAAATGGTTCCGCAGCATAACGATACGCTTGTAAAAAAATAGTAACAATCATTGCTAATTTGTAGCATGCGCTGTAAATCCCAAGTTGACCTTCTGCCTCACGTAGAGTTAAACCACCGCGATTATACAACACATGTTTAAGCATTGCACGGTCGATGGTTTCGTTAATTATCCCTGCAAAACCTGCAATAACTAAAGGCAAAGCATATTTAAACATTTCGCGTGCTAACTCAGCCGAATACTTCAATTTTAATCCGATATAGTCTTTATAGGTTCCAATTGGTTTAACCAAGGATGACAATAGATTAGCAACAAGAATGAAAAGTACGCCCTCTTCCGGATGAGCCTCATCGAAAAAACCATAAAGGAAAATCAGATTTAACCCAATATTGACTGCAATTGCCGAAAAGTGAATTGTTGCGAATTTCTTTGCGTTCTTCTCGGCACGCAACTTTGCCATGGGCAATGCCGAAGTAGCATCAATGCTCACAATGATTCCAAGTAAAACAATATAAATACTGTGTTCAGAATAAAGCATGGCATCTGCAATATTCTGACTAAACAAGACGAGAATTAAAAGGAAAATGACGTTAAAACCAATGACGGTTAAAAAGCTATTTCTAAAAACTTCGTCTTTATCTTCTTTCGAATTGATGAATTTAAAGAAGGCCGTTTCCATCCCGAATGTTAGAAGTACAATTAAGAAAGCAACCCAAGCGTAGAGCTCTGAGATTTTTCCATATTCTTCAATCGGTAAAACTGAAGTATATAAAGGTACCAACAAGTAATTTAGGAGTCGACCAACAATTGTTGGCAACCCATAAATGGCTGTTTGGCCCAATAAACTCTTCAGTGGATTCAATTACTTTCTGAAATTAGGTTTTCTTTTCTCTAAGAATGCTGTCGTTCCTTCTTTGAAATCAGCAGTACCGAAACACTTTCCGAACTCCTCAATTTCCACATCATATCCATTCACACCATCCTCATAATTTGCATTCACAGAGCGAATAGCTGAAGCGATTGCCGTCCCTGAATTATTCAAAATACGACCTGCGATTTCTTCCGCTTTGGTCATCAACTCTTCCAATTCAACCACGTGATTCACTAAGCCCCATGTCAAAGCTTCCTCCGCTTTAATCATTCCTGCTGTAAAAACCATTTCATTTGCCTTACCACGACCTACCAATTGTGCCAATCGCTGAGTACCACCATAACCAGGAATCACACCCAAACCAACCTCTGGTAATCCCATTCTAGCATTTGAAGACGCCACACGAATGTGCGAACACATCGCAAGTTCTAATCCACCACCTAAAGCAAAACCGTTTACGGCAGCAATTACTGGCTTTGAAATATTTTCAATAAATGAAAATAAAGTTTCTTGCCCTTTTTGAGCCAACTCGCCCCCTTGCGCAATTGTAAAATCCGCAAACTCTTTAATATCAGCCCCAGCAACAAATGACTTCTCACCTGACCCCGTTAAAATGATAACTCCAGTATTCGAATCTTCATCTGCTGATTTTATTGCGTTATGTAACTCTTCAATCGTTTCTTTATTCAAGGCGTTTAATTGCTTTGGACGATTAATTGTGATTACATTAATCTGACCTTTTTGCTCTACAAGTAAATTGTTATACATCTTTATCTCTTTTCTAGTTAATCTTTATTTATTCTTAGTTCTGATACGTTTATACAATTTTATCAAAATCATTAAGCCAATCGCAACAGCAAAGAAACCCACTGTTCCTTTAATCCAGTTCATCGAATCTTTCAATGAAACGATAAATACAATTGCGACGAGGCATAATGTTGCCACTTCATTCCAAAGCCTTAATGAACCCGACTTCCAATTGAACTTTCCTTTAGCCATGTCGCTGATAATCTTCTGGCAAACAAAATGATACACCAACAACAACGCAACGAATGTCAATTTAACATGCATCCAACTTGCCTGAAGATAGTATTCAGGAACCAATAAAATCATCCATGTTCCGAAAACAATTGTTAAAACCATGGCTGGAGTTGTAATGATCCACCAGAGTCTTTTTTCCATAATTTCGAACTGCGCAGAAAGGATGTTCTTCTCTAACTCCTCCTTTTCTTGTGCTTCGGTATGATAAACAAATAAACGAACGATATAAAAAAGTCCCGCGAACCAACTTACCACAAATATGATATGTAATGCTTTTACTGTATCAAAATCCATGGTGTAAAGATAGTTCGAATTCTCTATAATTTGACACGAAACGTGAATTGTCGAACAGATACGCAAGAATCGTTCGTGATTATGCGTAAATCCTTATCTTTGCGCACTTAATAAATTTTATGAGCACAATCGAACTTTCAGATCAAGAGATTCAACGAAGAGAAAAGTTGACTAAACTGCGTGATTTAGGTATCAATCCTTATCCTGCAGCACTATATCCAGTAACCGATTATTCGACTGCTATAAAACAGGACTTTCAAGAGGGAAAAGAAGTTTGTATTGCAGGGAGGATGATGTCTCAACGTGATATGGGAAAGGCTTCATTCGCTGAAATCCAAGATTCAAAAGGAAGAATTCAGGTTTATGTAAACCGTGATGAAATCTGTCCTGGAGAAGATAAAACTCAATACAATACAGTATTTAAAAAACTGTTGGACCTTGGAGATTTTGTAGGAATCAGAGGTACAGTATTTAAAACTAAAGTTGGAGAAACATCAATCAAGGTGAGTGAATTAACACTTTTAAGTAAGTCGTTGAAACCATTACCACTTCCAAAAACAGATGCTGATGGAAAAGTACACGATGCTTTTACAGATCCAGAAATGAGATACCGCCAGCGTTACGCTGATTTAGTTGTTAATCCTCAAGTAAAGGATATTTTCATGAAGCGAACTAAGTTATTTAGAGCGATGCGTGATTTCTTTAACGATGCAGGTTACCAAGAAGTAGAAACTCCAATTTTGCAATCAATAGCTGGAGGTGCGGCAGCGCGTCCATTCGTAACACACCACAATGCTTTGGATATTCCATTGTATTTGCGTATTGCGAATGAATTGTATTTGAAGCGATTGATTGTGGGTGGTTTTGATGGAGTATATGAGTTTTCTAAAAACTTCAGAAATGAAGGAATGGACAGAACACACAATCCTGAATTCACTGCGATGGAAATCTATGTTTCGTACAAAGATTATAACTGGATGATGGAGTTTACTGAGAACTTATTAGAACATTGTGCCACTGCAGTTAATGGAACTCCAGAAACAACATTCGGAGAGCATAAAATTTCATTCAAAGCGCCGTACAAACGTGTTACAATGCGTCAATCGATCATCGACTTTACAGGATTTGATATTGACGGAAAAACTGAAGATGAATTGCGCGCATGGTGTTTAGCAAACGGTATCCCTGCGGATGAAACAATGGGGAAAGGTAAGTTGATAGATGAAATCTTTGGTGAAAATTGCGAAGGAAACTACATCCAACCAACATTCATTACGGATTATCCAAAGGAAATGTCGCCATTGTGTAAAGAGCACAGGGACAACCCAGAGTTGACTGAGCGATTTGAGTTAATGGTTTGTGGTAAGGAAATTGCAAATGCATATTCTGAGCTGAACGACCCAATTGACCAAAGAGAACGTTTTGAAGAACAAGTACGTTTAGCTCAAAAAGGAGATGACGAAGCGGGTGAATTCATCGATCAAGATTTTTTACGCTCCTTAGAATATGGAATGCCACCTACGAGTGGATTAGGTATTGGAATGGATCGATTAATCATGTTCTTAACCAATAATCCTTCTATTCAGGAGGTTTTATTTTTCCCACAAATGAAACCAGAAGTGTTTGGGAAACAAGGACCAGATTTATCTGAAAATGAGCAATTGATTTTTAACATTCTTTCAAAGGCAGGTTCTATGGATTTAAATGCACTGAAAGAGGCAACAGGATTATCGAACAAACAATGGGATAAAGGAGTGAAAGGTCTTGGAAAACACGGTTTGACAAAAGTTACAAAGACAGACGACTCATTAATAATTGAGATCGTGGAATAAGATAAATTACGATTAAAAAAAAGCCGCTGCTTTTTAGCAGTGGCTTTTTTTTTAATATAAACAATTACAAATTCACCAACGTTCCTTCTAATCTTTTCAATTGCACCTCTAACATTTTGACTTCAAATCGGGCACTAGACAAATTCACTTTAGCATTAATTAAATTTAATTGAGCCTGTCTAAAATCAGTAGAATTCACTTGACCTAAATTGTATTTCTCTAAGGTTTTCAAGAAATTCTGATTACTAATTTCAACATTTGTTTCTTCAAAATTAATCACCGCCAATTGATTCATATAATTCGACCAAGTGTTGGCTAACTCCTTCTTCAAATTTAAATCAAGTTGATTTTTATACATCTCTTGATTATCCATAGCGATTTTAGCATTTGCTACTTTTGTACTTGTAGAACCACCGTCGAACACATTCCACGTTAAACTTAATCCAGTATTTAAACCCGAAACATTTTGACGAGCAAATAAAGAAGTAGGACCATAATTACCATTATTCAATCCATAGGACACATTGGTAGAAACGGTAGGCATCCATCCAGATTTGCTCATTTTTAAATCATAATTTGCGATTTCTTTATTTAATTCGAATTGTTTAGCTGAATTGTTGTTGTCAATCATGTTTGTTGAAATCTGTTCAAGATTGAGGAGGCCATTAATTTCAACCTCATCATCTACAATAAAATCCTGATCAACAGGAAAGCCTAACAAATAATTCAACGTTCGTTTTGCATTGTCAATAGCCAATTGACCATTAATCAAGTTCAATGAATCGTTGTTAACATCCACTTGAGCATTAAGCACGTCCAGGCTCGTTTTTTGACCAAATTCCAATTGATAATTGATGCGCTCTAAACGATTCTTTGAAATTTCAAAAGACTCTTTAAGAATATTCAAATTATTCGTGTACTTCGCTATTTCATAATAATAATTGTACACCTCTAGAATGGTGTTATCAATTCCTATCTGCTTTTGAACATTGGCCAACTCGTATGCTTT
>Ga0193953_1001586_pt1 | contig 10331 bp, 6 predicted proteins | sample BB_4_MG_FD_140325 | JGI IMG/M metagenome (GOLD analysis project Ga0193953, IMG submission 140325) | Microbial mat bacterial communities from the Broadkill River, Lewes, Delaware, United States - BB_4_MG | ecosystem: Environmental > Aquatic > Freshwater > River > Microbial mats | place: USA... | reverse complement strand
TTCAACAAATGAAATTCTTCAAACCGATCGTAAAACCAATTTTTCCATAGGTATCGGCTCAATTTATCAATTTTATAAGAATGACCGCTTAAATTTCACGGTTGGTGTTGGAGCATATAACTTAAACAAACCAAATCAAGGGTTTTATAATGAAGTAATCAAGCGTGATATTCGATCAAACATTTTTGGGAAAGGGATTTACAAATTGAACTACGATTGGGATTTAGTCCCAGCATTCAACTTATCATTTCAGGGGAAATATCGCGAATTTGTAATTGGATCCTCAGTTAAATACACTTTAGTAAATAAACTTGGTCAATACCGAGCACTTTATGGTGGATTGTGGTATCGAAATAAAGATGCAGGATTTATATCCGTTGGAATGGATTATCAAAGTTGGTTTGTAGGATTGAGTTACGATGTGAATTTCTCAAAACTTACACCTGCTAGTAGAGCACGTGGTGGATTTGAAATTGCAGTACGCTACATCTTACACCGCTTTAAACCAAAAAAAATAACGCATAGAATATGTCCAGATTATATTTAGCATTTGTATTTATCGGAATTTCAAGTGCATTGTTTGGTCAAAATAACTTGAAGAAATACCTGGAGTTTGCACAAGAGCAATATGATAAAGGAGATTACTACTATGCCTTGGAGTATTACGAAAAGGCAATGGAACTGGATTCAAACTCAGTTGATATCCTTTGGAAATACGCGGAAACAGCAAAAGCATATAAAGATTATCGTAAAGCAGAATTTTACTATGCTAAGGTCTATGACCGAGAAGAAGCGCGAATTTATAAGTCGAGTCTATTGAACCTAGGGTTGATGCAGAAACAAAATGGGAAATATGACGAAGCCTTAGAAACATTTAAACGCGCTAAAAAGAAATACTACAAGGAAAAAAAAGAATACAATTATCAGAAAGCAAAAAAAGAAATTGAGAGCACTGTTTGGGCAAAGTCAGCCATTATTGACACTGTAAAAGTGCGATTAGAACAACTTCCAGAAACGGTGAATACTCAAAACTCGGAATTTGGTCATGGTATTTATCACAATCAACTTTTATTCTCAAGTCTAAGAGCAGACTCGATTAGTAGTGCTGAAGAAGTTTATAGCAAGGAATATACAACCTCAATTTATTCAAGCGAACTCGACAGCACAACCTTCAATAAATCGGAGCAAATAAAAGCACTTTTTATAGAACAGTTCAACACAGGAAACGGGACATTTTCAATAGATGGAAATCGTTTTTATTTCAGTAAATGCGGTGAAGAGGGATATAATTACCGATGTAAAATAATGGTTGCACAGTATTCAAATCATAAATGGACGTATATTGATTCACTGGGCGAAATCATCAATGAACCAGGAGCAAATACAACAATGCCATCTATAGCGGAAATTGACGGAGAGGAAGTTCTTTTCTTTTCATCGAATCGAGAAGATAGCAAAGGTGGATTGGACATCTATTATTCCACAATAAAAAATGGAAATCAATACGGTCGCGTTCGTTCGATAAAATCAATAAACACAATTGATAATGATATCACACCTTGGTATGACCCAATTGAAAAACGCCTGTATTTTTCTTCCCCTTGGCACAATGGCTTTGGTGGATTTGATGTACACTATACAGAATTTACGACAAAATGGGAGAAACCAGTTAATGTTGGACTTCCCACGAATAGTCCAGCAAACGATCTCTATTATTTTAAATACAAGGACAGTGCTTTTGTAACATCAAACCGCATTGGTGTCATGTACAGTAAAAACCCAACATGTTGCAGTGATATCTTCGTACTTATCCCGCCAGAAAAAGAAATACCGTTATCCAAGGAGGAAACTTTAGCAGATTTAAACAAACGATTACCTGTAACACTTTATTTTCACAATGACATACCCAACCCGAGATCGAGAGATACTGTCACTCAAGTGAACTATATTTCATCGTATCAAGATTACACAGGGATGATCGACAAATATCAAAAAGAATATGCAAATGGATTGTCGGGGATTAAAGCAGATGAAGCAAAAGAAGATATTGAAAGTTTCTTTATAGAATATGTCGACAAAGGAGTATCTGATTTGGAATTATTTAGAGACCTTCTTTTAAAAGAACTCGATCGTGGAGCAAAAATCAATATTACCGTGAAAGGGTTTGCTAGTCCACTGGCTAAAACGGATTATAATGTCAATTTAACGAAACGTCGAATATCTTCATTAGTAAATTATATGCGTGAATATGATAACGGTATTTTTGTGAAATATCTTGATGCAACAGCGCCAAATGGAGGTAAAGTCATCTTTTCTCAAGTCCCGTTTGGAGAATACACAGCGGATCAAAAAACAAGTGACAATCCAAATGACGTGCAGAATTCAGTGTTTTCTCGGTCTGCCGCAAAAGAACGTAAAATTGAAATTCAGAGTGTGAGTTATTTAGATGATGATAAAGAATTTGCGCTAATTACGGAAACACCTGTAGTTGATGCTGGAAATTCTAAAAGAGGAGACATCATTAAGAAAGAAATCAGTATTAAAAATAAATCACTTGAGACCATTGAAATTGAAACTATCGAAAGTGATTGTCAGTGCCTTAATGCATCTATGGATAAATTAGTTTTAACTCCTGGAGAGAATGGAATAGTGACGCTCACCTTAACCACAGAAACTTTAGAAGGCTTCAATGTAAAATCAGCATCAATTAAAGTCAAAAATTCGGAGGAAGCATTAAAACTTTATATCTCAACAGAAATAGAATAATCCTTTCCGATTATTAAGAATATCGTATTTTTACGCTTTCAACTTAAACAATGCACGAAGAACAAAAAGAAATCATAGCGAAACCGAAAGTTCGATTGAAATTCATCGACATGGCGAGATCATTTGCTATTCTTTTAATGCTCGAAGGTCATTTCATTGAACATACTTTCAAAGATTTTAAACCAATGATTGCGTTGGTTAAAGAAAATGGCACTTCTGGTTACTTTATATTTGATTGGTGGTATTTCATGAAAGGATTCACTGCACCATTATTCTTTGTAGTTACTGGTGTAGTATTTGTTTATTTACTCGCAAGAAATAAAGAAGCAGGATTTGCTAGAAACCCGAGAGTTCGAAAAGGATTCAAACGATCATTGGAATTATTGTTTTGGGGCTACATGCTACAATTAAACATCTTACGAATAACGCATACATTCGACAATGAATTCCCATGGCTTTATGCTTTTCATGTATTGCAATCTATTGGTGTAGGAATTATGTTCCTTTTGTTGATTTTTGGCTTGTATAAACTCATCAACAAAGGTCCACTTTACCTCTATTACTTTCTTGCAGGGTCTATTGTATTTTGTTTTTATCCAGCAATTAAAAGTGTGGGGGAAGGTGTATATCTTCCAACAAATGCACCTCAAGTATTTCAGAATATAATTCATGGACGATGGTCTATCTTTCCGATAGTTCCATGGATGGCATTCACTTTATACGGTGGAATGGTTGGTGCATTAATCATACGTTTTCAAGATCATGTAAAGAAATACTGGTTTTCACTCACTTTTATCGGTGTAGGAATCATGCTAAATGGTTTTGGGAGACCAATAGGTTTATTCTTAGATGATGTCTTAGAGATGATGAATATCGATTTGAGCCTTGTAGAGAACTCGTGGCTTTATGGAAGGATGGGACAAGTATTCATTTTCTTAGGCGTGCTTATGCTTATTGATCGATGGGTGAACTTTAAGGGGGAGCTTTTCCTAAAGATCGGACAAAACACATTACCAATATATATTATTCACGTAGTAATTCTTTATGGTGGAATCTTTGGTATTGGTTTAAATCAATACATGAAACACACGTTAAGTGGAACGGAAGCTGTCCTAGGGGCTGCTATTTTTATAGCATTCTTTGTGATCTTCATCAAGTACTATGAATTCTTTGATGGTATCAAGCAAAAAATTACTGGCGTATTCAAACTAAAAAGAAGATCCTAGATCTTCTTTTTGTTGTTCACATTATACTTTGGTTTTTTCTTTTTTAAATCTGCCGGTTGTTCAGGTTTTTTATACACGATTTTTCGTTCTTGTACCTTAACACCACATTCCTCCTCTACTTCGATTCGAACAATATAAGTTCCTGGATCCTTAAACACATGAGTTCCTTTTAATGCAGTGGATTCTTTACCATCCCCAAAAGACCATTTAACTGAAGTTGCTAAAGGAAAATAACTTGAAAAATCTAAAGTATAAAATCCTTTTTCAGTTACATAAGGCTTTAAAGTAAATCGATTATCACTTAATCTATATAACTCCCGGTTTTGAGAAACAATACTCTTGGCCTCTTTCTTAATAATTAAGGCAAAATCAGAATTAATAGTGGAAGTAAACACTTTCTCATTTGATTCATTAAAAATCACATTGTAAAAGGTACATGCTGCCAAATAAGAACCATTAATACTAGGGTGAGCACGATCAGGTGCATACAAATCCATTACACTTTTTTGTTTCACAGATTTCCAAACCATTCCTACAGGAACAACCGGAACATTATAAAGTGTACTCAAATATCGATAACCACGCTCAATACTGTCTGCCATTTTTTCATAAGTATTCACTTCTTCGCGGTCTAAATAACCTCCTTCATACCCCCATGTCATGTAAAACAACACGTTCGTACATAAATTATTTGCATAAATTGAATCAGTAATTTTATTCAAAAAAGGAACCGTAGCCGTATCAATATGACCAGGTGAGTAACTCAGCTCTCTACTATACCCTTGTAATATTACATAGTCCCACTTACGCTTTTTGATTGCCTCGTACATATCTTTTCTTTCAGAATGTACTTTAAACGAAGCTCCTGACTGTGTATTACGTTCGATAATAGCTTTCTTTCCCGACTTATCAACCATCTTTTGTAAAATTGATGGCATTTCATTCATGTGGGTGTAACTATTTCCGATGAACAATATCTTTAATGGTTCAGCTTCTGCGGCATTTGCAGTAGTACCAAAAAACAAAGAATTCAAGAAAACGAAAATGCTTCTAAACACTATACTTTTTATTCTATTATTAATTGACATAAAAATGAACTTATGATTTCATGACCTTAAACCCTCAAAATTCAATCCAAAAATGACTTAAATTGAAAAATAAGCTCTAAGTATTTAAGCCTTAGCAATTTTTGAGGCAATATCAGCAAGTTCAGTTTGTTCAAGCGTTAACTTCGGTTTTGTAAAATTCATATCATCTAACTTATCAATTGGAATTAGATGAATATGTGCATGAGGTACTTCCAAACCAATTACGGTTACTCCAATACGGTTACATGGAAAAACCCTTTCTATTTTGTTTGCTACTTTTTTAGCAAATACCATCATTTCACCTAGCAAGTCATCATCCAAATTGAAAATGTAATCCACCTCCATTTTAGGGATAACTAAAACATGTCCCTTTTTCAAGGGCATGATATCTAAAAAAGCCAAGAATTTATCCGATTCAAGAACTTTATGACATGGAATTTCACCATTAACGATTTTTGTAAACAACGTTGCCATTACCTTGAAATTTCAATAACTTCAAATTGAAGAACACCATTCGGTGTAACTACATCAGCAATATCACCAACAGATTTACCTAAAAGGCCTTTACCAAATGGAGACTCAATACTAATCTTCTTTGCTTTCAAATCCGCTTCATTTTCAGCAACAATTGTCAACACCATCTCTTGATTGGTTTTAACATTTTTAATTTTTGCAGTAGAAAGTATAAATATTTTAGTGTTATCAATTTCAGAATCGTCTATAACTCTTCCATTTGCAACAACTTCCTTAAGCCGTGCTATTTTAGTCTCTAAAATTCCTTGAGCCTCTTTCGCAGCATCATACTCAGCATTTTCAGATAAATCACCTTTATCTATTGCTTCACCAATTTGAGCAGAAATTGCAGGGCGTTGAACGTTTTCCATTTCGTACAATTCATCTTTCAACTTCTGCAACCCTTCCTTTGTATAGTAGTTAATTTGAGACATAGTCTGTTTATTTTTTTAAACCAAAACAAGAGAGCCCATACGGACTCTCTTGCTTATCAAATATAATCTTTTATTGCTTATTTCAAGCTAATCGTAGCACCAACAGTGTGGATAATACCAAATACACCAGCAAATCGCGCCGCATATTCTATACCTAAAGCACTTTTGCTTTCACCAACCAATGCATCAACAGAGAAACCTGCTGTAGGTCCAACTAATGCATTTGATCTGTTTTCAGCACTGAAAAGGTTCTTTTCGTAAACGAATCCTCCTCTTAAGTTAAAAGCAACTTTATCAGCAGTCATTGCATAATCCAGTCCTAAACGGAATTGATCCGAAGAGAAAGAATTTGCAGTAAACCCTAATGCTAAGTTTATTTTATTTTTTTCATTTAGAATGAAATCATAAGAACCACCAATTGCTAACAAAGAAGGTAATTCATAACTAGCAGATCTTTGTTCTAGTGTTGCAACATTTCCAGTTGCCGTATAGAATACTTGATTTGCCAAACCATCACCTTTATACTTAACGGTAGGTCCCACATTCTTAAGTGCGATACCAAATTTAATTTGATCCTGTTCACCTGTTACATATCTAATACCAGCATCAATAGCAACACCAGAAGATCTCAAATTTGAAATACTTTCAGACACTACTTTCACATTAATACCTCCATAGATAGAACTTGAGAATGTTCTCGCATATCCAATATTAATCACGTTTGCTCTTGGAGAAAAGAAACCAATGTTTCCTTCTGGGTTGGCAACCGTAGTAACTTGAATATCACCATAGTTCATTGATTGAACACTAACAGCGATCACATCAGATTCTGTAATACGCTGAGCAATACCTGCGCTATTCAACGAAATACCCGCATTCCCCATCCAATTTGAATAATTGAATTTGATTTGCGTTTTATCCGTGAAAGCCAAACCTGCAATATTTGTAAAGGTTGCTTCCAATCCATTTACACTTGAGATTCCAGCATCACCCGTTGCAGCACTTCTTGCCCATGGGTTTACTAACATATGAGATGCACCAGCAGAACCAACACGATCTTCATTTCCAGCATTAGCGGCGAAGCTCGATACAATCGCTGCTCCTACTAATAATGCATTCTTTATTTTAAACATTGAATTATTCATTTCAAATCGTTTTAGCTGATTAAATACCTTGTAAGTCAATTTGTCTCATTCCACCGAAGAATTTCAATACTTTTTCACCTGTACCAGGCACATCAATATGTATCAAATAAACTCCTCCAGCAACTGGAATGTTCTTGTGATTATTTAAATCCCAATCTACAGACGTTAACGCATTATCTTTCTTAAATGTTCTAACTAATTTACCATTCGTACTGTAGATTTTAATCGTACATCTTTCAGGTAAGTTCGTAATCTTAACACGTGTATCTAATCTATTTCTTTCATACTCAGAGTATGCATAGTATGGATTAGGTACAACATTAATTAAGTCTAATGCGCTAGTTAACTCATCATTGCTTCCTAGTTGAGTCGCAATATCATCCGTACTCCAAGAATACATTGGTTTTCCACCATTTGGACCACCCGTTGCATTAGTAGGGTTAGAGTAATTCTTGTACTCCTTATTAACTCTTAATCTAATTGTAGCTTCAGTTGACAATAAAGATTGTGTTTGAGCTAACAATGGATTAGCAACCCATGAAATACTACTGTACACTTTTTTCTTAGCAGCTGTTGAATTCGCAGCAATACTTTGGAAATCATTGTACAATTCATTCGTTGCATTATTCTCTGCTTGAGCAGGAATGTACGCTGGATAATCTTCTGCTTGTAAGAACGAGTTCTTAGACTTGTTTTGGAAACTAAATACATAGAATGCATGCATACCACCTAAAATTGGCGTTCCGTTGTTATCCATTACTCGGCTTGTTGGGTTCCAGATCATGTCAGCACCATTATCAGATACTAAGAATGAATTTTCACCAAATGCCATATATAAACGAGCACCAGATTCAACATCAATTGCATATCCAGGGAACCATCCCATTCCTGTTCCTGTTCCATCAGGGTTACCATTTTTATCAACACTTGGACTTGCTCTTAGTTCACCAGGAGCTGCTCCACCAACATTCAATGCTGATTCTCTACCAAGTTCTATAACAGGACAACGTGTCCATTTAGATTTATCAGAAGTCAATACAATATCAACACTTGGTAACCAACTCAATGAAGCCAATTTACGTGCAACACCAACACCCGCATAATTATCATATGCTATCGGCATGTAACTTGCTTCGTAACCTACTAGTTTGTGAGGAGCAATACCACCCTCTAAAATACTTGCCCAATTTTTCTCAGTATCCTGAGTTAAAACATCTGGGTAATTACAAGGATCTGTATAATCTAAGTAATTAGGGTCAGTAGCATCCGCACAGTCATCATCTGTTAAATCAGTTGGTGTACCGTTAAGTGGATCATAATCTCCTGAACGAATCCAGTTGAACGCGTTAAAACCATCACCATCCGTTACAGCAGACAACCAACGTTTAGAACTATCAGAGTAACTAATTGTTCCACTTAAAAAGTCAGTCGTTCTTTCTTTGTCATCACCAGTAGCACCTTCTGGAAGGTAGTACTTATTTTGATTAATTTGAACAGATACACCCCACTCTGGAATAATTTGCTCATTATCACTTGCAATTGATCTGCTTGAAGTAACTGATTCGATGAATGTACCACCCTCAGAAGTATAACGGTTGATGATCCAACTTGCAGTATCTGCAGCATTTGAAGTAGTTGGATTGTAGTCAGTAAACAAACACTCAAAGTATCCATCTACCACATTCAAAGGATCAACAACTTTAACATTGATTGGTCCGGCACCATTATTATAAACTGGATTTTCAACGTATCCACTTGAAATAACCGCTGCTTTAGTTGAAGAATTCAATTCTAATTCCTGAGCACCATTCCCATGTCCATCTAAACGCTTAATTTGAGGACCTGAACCGTACTGAACCATTTGAATAGTTCCATCAGCTTCTGGCGAAGGATTGTGAGGAATAGCAGCAACAGATTTAATAGCTCCACCGTCAAACCCTAAACGAGATGCGATATAAGGAGTTTTTTGTCCGTCTAACGCTAATGGATCAGTTGGATCGTATGTTTTATAATTGTTATGTGCGTATGCGATAGCAATATAATAGTACGTCTTGTGATTTACCAAAGCCTTATCACCTTGTGCAAACTCATCTTGAGTCAATAAGTAAGAATGTTGAATTCCTTTATCTTCAGCTTCAACTTTCTTAACAGGGATAGAGAATCCTAAATCCTCATCAAACTCAAAGTTAACAAGATCAGCAATTCCATTTTTAATATCACATTGAGCAACCAATCTAGTGTTTGTACTTGTTGGATCAAAGATATCAGATACCGATGCATCCTCATCTTCCATTTGATAGATCTGGTAACCTTCAAAAGTATAGAATCTATCTACCGTAGGATCGATAATGTTAATCTTATCCTCTTCATAGTAACTCTCATCAACATTGTTTGATGTAGGTGGATTAGTTAAAGTCAAAACCAATTGGTTCTCTAACTCTTGAATATCAAGTTTAGGAGCGTAAGGCGGTTCAAGAATTCTAAAACATGCATCAAACAACGCTTGAGCTTTAGTATCTGCTTGTTTCATTGCCTCTACTGAAGCAAATGCACTTCCATCAGAACCTCTACCATATACAATACCAACTGTAATGTTATTTACCGCACCTGGCTCAAGGACAAACGGACCTGCTGATTGAACAAAACGTCTATCTCCAACAGGATTAGATTCAGTAACCTCACTCCAGTTATCATTCAAAATAGCACCTTGTGTTGCCCATCCTAAAGGATCTGAATCCGCTGGGAACATATAATCAGTAGTCTGAGTTCCTGAGAAACCTTGTCCACCATAATACATTTCAGAACCATCTTGCCAGTAACCACTCATGTAGTTATAAAACTCAGCTGCTGAACCTGGATCATTATGAGGATATCCACCACCATTTGTATAGTAAGTAAATCTTCTCATTCCGTAACGCTCATTATCAATAATATTATCAGAGTAACCTACACCAATACCGCTATAAACGATACCGTTACCAGCAATTGCTTCAGCAACAGTAGGAACTACATCTACATTATTCACAGTGTCAAAATAAGGACCAACGTTATCTATCCCATCAGCATCTTGATAAGGACCTTCAAAGAAGTCACAACCAATCGCAGGAGGATTTTCACCATAACCTAAATTACCACCATCATTATCATCAAAGTTATCTC